>Ga0208162_1001102_pt1 | contig 14545 bp, 20 predicted proteins | sample CB_VirMetaG_4_FD_184539 | JGI IMG/M metagenome (GOLD analysis project Ga0208162, IMG submission 184539) | Freshwater to marine saline gradient viral communities from Chesapeake Bay - CB_1508_1M Viral MetaG (SPAdes) (version 4) | ecosystem: Environmental > Aquatic > Marine > Coastal | place: USA... | reverse complement strand
TGAATCAGGATTTTGTCTTGTAATACCGTTTGTTGGATTACCGTCAGGGTCTACGGTAGCTAAACAAAATTCAATGTCTACATCAACAGGCGCATTAAAGAAAGGAGCACCGGTATTATTAGCAGGAAAGAAAGACTCTCCCATAAAATCTGCATTTAATGCAGCAATCGCATCATAGATTATTTCATCTGAAATATTACTACCTTCACCCAATGGGTCTCCATCATGGAATACATGTACCACAACGGGTATGGAATATACTTCATTAGAAAACGACCTAGGTGTAGGTTCTACATTCTGAGATATCCCGAATTTTTTTTGTAATTCAAAATATGAGCGTTTGTACTCATCATCGTTCTGCATATTAAATTCATGGATTTCATCCGTACCGCATCTTGTAGGTTCTTGAGAAAGACTTATGTTTGTGAAAAAACTAAATAAAAAAATTAAAGTTGTGAATCTAAAAAATGACATAAAAAAATGGGTGAATAGATTTGACTATTCACCCATAAATAGGTTTTTTATTTAAGTTAACTATGTAGGAATAATCCTAATTATTCATTTATAAAAATCTTACTAACATCTCTTGTCCCATCCGAAAACAAAGTTTCTTGTATGTATATTCCATTGCTTAAACTACGAGTATAAGTAACTTCAACACCTCTTAGTGAGTAGTATTTTGTACTTATAATTTGTTTGTCTAATATTACATGGTTAATATTAGACAAATCACGTATTTCATCCATAACGGTTAAAGGTATTGAACCAACTTTAAAATAGTCATCGGTGCCACATACTAGGCCTAATTTAGGTAAAAATTGTAAAATATCTTCTATACTCACAATACCATTATTATCAAAATCGTATGGAGAACATATTTCATCATTACCTATGTTATATAATAAATCTAATAAATCGTTAACAGTTACAGAACCATCACCATCAAAATCTCCCTGACAATAAACTTCAGGGCAATTAGTTATACAAAAATCAAAGATTAACTCTGAACCAAAGTCAATTTCACTAGGGTCTGATAAATCAAATATTAAATTATTATTTGAAATAATGTTTACAAACGCATCGTAAGAGCCATCACATACACCGTCATTATCAAAATCAAAAGAACACATACCATCACCATTCGCATCGGTTATAATAAAAGTATAACACCCCTCAGTTAAACATGCTCCCTCATAAAAATCTATATCATCAGACCCGAATGGATAATTTCCACCTTCCATTATTATTTCACCAAACTCATCTGTGATTTCCCAATTTATTTCATTTGACCAAACATCAGGGGATATTACTACTTCTACCCAATTAGATTCTGAAGGTTCAACATAAGTTGAGTAAAGATTATTACTAGGATACTCATCTTCAGGATATATTACCTCAATATCAAAGTATCCATCCCCTAAATCAAAATCGGTAAAGCTAAGATTAAAAAATTCACCAGCATCAATGGGGGGTAGTGGGTATGTTACACCATTAATACTTATTGATGCACCTGTAACATCGTTTCCACCATAGTTAGATATTTTAACAGTAAAACTTACCTCATCTCTACACCACTCTGACGGTAAAGATACACTGGTAATAGCCAAGTCATTTGAATTAAGTGGTTGACATTTTATATTATCAATAACCAACCCCTCAAGTTGAGTTAACAACAAATCTCTCATCCTTTCAATTTGATTTTGTGTGAACGCAATTCTACATGTTTGGGGGGTATAGTCCATATAGTTTTCAATCATCGCATCGGGACAATCTACTGGTGTACATCCTGTGTTATTAGTACTTGTGGGTGGGGTATCAGGACATTGGTCTCCTTCGGTACATGGATTGTTTTCAGTTGAACAATCGTCTCCAAAAATCCCGAAAGTATGGTATAAACTAAATGCGTGTCCTACCTCGTGAGTTACCGTAGCATTTAAATTATGACTAGATTTAAGATTACCCACAGTACCTGAAACATTATATAATAAAACAGGTCCATATCTACAGTTATTTCCTGTGGGTCCCAAAAAAGAGTATCCCTGAACACCATTACCTGCGTTATTACCACCGATTTCTGAAACTATCCATAAATTAAAATATTTTTGTGAGTCCCAACATCCTACGGTTTCTTTCATGTAGGTATCTTCTATACCATCTACTAAATTTGTATTAGCAACACCATCTATGGCATATGAATAACCACTATTAACTAAATTAGAACCATCATAACGATGAATACCATTTGTCGGGTTATTATCGGGGTCTCTCTGAGCCAAACAAAACTCAATTTTAGAGTCCATAACCAACGATAATTCATACTCGTCATATTCATCTGTTAACGCCGCCAAAGCTTCTGTATCACCCCTAAATCTATGATTTAAGTTTTCTATCATACTATATACCTGTTCATCAGATATATTTGTTCCTTCCCCTATGGGTTCACCTAAATGTACTATGTGAACAACCACAGGTACTGTGAGGATTTCTGCCGTTTCTAAGTTTACCTCAGGAGCACAACCCGCACGTTCCGCATACAATTGTTGTAGAAACGGATTTCTACGTAAGATTTCGTCTGTACCACATTGTTCTTGTGAAAACCCAATAAATGGTATTATAAGAATTAATGATACAAGAAAACTTTTTAGTTTTTCCATGAATTAATGTATATTTTTTTTGTTATAATAGTACCATCCGACAATTTCTCAGTCACGATATAAATACCTGGACTTAAATCTGCAGGAGATGATACAATTACCTGTTTTCCTAATATGTCATAATATAAAGGTTGACCTACAGTATATACTTCATCTGTAGTTATTACATTTTTATTTTGTATCATACCTTCGGCACATAACATACCGTAATTTTCAACTAATATATTAACATCGTCTTGGTTTATTGCACCATCGAAATTAAAATCCCCTGGTGTACAATAACCAACATTATTACTGACCTTAGTGAGTAAAACAATCAAGTCCTTACTATTAACAACATTATCGTCATTTAAATCCCAAGGACATATATCACCTTCTAATTCACAAGTATAATCTACGCAAAAATCCTCGCTATATTCTGACCAGTTACCAACACTATTGTATGTCGATATAACCTCACCATTTACAGTTATAGTAAATTTTCCTCCGAATTGCCACCCATCACCGACTGAATCATATAATGTAAGAGTATAACAACCATCAGGTAAACACAAATCATAATACCGTGTTATTATACCAGCACTAAACGGACCCTCACTTAACAAAACATTACCAAATTCATCAGTTAATGTGTAAGTATTTTCACTTGCGAAAAAACCTGTAGTCACGGATAATTCTAATAGACTTGATTCTTCAACTATTACGTTTTCAGTTGTTGTGTTATTATCTAAAAATTCATCACCATCAAAAACTATTTCGAAATCAAATTGACCGTTACCTAAATTATAATCAACAAATTCCATTATGGTTGTGCCTCCACCTAATATAGTAGGTATATCATGTGATACCCCATTTATTAGTAATGTTGCATCAATAGCATCATCAACACCTAAATTATTAATACTAACATTAAAACTAACATTTTCCTGACACCAGCTCTCAGGTAAACCATATACCCCACCTATAGCTAAATCTTTAGAACTTAAAGGTAAGCAGTTGTAATTGTAATTTACAATACCATTCATGTCTGACCATAAAACATCTCTCATCTCTTCTATTTGATTTTGTGTGAACATGACTCTACAGGATTGGCTTGTATAATCCATATAATTTTGAGTCAATGCATCATCACAATCAGGTGAACTACAAAAATTGTTTGTAGTTGTGGTGGGTGTATCAGGTATATAATCACCATTTGTGCAGGTCGATTCATTAGTACAATTAGATGTATTCCAAAAAGTATGGTATAATCCTAATGAATGTCCTATCTCATGTGCGGTAGTAGAATTTAGGTTACCTAATTTTATATTACCTGTAGTTCCTACAACATTATAAAGTAATACTGGACCTGAAAGACACCCAACACCGTAATATCCGATGTATGAGTATCCCTGTATTCCACCACCACCATTATTACCACCAATTTCAGTTACTACCCAAATATTATAGTACTTTTCGGTGTCCCAACAACCTAAGGTGTTTTTCATCCATGAATCACTTATACCTGAGGATTGGGAGTCAATTGCTACACCATCCTCAGCATAAGACTCACCATTATAGACTAAATTAGAACCATTATGTCTAATAATACCATTTGTTGGTTCATTGTTAGGGTCTCTTGTTGCCATGCAAAATTCAATTTTGCTATCTATGGCTAATGACAATTCATATTCATCATAAGCCTGATTACCCGACCCATCTACTAATTGTGATAATTCAGATGTATCCGCCCTAAATCTATGATTAAGATTTTCAATCATACTTAAGATTTGTTCATCTGATATATTTGATTGCTCCCCAACCGGCTCACCTAAATGTACAACGTGAACAACTACAGGGATAGTAAGAACTTGTGCGGTGTCCAAATCAATTTGGGGTGCACACGCAACTCGCTCCTCATACACTTGTTGTAGAAACGGATTTCTACGTAGGATTTCGTCTGTACCACATTGTTCTTGTGAAATCAAATTAAAACAAGAAAAAAAGAACAACATGGTAAAAAATAGTTTACTAATTTTCATTATATATTGAAAGTTATGCCGATAAATATAAATAAAATCAGGTTTAATGTGTGAAAACATAAAAATAATCTCATTTTATTTGACATGTTATTATTCTTTATTATAATTCTTACGATTGAAATCAATAAACCTAAAAAAGAAAAATGTTATGAAAAATCTATCTATGTTGTTCGCAATTTTTGCAATGGTCTCTTGTGGTTCTTCTGAAGAAGAGTGTAATAATCACGAAACTACTGTTGAGACTGAAGTTGTTACAGAAGTGACAGTAGAAGAGAATGTATTGGACGTTTCAAAAATTGAAACTGTTGAAGAATTACTTGACACTTTAAATACTCTTCCTTCTGAACCAACCGAAGAATGAAAAATTACGAAATAAATAGCCAAGGTAAAAGAAAGTCACAAATATACTTTAGTACTAAAATGGTTAAAATAGGTTATTATGGTGTAATAACTTGTATTTTCTGTTTTATGTTATATGAATGGTTAAAATGAAAAAGACAAAAATTATTAATTTGTTTGCAGGTCCTGGGGCTGGTAAATCTACCATAGCCTCAGGACTTTTTCACGAAATGAAAAAACGTCATATGAGTTGTGACGCACCATATGAATTTCCAAAAGAACTGGCTTGGAATGAGTCAAACAAAGAAATTAAAGACCAGTTATATGTAATCGCAAATCAACACAGAGGTATTGTAAGGTCTTATGGTGAAGTGGATTATATCATATTAGATTCTCCTTTATTATTATCATTAGCATATAAAAACAATTATACGTCATCGTATCCTGCGAGTTTATATGGTGATAGTTTTGAAAACCTTATGTTTGATATTCATAATAGTTATGATAATATAAATATATTTTTGGAGAGACCTGATAAAGAACATCAAAATGAAGGTAGATTTCATGATGAGCAGATGTCATTAGATTTAGATAAGAAAATAATGTCTATATTAAAAGAGAACAATATTCCATTTATTAAACTTAAAGTTAATGATGAAACAATTAATTCTCTTTTGGCTTTGGTTTAATAACAATTTATACTTATATTTGTAGTCAATTCGCGCTTTTAGCTCAGTTGGTTAGAGCATCGGACTCATAATCCGCAGGTCGTAGGTTCAAGTCCTACAAGGCGCACAAATAATACCAACGATGAATATTTTTGTATTAGACCGAGACGTTAGAAAATGTGCTGAATATCATAACGACAAACACGTTGTGAAAATGATTTTAGAGTCAGCACAACTACTATGTGGTGTTCATCATATGGTTAAATCTCAAAATAATGAAGTACCATACAGACTATCACACAAAAATCACCCATGTTCCATTTGGGCTCGTGAAAATATTTCTAACTATCTTTGGTTGTGTGAACTTGGTCTTGAGTTATGTAAAGAATATACATACCGCTATGGTAAAAGACACAAGTCTCAGGATGTGATTGAGTGGTGCCTAACTAACGTACCGAACCTTCCTGAGGAAGACTTTACTGAACCACCAAAAGCAATGCCTGAAGATTATAAGGTAGAAGATGTAGTACAATCCTATAGAAACTATTACATCGGAGATAAAAAATATTTCTCTAAGTGGAAAAAAAGAGACGTACCCCCTTGGTTTTCCTAATTTTTATGATTATACTTTAATATAAATCTTTTTATCTATGATATATGTCGCTTACGTAATTTTGGGTCTTATCGGTTTATCGTTTATTAATGCGATTTACGAATACTTTGTAAATAAATAATAACATGAAAAAATATTTTGAATTTAGTAATACCATTAGTGGTACAAATTATTTCCTAAGGAACTTGTTGGCCACATTTGTTGCTTTTTGTGGTGGATTTATGATTGGTTGGGGAATTGGTATAGAACAGACTTTCTTTACTGTCTTGGGTATTATTTTAATCACACCTGCTTTATGGTTTAACCTTTGTACAATTTATAAAAGGTCTAACGCTCTTTTTCCTGAGTACGCAACCGTGATTACTGTTGGTATGATTGTATTTCAGATTCTAGAAGAACTACATGAGTTGTTTATTATACCTACATTTATTATGGGATTAATTCTCTTGTTTAAAAACTCAAATATTGAAGAGCACAAAGGATAATGAAAAATCTAATAATTACCCCTCTCGTTCTTGAGGACCAAATAGAAATCCTTCCTCAACTTAGAATTATCAGAAACCATAAGAAATATGGATGTGACTCTGTAGAAGTTGCATGGATAAAGTGGGGGGTTGCTTTTGATTGGAATAATTTAAATTAATATACGATGTTTAGTTTTGATGTAAAAATAGTAAAGTTTGAGAATCCATCAAATGTATGGTTTCAGGTACTAATAATTAAATACTTTATAGGTATTCCTTACAGTAAAATCTACCATTCCACGGGATATGGGGAACACACAAAGTCTGTAAAATATAATACTTATGATGAAGCAAAAAAAGACAAATATAAACTTTACGATTTGCTAAGTATTAAATATAATACAAAAACCACGAAAACAATTCTTGACTGAGTTGTTGGAGAGATGGCAGAGTGGTCGAATGCACCGGTCTTGAAAACCGGCGTTGTGAAAGCAACCGGGGGTTCGAATCCCTCTCTCTCCGCTTAAATTAAAAATAATTAAAATGGATTTCGGAAAAGATTTTAGAAAATACGCAATGAGTGACCACAACATTTCATCACTCAATATGGATTATTATGAGACACAAATTAAAGGGTCATTAACACCTTATATTCTTGAAGAAAGAGAAATGCGTGTCACACAGATGGATATCTTTTCTCGTTTGATGAGAGACCGTGTATTGTGGGTTGCTGGACCTGTTGACGATAGAATGTCAACGGTAGTTCAGGCTCAGTTAATGTATTTGGATAGTGTAGATAACTTAGATATTACAATGCATATTGATTCACCTGGCGGTTCAGTTAAATCTGGTCTATCTATGGTTGATGTTATGCAATATATAAAATCAGATATTGTTACTGTTAATACGGGTATGGCTGCCTCAATGGGCTCAGTATTGCTAGGTGCGGGGACAAAAGGTAAACGTTCATCATTAAGGTTTTCTAAAACTATGTTACACCAATCAAGTGGAGGTGCTTATGGTAACATTCAAGATGCCAGAATCAACTTTGAAGAATGGGAAAAAGTTAATACTATTCTATTTGAACTTTTGGGTGAGTTTTGCGATAAGGACCCGAAACAAGTTATGGAAGACTCAACTCGTGATTTTTGGTTAACTGCTGAAGAGTCTTTGGAATATGGGATTATTGATGAGGTTATTAAAAATAAAAGATAAGTTTAGGTAGAAAAAAGGATAAAAGTTGATGTATGATAATATTTATCTTATGTATATTAAAAAAATATGGATTGGATAAGAATTATTGAAATTTTATTGGCTTCCATCACATCGATAGTTGTGGCGTTAGTAGGTGCGGGATTTTTTAAGAATTATAACGATAAAAAATATAATCAACAATCTAAAAGTAGATTATTAGAACAAATAAAAAAAGATGAAATTGTTCATTTAGCAATTAGAGATGTTAGAAGAAGATATAATGCAGACAGAATTTATATTTGGCAATTTCATAACGGAGGTTCATTCTATACCACATCACCGATGCAAAAGTTATCCATAACTTATGAAAGATGTTCACAAGGGTTAGAAAGAAAATCAGAAAAGAATCAAAATCATCTTATCACCAATTTTACATCTTATATTAAAGATGTTATGGATGGTAAGATGTTTTTTTCTGATATAGGAAAGATGGGTGATATTGGATTAAGGTCATTAAATCAATCAAATGGTACAAAGTCACATTGTGCGGTTCCAATATACGATAAAGAAGGACATTTAGTTTCAATGTTATGTTTAGATTGGGTATGGAGTGATGTACCTAAAGAATTTTTGAAAAAAGATGGTGACTTTACTCAGGACTTTATTGAGGAGTTCAGTAAAGACGCGGATACTTTAGACACATACCTATGAATATGACTAACACATATAAAAAGAATAGTAAATTATTCTATATTGTATTTTTACTGGCAATACTTTCAGTAATAAATACAGTCGAAGGTTATATATATTGTAAAAATGGTATCGATTCCATATTCTTCACTTTAGAAGGTATATCAATAGTTATTAGTTTGTTACTTCTACACTCGATATGGTGTATTTTTGATGAGGGTAAGTGCTCAACCTTCAGAAGGCACTAATTTTATTATCCTTTCCTATTTTATATCCTTTATGATTTAGTTTGACGTTTTCTAATTTATACTCAATGTCACCTTCACCATCCCATTCATTATAAAAATCTACAGTATCATCAATAACATTAATAATCATTATTTGACCCTTAAAACTATTAAGTAATGAATCAATACTCTCTGAGTCATCATTATTTAATCGTAATTCAATTCCTTCTACAAGACTCTCGTCTTGAGTTACTATAGTGCTGTACTCTATGTCAACCACTTCTTCACTACCTTCTACTTCACCTCCACCATCACACTCAGGACATTCAAGTTTTCCTTCACCACCACAACCACTACACGAATAACTACCATCACCTTCACAATCATAACAACTTTCACTACCCTCACCGTCACAAGTATAACATGTGTCACCATCTTCATCGGTTCCATCACCGTCACAATCTCCACAATCTACACTACCCCTACCTTCACAGTTACTACATTCTAATTCACCGTCACCATCACACTCAGGACATTCAACCTCACCCAAACCACTACATTCTTCACATTCAACATCAGGCATGTATTCATCCCCATTTTTTTGTTTCATGTCTATCATATATATTCTACGTGATTTATCTAAAGCGGTGGAATCGTTATCACCACTTAATAAGTTATAAGCAACAAATATACTTCTAACCATTTCATCACCTGGTAAGCTTTCTAACATATTTTTAGTTGCCGGATAAGATAATACGGAACTTGCGATATAAGAAACCGAAGGCATTTTGTCATTCATACCTTTGTGTGATAGGTCCATTGTTACCCATCTTTCAAAAATTTTACCTAATTTTAAAATATTTTCTTCCATATCCTGATAATACTATAAATAGTAAGTATTTATGTAATATACTACACCGTAATGAGTAATATTAGGAAAAATATAAAACAGGTATTAAAAGAATATACTGAAGAAGAGTTGTATGATTACAAACCAAACTTTTCGGCGGAAGACTTGTTAAAATATATTGAGTCTGAATGGGATATAGAAATGTTAGAGATGATTGACTCTAAAATACAAGAAAGAATAGGTTATCTAACACAAATAATGGATATGAGTGTGAGAACTAAGGTCACAGGATTTAAAAGATATGATGAATAAGTTATTAAAAATACTATCAGAAGAAATTAAAAGTACCCTATTATTAGAACGTGCACCCTCTCCAGTACAATCACCAAGAATAACATCACATTATGGAACGAGGTGGGGTAGAATGCATCACGGTATTGATTTAGCCGTCGCAGTTGGAACTCCTATATTATCCCCTTATGACGGTACTATAATAGATGCTAAGTTTAAAAAAGGTAGTTGCGGAGGTACTATCTATGTAAAACATGATAACGGTTTAAAAACAAGATATTGTCACTGTAGTAAAATAGATGTTATAAAGGGTCAACAAGTAAGTAAAGGTGAAAAATTAGGTGAAACAGGTGGTAAAGTAGGTGCTTTTGGTAGTGGTAACTCTCAGGGACCTCACCTTCATTTTGAAGTTTATAAGAACAGTAAAACCGTAGACCCTATAAAGTATTTTGATTTTAGTACTAATTTTATGACTTCATTGCCACCATCTATTATGGATTTACTTAACTTCAATGAAAAATCACTAGTGGATGATAGTGATGATGTTTTAGATTTTATCGAATCATCATCTAATGATATTAAAATAGAAGATATCTTAAATAACCAAGATAATAGAGAACTAATTATTAAAGGTATTCATGGTGAGGGGGTAAAAGAGTTTCAGGAAATTTTAGTTAGCTTGGGATATGACTTAGGTGAATTTGGACCAAATAAAGATGGTGTTGACGGTAAGTTTGGTCCTAAGACCAAAAAAGCAGTTAAAGAATTTCAAAAAGACCACGGACTAAAGGTCGATGGTATTATAGGAATAGAGACTGCAACTGCCTTATCTAAATATCTTTTTTCTATGAAAAATATTTAATTATTTATATAAATTAGAACGACCAAATAGAAATAGTTCTAACTTTTCCTTATCCGGATACCTTAAATCCTTTTCACATTCCTTACAAACCTCTCTAGGTGTGTTACCACCTTCTAAAAACTTAATTTCGGTTTCTTTATGTTTACATTCACTTTGAATGTCTACTTTGAGTTTTTCAAGTTTTTTAATTTCACTGTTAATAAACTTAACTTTACCAGTCTTTTCCATCATATTATTTTTTTATATAAAAAAGTAAATATAGAGTATTTTCTACTAGATAATTGTTTTCAGTAAATATAGGGGGAAATTAGTTATAAACAAAAAATTGTCGCTAAAAATGTATGTTTATAACGAATAAATTACTTTTTTAGGTTTATGCCTTTCTTATATATATTCAAAAAAATAAAAAAATAAATATTTGTTAACCGTTACTCCTTCTCCGATGCGTATTTTACTCCCATTATAGTACCTATAATACTAAATGAATTTGTAAGTAGAATACCAAATAAATTTGACCATGTAGACTCAAGAATTGGATTTTCTTGACCCGTAACTAAAGTGTACGTAAATAATGCGGTAGTTAGTAAACCTACACCTAAAATAACCATTAATGCAACTTTTACTATACGTCCCATTAACTCAAACTGTGTTCTTCTTTGTAATGTATCTAAGTCTTCTTTAGCTTCGTCTCTCAATCTTTCCGCTTCTTTTCTTGCGTTTTCCGCAACTTCTCTTAATCTGTGTGCCTCCTTTTCAGAATTACTCGCCTCATCTAAAGCTTTACTTAGTTGTATATTTACTCTTTCATTTTCTTTTGATGCCTTCTCAAGTTCTTTATATTGATTTTGCACTTGTTTTGTTACGTCAAGTCTTTTCTTTCTTGATGTAATATCTTTTTCTTTACATATTTTTAAGTACTCAATTAACTCAAAATCATTTTCTTCAGGTTGTAAAACTTTTAAGATGTTACCCTCTAGATAAATCTTTTTACCTGATAACTCTATTAATGTATCTCTATTAAGCTCTTTTACTTTCATATTCTCTATCAAACATTATTCCCATACCTGCTTTAGCGGTTAAATCAACCAATGAGAATAGTATTATTGTTGTAACACTTTCAGGTATAAAATATACTATAGGATAAAAGCACCATAATAATAGTACCTTAATAAAAAGTTTTAAGTGTTTATTAGTTAGACATCTAGCAATCGAGGTAAAAAGATTAGTCATAAACCCAACACTTATCATACCCATTATTATCTTAAACTCTCTATGTGTCATATCCATAAATTGCCCATCGGTAACGATAGACCAATTAGGATTAAAATTTAACTCGCCAAATAAACCAAATAATAACATTAGTGTTGACAAAACTATCGGTAGTATAGCCCTATTCATATTATATCTACCACTAAAAAAGTAACCCATTTGTATTACTAGTAATGGTACAGTTATAAACCAATCAATATATCTTAATACTCTTATAGGTATATCATCACTAATATAATTCAAGTAACCCATAAGGATGTAGGTTGAACCAGCTATCGTATATATTAACGCAGATAATTTAGATACGGTATTTTTAAGTCCTTTAATTAATTTTAAAATTAAAAGACTTAAAAATATTATACCTGTCGTAAATAATACACTACTAATCATTATCTATAAACTTTAAATGGTGCTGTTTTAGTCTTATATTTTTCATAATCGGACATAAACTCCTCAAGTCTAGGTTCAATCTCATCAGATTTAATAATCCAAAATTGAGCACCTACCTCCTGTGCTTTTTGTATTTCATCTTCATCCTCTGATGAAGATATAATTCCAACAACTACACCATCTCCGTAGTCATAATTTATTTTTCTTATCATTTCGATACCGTCAAAAGACGAACCAACAATATTTAAATCCACAAAGACACATTCAGGACGTTCGTCATTAGGGTCATCAGGAAACCATGCTTTAAATTTTTCATCCGCCTCATCCGAACTGTCTAATGCTTCAAATGAAAGAGTCATATCTAACATAGAGCACGCATCCTCAAACACAAGATGAAATAAATTTTCATCATCTATCAACATTAAAGTATTAATCATATTTTTATTTTTAATTTAGTTCCATTATCAAGTTTATGTGAAGTTATGGTAAACCCATGTTCTTTTAAAATTTCAATACAAATGTTCAACCCTAAACCAGTTCCAGACTCTTTCTGCCCTTCTTTTCTTGTATAGGGTTGGGACAATAACTCAAATTCTTCCTGTGACATTCCTCTACCATTATCTTCTATATATAAATATTCATTTTCAGCGTATACCTTAACCCATTTAGTCTTAGAATCATTATATTTTAATCCATTACGTATTAAGTTATCTATTGCGGTACAGAATAACGGTTCATTTACCTCTAAATTTTTAGGTAACTTTTCATCAAGTAGAACTTGATTTTTATATGCGGTAAGTCTAAGGTAGTCATCAAGTATAAACTTTATGTCACATGGTTTTTTATTCATCTGTGAATTATGCTTTACCAAATTTGTAAATTCATAAACACCTGAATAAACCTTTTGTGCGTGGAATAGACCATCTTCAATTAATTGTAATGGTTTATCTATTTTTAATTCTTTTATTTTTTCTTCACTTAACCTTCTCTTTAGTGATTTAATACCTCTTGGTAAGTAGGTATTTATACCACTATGCATATCATGTCTAATGATTTTAGCTGCATGTTCTAAATAAACATCTTTTTGTTTAATATCTTCTAAAGTTTTAACTAATTCGGTCACATCTTGTCTAACTGAAGTATATCCATTTAATTTACCTTTATTATTGAAATGGGCCATTATCCATGAATTTACGATGTACTCTTCTCCAAACTTATTAACGTTAGTGACCATTTTATTCCATATCTTTTTATCTCTCACAGTCTCTAAGTACATATCAGTCCAAAATGATTTATTGTGTGTCCCTGAATTTAATAGTGAATGGTCCTGACCAATTAATTCATCTCTATCATATTTCGAAACCTCAATAAACTTCTCATTAACATATGTTATTTTACCCTTATCATCGGCCTTAGAAACTAAGTTTGAATCGTTTAATATCATTTCCATACCTTCTCTTCTTATCATTTCTTTTTTTGTTAATTCAATAAACTCTAAAACTACTGTAAGGAATGATGGTATAAAAAACAAAATAGATAAAAATTCGAACCAATTTGTGACTTCACTGTATTCTCCAAACCTAAATAACAAAATTGTCTTTACGATAAAAAATGAAATCATTATAACTCCAGCAACGAACAGGGCGAACTTAGATTTTAATGATATACCGTTAATTAAATTCATAATAAAAAAATTAAAACATATTTAATGACTCAAAGAAGGCGATTTTAAGTCTAACCCAAAATCTTTTATATAAGGGTAGGGACTTAAATTCTTCAGTCTCAAAAATTTCATATATATCATTCATAACGTTATTTTTTTATAAATACAAAAAGACTCATCGATGTCGATGAGTCTTTACCTATAATATTATGTTAAATAAAATTACTCCTCTATTATTATATAATCACCTATTCTAGACTGTCTAACATTATTTAAAATAAATAATGTCATTCTATCAATTGAATCGTTTAAAGTTTTTAATGAATCATCTAACCTAAACAGTTCTGACT
>Ga0208162_1001100_pt1 | contig 14552 bp, 22 predicted proteins | sample CB_VirMetaG_4_FD_184539 | JGI IMG/M metagenome (GOLD analysis project Ga0208162, IMG submission 184539) | Freshwater to marine saline gradient viral communities from Chesapeake Bay - CB_1508_1M Viral MetaG (SPAdes) (version 4) | ecosystem: Environmental > Aquatic > Marine > Coastal | place: USA... | reverse complement strand
GTTCAAAGCTTAAGACGGCTGTAACGAAAAAGAAAAATTTAACTGCAAAAGAGAAGGCTCGTAAGAAGTCTTTTTGCGCTAGGTCAAGAGGCTGGACAGGTGAGCGTGGCAAAGCTGCTCGTAGAAGATGGAATTGTTAGATGGCGTTATCAACTTATGACGAACTAAAAGCTAGTGTTGCGGATTTTTTAAATCGCGGTGACTTAACCTCAGTTATACCTGATTTTATTAAGATGGCCGAAGCGGATATGAACCGCAAGATTAGGCATTGGCGTATGGAAAATAGGGCGTCTGCTACGATTAGCTCTCAGTACAACGCTTTACCGACTGACTTTCTTGAGCCAATTAGGGCGCATATTGAGACAGGTGATTATAGGCCAATAGAACTTGTTTCGCAGTTTGAGATGCAACAGCGCCGCAGAAACAACCTGGATGCATCTGGTAAGCCTAGTTTTTATTCTATTACGCAAGGTGAGATGGAGATATACCCAACGCCAGATGGTAATTATGGTATAGAGTTAAACTATTATGCAAAGATACCGTCTTTGAGTTCATCTATAACTACAAATGCTATCCTTACTAATTTTCCAGATGTTTATTTGTACGGCTCGTTAATTCATGCGGCTCCTTATTTGCAAGAAGATAACAGAACAACGACATGGGCTGCGTTGTATCGAGCCTCAATTGATGGTATAAACTCTGAAAGTGACCAGGCTAAGTTTGGTGGCACTGGTAGGCGCATGAGGGTGAGGGCGTACTAATGGCGACTATTGTAAAACGTGCAGTCAAGGGCGCTCCGCTAACACATGATGAAGTTGACGCTAACTTTGACAATCTCAATACAGAATTAGCAACAAAAATTGGCGGTAATGGTGGCACTGTTAATGATGATAAAATTATTAACTTTGGCGATAGCAACGACTTACAAATTTATCACAACGCTACGGCGAGTGACGCTTACATTTTAAACAACACTGGCGAGTTATACATTCGTGGCGATAATATTACGCTAGGTTCTGTAGACCCAACAAGCCCAACATTTATTACAATGGATGAAGATGGCGCTGTTGAGTTATACTTTAATAACAGTAAAAAAATGGAAACTACCACAGACGGTATTAACGTCTTTGGTAAGGTTAACGCGACTGACACATTAGAAATTAAAGGTGATTTAGTTGCTGAAGGTAACTTAGAAGCGGCAGGCATTAGCGTTACTGAGGGCGTAACCGCCCCAGGCACATCTGCATTTGGGAATATCCAAGCTAGTGGTTACATTAGTGCAGAAGGTAATGTTATCACGCAAGGTGAGTTGGCTACAGAGGGTGGCTTAACATCTGACGGTGATGTGCAGATAAATGCAAATGCTGTAGCAACAGGAAGTGTTACAGCAACAAGTTTTATTGGCGGTGCTATATTAGGCACAAGCCTTAACATTACTGGTCTAAGCAGTTTAGGTAATGACTTAACTGTAACAGGTAATGTGGACGTTTCTGGCAATATTACTGGCACTTTTACAGGTGCGGTAAATGCTACGACAGTGACAACAACAGGCGATATTACGTCTGGAAGTAATGTTATTGCTACTGGAAGTATTACTTCTGATAGCATAGCAGCAAATGGTTCCATCTCTGGTGGGGCTATCAGTTCAACAGGTGCGATAACGTCAGGTGGCGGTATTAATTCTGTTGGCGATGTAACTGTAACTGGTGCGTTAAGCGTGACAGATGCAGAAACAACTAGGGCCAACCTCGATGTCGATAGGGCAGGGGAAGCATTGGCCTTTGCTATAGCCTTGGGTTAAACGAAAAGGAGAAAATCATGGCTGACGCAGCGAAAGCTACAATGGAAGTAACAGTCCTTCCAGATGAGATTGCAAAAACATTCTCAGCAACTACGACTGTAACCCCTGAAGATGTAAACGATAAGTGGTATTACAAGTTATCCGCAGTCAACAACACAAGCTCTGACTTAATTGCAGGCGTGTTTACTGATTATACGGCTGTAGATAGCTCAACAGCACCAGTGGCAATAGACCCTGCTGCTGATAAAGTAAAATTTATCTACATCAAAAACGTAGACGGTAACAACGGCACTATTTATGTGACTTTTGACGGTACTGCGGCAACGGCAACAAATACTGCGGCTGTAGTTATTGGCCCTAACGAAGCACATTGCGGTCGTTATCCAAATACTTTGGTCGAAGGTGTTAATGCCATTTCTTCAACTGGCACAGTAGAAGTTATCGTATGTGCGTTAATTGATGACGCAGCTTAACAAGTAGAGGTATAGCACATGGCTAATGTATTCAAAAATTACACGGCATCTTCTGTAGGTACTACTGAGGAAACTGTGTACAATGTTCCATCGGCAACTACGTCAGTGGTCATTGGTTGTAACTTAGCCAATGTGCATACCGCTCAAATAAAAGTATCGGTCAAGGCTGCAAACGTATTTTTGGTAAAGGATGTTCCCTTACCTAGCGGTGCGGCCTTGTCTGTTTTAGATGGTAAGGTTATTCTTGAACAAGGTCATGCGGTGACTGTCGAGAGTGACACGGATAAGTCCGTTGACGTTATTTTGAGTGTTCTGGAGCAAACATGAGCAAGCAGAATGAGTTAGTTAATCTTGCAAGAACTGGCGCATCAGGCGGTGGTAATAAAAACCTCATAATTAATGGAGCTATGCAGGTGGCGCAAAGAGGTACAAGTCATACGACAGCAACTTCATATACTTTAGATAGATGGAATATTAGCCAAACCACAGACGGAGCAGTAACAATAACACAAGATAGCTCTGTTCCAAGTGGGTCTGGTTTAGCTAATAGTTACAAGTTAGATGTTACCACAGCAGACACATCTATTGGTTCTTCTCAAAGAGTTTTTCCTCACCAAATTATTGAAGCACAAAACTTACAACACCTTCAATACGGAACATCTGAAGCAAAATCTATAACTCTTTCTTTTTATGTCAAAAGTAATCTAACAGGAACATACACAGTATTGTTTTACAATAGTGACGCTAGCAAACATCAGTCAGCTACTTATACCATAGACGCTGCCAATACATGGGAGCAAAAAAAGATTACAATACAAGGCGATACGGCATCTGGTTTCAACGATGACAATGGAGCAGGGTTAGAAATATCGTGGTGGTTAGCGGCAGGGTCTAATTTTACAAGTGGTACTCTCGGAACAGGGTCATGGCAAAGTGAAACAGCGGCAAACAAAGTAAGTTCTAGTAATGTTAATATTATGAGTAGCACAAGTAATGAATGGTATCTTACTGGTTGTCAGCTAGAACTAGGAGAAAAATCCACGCCCTTTGAGTATCGGTCATTTGGGGATGAGTTGCAAAAGTGCCAAAGGTACTTTCAAAAATCTGTGCTTAACGGCACTGTTAGTTATCCTAGTTCTGATGGATATGGGAGAGGAAGTTATTTATTTCCTGTGCGAATGAGGGCAGATCCTACGGGGTCTTATACGGACGGTGTTACTGGTGGTTCTGCACTTGCTAATGAAACAAACACTGATGGGTTTTTTATGACTTATCAAAGTTTAGCTGCTAGTCAGGCAGGTCAGTATAGTTGGACAATGGATGCAGAGTTATGAACATAGAAAATGCAAAATACAATAAACGTTTAGGAACAGATGAGGTTTTCCAAGTCAAAGCTACAATAGACGGTGAAGAGTTATGGATACCAATGTCAGAGGACAACCGTCACTACAAAGCAATCCTCGAATGGGTTGCAGACGGTAATACCATAGCGGAGGCTGACTAATGGCAGGGTACATAGGCGCAAACACTAGCTCAGTAACCAACAACCAAAATGCGGCTGAACGTAGAAAGAAATTTACGTTTACAGCTAACACAACTGTTCTATCTGGTTTAAATTTTGCGCCTCAAAAAATACACATATTCCACAACGGAATTAGGTTGGTCAGGACGACAGATTACACCGAAGCCGCAGATGGAAAGAGCGTAACCCTTGTTAACGCTGCACAAGCAGGCGATGAAGTGGTAGCGGTTACGTTTGCACAAGACCCTGCGTCTAATCCAAGCTATACCGATGCTGATGTTGATGCACATCTATTAACGGCAGGCGTCACGCTCGATGCAACGAATGATCGATTAGGTGTAGGCCAATCAAGCCCACAACAATTAATAGACGCCAGTGCGGCTAGTGCAGACACAAGAATACGAGTTCACAGTAATACAAACTCTACACCCTCCGCAGGCATAGAATTAATGCGAGGCACAAATACAACCTTTGGCGCAGACGCATACACTGATTTTCGTATTGAAAATATCAACGGTGGACACCTTACGGTTAGCACTGGTGAAAGCGGCACCACAACGGAGCAGTTTCGTGTGAATAGCGATGGTCATGTAACAAAACCTAATCAGCCAAGTTGTTTGGTAAGGGCTGGAAATGCTAATCACGGTATAGGTAATGGAATAAATGATGCTGTAGGTTTTAACTCAGCTAACAGTGCAACTGTTTTACACAATGATGGTAATCATTGGAGTCCAAGTTCATATACTTTTACCGCACCCGTGACAGGACGTTATCATTTTTCTTTAAATCTTTATACCGTAACAACAGGTTCTGGTAGCTATGTCGGTTCTGCACTTCAATTTAGCAATATAGGCGCAGTTTATTGTTTTGCGGAAAATGGAAGTGATGTGAATTGTACTATGTCTATGGTTGTAAAAATGGCCGCTAACGACACTGTTTACCCAAGAACATACGGACACTCTAGTTACACGCAAACATATATTGGCTCACATTCATATTTCAGTGCTCATTTATTAGGTTAGGAGAAACAAATGCCAGATATTACAGTAAGTTTAACATCCACTGAGCAAAAGTGCATGGAGTATGCGGCTGTGTCTGTGCAAGATTGGGCAGATAACGCCTTAACAAACAGAGCTAGAATAGCAAAAGATGAGATTATTGCTTTGCTCGTAGCCCACTGCAACGCAAATGACGTAGCTATAGCGACAGGCGAAGACGCACAAATTACACAAGCCTACGAATTAGAAGTAGTTAAAACGGCGGCGGCTAGAAACGCAGAAGTGAGTACACCAGAATAATGGCAGGCTATATCGGAACAACAGGCTCTACGCCCCAAGCTACCCAGACGCGAGATGTATTTACTTGCACTGGCGGTGAGACTTCCTTCGCAACAGGGGGTTACACTCCTAACTATGTTGACGTATTTTTAAATGGCATAAAAATGCAAGTGGGTGTGGACGTAACCGCAACTAATGGTTCTGATGTGGTGTTTACAACGGCTGTAGCGGCTTCTGATATTGTCGAGGTTATAGCATACAAAACATTTGAGGTTGGCGGCGCGGCAGGCGGTGGATTGTTTAAAGGTGATAACGGAACATCTGGAAGCAGCGCAGGCGATATATTTAGAGTAAACGAGCAAGAGCTAAACACAGACGTAGAGATTACAGCGACAGAGAACGCTAGTGCGACAGGCCCACTAACCGTTGCTTCTGGTATAACTCTAACAGTAAACGGAAATTTGGTGATTATATGAGTACGTTAGTAGTAGAAAACCTAAAGGGGCCAACAACAGGCGCTAATGCTAATAAGGTTATTGTACCGTCTGGTCAAACTTTGGAAGTTGCAGATAGTTTAAGGCATGAAGATATGCCTGTTGGTTCGGTTCTTCAAACTGTTTATAATGAATATATTACTGGTGTGGCTTATACTTCAGCAAATACAACACATGATTTATTTAGTGCGACTATTACACCTAAAATTGCAACATCTAAAATACTTGTGTCTATAAGTGTGCAACACGGTACACATAATGTGCAAAATGATTTTGGCTTGCATTTAAAACGTGGCTCAACACGCATAGGTGGTAGAACAAATGATGCCTCTAGAGGTGGTGCTAACTCTTGGTATTCTGGCGATGACCCTCTCGGCACATCAAGTCAAAACCTTTGGAATTTGTTTACTGCGTCATGGCAATATTTAGATAGCCCTGCCACTACATCTGCCACCACATATACCGTTGGATTGTTTGTTCATAATCACTTTTATATAAACAGATTTGCAGGAGGTAATAGTGGAGGGGGTTCATCTTACATATCATTGCAGGAGATAGCCCAATGAGTACGCTAAAGGTAGATACCATAAGCGAAAAGACTAGTGGTAATGGGGTGCATATTGCAGGCCATGTTGTTCAAACAGTAAGTAACACAAGTTATAACCACGCCGCATACAGTTTAAGTGCAAGTACCGAACAAAATGTTTTGTCTTGTAATATAACGCCAAAGTTTTCAAACAGTCATATGCATATTCACGTTTATTGGTTTTACGCTCCACATCTTGCCGATGATGACTATGGTGCTGCAATGAGAAGGGAAATAGGGGGCGTTATGACAGGATATGTTGATGGGTCTACACGTCCAGACAGTGCAAGAGGAAGATTTAATGTAGGAAGTTTTACAAGAGACCCCTTTTTCTGGCATGATGATGCTCCTAATAATAGCGCAGGGGGCAGAATTAGTTATGATTATTCAGTAATGCCTACTATGGCTTTTTTAAAAGACACTTACTCAGGAACCGCTACAAGAACATATCAAATGACAATAGGAACATCTAGTACAGGCAAAACTATCTATTGGAATAGAAATGTTCAAGGAAATGTTTCAGGCGGTGGAAACACAGCTATCATAATTCAGGAGATAGCCCAATGAGTAGTATTTTAAAAGTTGACCAGATACAAACAACGGCAGGGGCGGCTCCTACTGCTAAAGATTTGGGTTTTGCGGCTGATGGGGTTGTTCAAACAAAGTTATGGTACGTTACACCTGTTGTTGTTTCAACAAGTGGTACATGGGCTGCATCTACTGCTCCAACAACAGCAAACACCTATAGTGTTGGAAGTTACAGTTTCACAAAAAAACATTCTGACAGTAAAGTTTTTGCAATACTAAGTGGTCATGTTGACCATAGTGGAACATCAGGCCACCCTTCTATCGTAGCTTTATTTGAGGCAGGAGGAACACGGTTAGGTGCAGCATATCGTCATGTAAGGGTTCAAAATAATGAGCCTATTTCTTATTGTTTTTCTGGTGAAGATACGACAACAGGAACTAGTAAAACTTATCAAGTAAGATGCCACAGTTCGGGTACATCAATGACTTTTGGCAGAAGTTATTCAAACAATTCCGCACACGTTTTCACAGTAGTTTTTATGGAGATAGCACAATGACAGATATAGCAAGAGCTTTAACAGAGCTTCAAATTGAGGGTTGGGTTTTGCGCGGCGAACCCACTTCTGAAGCAGAGTTTAACGAGATGTTTACAAAGGTAACAGGCTCAGACGAAAACGGCACTGCTATAGAAAGCAGTAACCCTGATGATTTCGGCACAACTTGGGCGGCGGTATCAGCTAAGAAGACTGAGCTAGTCAATGCAGAGCCAATGCGCCTACTGCGTGAAGAGCGTAACCGTAGACTAGCAGAAACAGATTGGTGGGCGTCTAGTGACCTTACCATGACTTCTGAGCGTACAACCTACCGTCAGGCTCTAAGAGACATAACAGAAAGCGCAACAAGCTTAGACGATGTAACGTGGCCTACTAAACCATCTTGATTGAGGTAACTTATGACTAAAGCCAGAGACATAGCAGACAACGCAGGCCAAGGCGGTGGCTCTAAAAATATGGTGATTAACGGCGATATGCGAATTGACCAACGCAATAACGGCTCTGCGGTTTCATCACACAATGCAAATTTGTTTCCTGTTGACCGTTTTAGGTGTTTAGAAAACACAGATGGCTCTGTTAGTATGCAAAGAGTAGCCGATGCTCCTACTGGTTTTGAATATTCTTTAAAGTTTACAGTGACAGGAGCAGACACATCTTTAACTACTAACCAATTTACAAGAGCAATACACCCAATAGAAGGTCATAACATAAGCCACCTTAATTGGGGTACATCTAATGCTAAAACTTGCACTTTATCTTTTCATGTAAAATCAAGCGTAGCAGGGCAATATTATATTAATATTTTTAACAATGCAGCTAATAGAACTATGGTTAAAGGTTACACAATAGATACTGCAAATACTTGGGAAAAAAAAGAAATTACAATTATTGGAGACCAAACAGGAACTTGGGAAACAGGTAATTTAGCAGGCATTTACATAGGTTGGTCACAAGGCTCTGGCCCCTCTTACCACACAACAACTTTAGATGCTTATCAGGGTTCTTTTGTAATGGTTAAATCAGACCAAACTAATTTAACAGCGACTAACGGTGCAACTTGGCAACTTACTGGCGTTCAATTTGAACTTGGTGAAAAAAGTACGGATTTTGAGCATCCACGAAACGTTGGTGATGAATTGGCTAGGTGTCAGAGGTACTTTACTAAGTCGTGGTCTGAAGGAAGTGCGGTAACAACAAATAACGGAATAATAACGGCTTCTTGCGTAGGTAATGTTAACAGAGCATTTGGAAATGTTTTTTGGCCTACAACAATGAGAACAGCACCAACAGTAACTTGGTATAATGGTTCAAGCGGCACTGTAAATAAATGGAGAAATGGTTCGCAAGGTGCAGACATTAGCCCACCCTCACCAAATACAGCTATTGGTGAAAGCGGATACGGCTTTGTTTTAAGTTCTGGTATTACTGCCGTAACTGACACATTGCAAGGACACTATCAAGCGGAAGCAGAGCTATGACAGTTTTTACAAACGCTAAATATATTGCTAACGAAGCCGGTGAGAATACAGTTATAGAAGTTACTATAGATGGTCAAACTTCTCATGTGCCTGTTAATCCAGACAACTTTCATTTCCAAGCCATTCAGGAATGGGTGGCTGAAGGCAACATTATAGCAGAGGCCGAATGACTGCACTAAATCCATATGTCGAGCGTGACCCAAATGCGATAGGCGCAAATGTTGTATTTGCAGGAAAGCGTTACTGGCTAGTGGGGTATTGCGAAGGTGATGGCATTTGGAGTGATGATGCACAAGACCAAGGCACATGGGCTAATGATAGTGCGGCAACAGGTATTTGGACAGACGATAGTGCAGCGTCAGGAACGTGGACGGATGCTTAGAAAAATGGTACGTTGGGTTTAAGAAAAGGAATTTAATATGTCTACGACAGCAAATTTAGGTTTAACGAAGCCAACGGTAGGTGGAAGTGATAGCACTTGGGGTAACACACTCAACGCAAACTTTGATTTACTCGACACAGCCGTTAACACGGCAATGCCTACTGGTGGCATTATTATGTGGTCTGGCACGATTGCAACGATACCGACAGGGTGGGCATTATGCGATGGCACAAACGGCACACCTAACTTAACAGGTAAGTTTATCGTTCACGCTGACTCAGACAGTAGCGGAACTTACGCAGTAGGCGCGACAGGCGGTGCAAATGATGTGACACTAGCAACTAGCGAACTGCCTGCTCACAGCCACACAGGTACGGCGGCAAGCGGCGGCGCACACACGCACACTGGAACGACAAACAGTGCAGGAGCGCACACGCACAGCTACACAGATAGTTATGTCTTACAAAACTCTCTCGTTCCGGGCATTGACATTGATTTTAACGCTACAACTTGGGACCCAAACGGTTTACAAACTAAGACAACAGGTTCGGCAGGGTCACACTCTCACACTGTAACTATTGCTAGTGGCGGCGCACATACTCACACATTGTCTGTCGATAATGCAGGCGGTGGTGGCGCACACGAAAATAGACCACCTTACTATGCACTTGCTTATATTATGAAAACGTAAACATGACTTTAGTACCACTTGATATACCATCTGGATTTTACCGAATAGGCACAGACTACGAGCAATCTGGAAGATGGCGTGAAGGTAGTTTAGTTAGATGGTTAGACGGTTCATTGCGTCCTATTGGTGGTTGGCAAAACAGAAAAGAAGATTTTGCATTGCAGCCAATTAGAGGTATGCACGCTTGGGAAGCTCTTAACCAGAGTACATGGTTAGCAGGCGGCTCACATAATTCATTGGTGGCAATGACAGGTGGTGGATTATGCTACGACATTACACCAGATAACTTAGCAACTGGACGTATAGATGCGGCTGTCAGTGCAGGGTTTGGTAAAGGAGCTTACGGTGTAGGTTTCTGGGGTACGCCAAGACAGCAACTTTCCAACGCTATTCCTGAACCTGCCACATTTTGGCAATTAGATAACTTTGGCGAGTTATTGGTTGGTTGCCATTATGATGACGGTAGATTGATTGAATGGGATTTAAATATTGTTACTGGCTCAGAGCTTATTACAAACAACAGTTTTAGCGCAGGCACAGATTGGACGCTTGGAACTGGTTGGGCAATAAGTGGTGGCGAAGCTAAGTGGACAGGCACAACGGCTGCAAACTTAGAGCAAGCTATAACAGGCTTAACAAGCGGTAAGAAATATCACTTTACTATAAGTGTAACTGACCCTGACGCAGATGCAGACGCCACAACTATACCGTCACTAAAAGTTAAGATTATCGGCACGACAACAACGACAGTCTTGCTTGATAAGACACTGCCTATTGGTAATAGCTTTTTTAGATTTGACACAGACGATACTGGCGTCACAATACAAATTTACCCTGCCACAAATGCAGAGCAAAATGTTAACGTTACAGAAACATCTCTTAAACTAGCTGTAGTAGCTACACCTATAACAAACGCACCACTATCTAATCTTGGGTTAGTTGTGACTGAAGAGCGTTTTATCTTTGCATTAGGTTCTGGTGGTAATAGCCGTAAAATATCTTGGTGTGACCGAGAGGATAGAAACCAATGGACGCCTGCGGCAACAAACGAGGCAGGCGATATAGAGTTACAAACCGCAGGGCAGATTATGCAAGCGGTAAGAACTAGAGGCCAAACGCTTATTCTGACTGACGTAGACGCCCACACAGCGCGTTATCAAGGGCCACCCTACGTTTATGGCTTTGAGCGTGTTGGTACATCCTGCGGCACTGTGACAAGTCGTGGAGCGGTAGACACAGATCGAGGTGTGTTCTTTATTGGTCAAGAAAACTTCTTTTTGTTTAATGGTAACACAGTGCAAACTATCAAATGCGATGTACATGATTATATCTTTGGTGATATTAATACCTCTCAGCAAACTAAAATATGGGCGATGGGCATACCGCAATATGGCGAAGTGTGGTGGTTTTATCCATCATCTAACAGCATAGAAATAGATCGTTATGTGGCTTACGATTACAATGAAAACCACTGGATGATTGGTGAGTTATCAAGAACGTCTGGCGTAGAGCGAGGCGTGTTTAGGTATCCTATGATGGCTGATTGGGATACGACACACGCTAATATTAAAGAACATGAGGTTGGCTATAACGTAGATAACGGTGCAATCTTTGCAGAAACAGGGCCAGTATCGGCTGGTACTGGTGAGAATATTATGTACGTTACGTCAGTTATACCTGATGAGGTTACGCAAGGTGATGTAAGTATGACCTTCAAAACAAGGTATCATCCTAACGATACAGAAACATCACATGGTCCATTTACGCCTGCTAATCCAACAGACGCCAGATTTAGTGGTAGGCAAGTACGCATGAGAGTAACAGGTGTGCGTCCTGCGGATTGGCGTGTAGGTATTATGCGACTTGAGGCTACAATAGGGGGTACACGTTAATGCCTGCTCCTATTTTGCCAGTTATAAGCCAAGACCTATCACAATGGGGTAGACAGCTTACTAACTATTTGCAGCGTAATTTAGGCAAGCTGTACTTTAAATCATCAGACGATAACCCATCAGAAAATGGCGTTATATTGTGGGATGAAACTAAAAAATATGCAGTCGTATCGAGCGATAATGCTTTTCGACAGCTTGCAACAAAACAACCTACTCCTAGTGCAAACACTGGCAGTGTAGGCGATGTAACTGGAATGATAGCCTGGGATACAAATTATATTTATATTTGTGTTGCCGATTATGATGGAAGTAGCGCAATTTGGAAGAGGGTAGCATTGGCTACATGGTAAATGCCTAAAGATACACAAGTTAACGAATTAGAAAGATGCCGCCCTTGGATAGAGGCGGCTTTGGAGTATAGTGGCGGCACGCATATATTTGAGGATATAGCGGAAGGTATTATTGAGGGTCGTATGCAATTATGGCCTAGCCCAAGGGGGTGCATTGTTACAGAAATTGTGGTATATCCAAGAAAAAAGGTGCTAAACGTGTTTTTAGGCGGTGGAGAGCTAGATCAGTTGTTAGATATGCATGATGATGTTACAGCCTGGGCAAAGCATTATAAATGTGAAGCATTAACGATTACAGGTCGTTTTGGATGGAAGAAACCTTTAAAGGCGCATGGGTGGGAAGCACTGCACGCCTCATATCAAAAGGAGATATAAGATGAGCGGTGGTAAAGGCGGTCGTCAAAATAATGAAGTAACAATGCCAGCTTTTGCAGAAAAAGCGCTTCAACAAGGCGTTGGTATGGCACAAGATGTTTCGGCATTAGGGTATGTTCCATATTATGGGCCAGACGTTGCGGCGTTTTCACCACAACAGCAAGCGGCATTTCAAGGCACAAACCAAATGGCAGATGCTTTTGGAATGCCTAGCGCCACTGGTCAGCAATATATGCCACAAGCTCAAACTTTTGATGGCGGCATACAGGGTTATTCATCTGCGCCAGCTTTTGACCAGGCTGTAAGTGAGCTTGCCGTAAGGCGTCCTGGTCAATCAGATTATCTTGGCAGTTTTACTGTAGATCCAGTAACGGGTACACCTGGGTCCAGGACCCCAGCACAACGGCCAGTAGCATTAGAAATGCAAGGTGGAAGGAAGGGTAAGTAACATGGGTGCTTCAGCAAATCCCGCAATGGCGGCAAATCCATACCAGGCGGCGGCTCAAGCTCAAATGGGGGCTATGGGTAGAACAGCGCAAGGATTAAACGAAACTGCGGCACAAGGCATGGGAAATTATCAAAACCCATATGAAAGCCAAGTTGTGCAACAAACTCTTAGAGATGTAGGTAGCCAGGCATTAAATGCACAAAATATGCTAGGCGCACAAGCAACTGCGGCAAATGCGTTTGGTGGCTCTAGGCATGGTATAGCTGAAGCAGAAATGGCAAAGGGTTATACACAACAAATGTTTGACCAGGCAAACAGAATGAGGCAACAGGGTTTTAATACTGCTTTAGGTGCGGCACAAGCGGATAGGGCGGCTCAATTAGGAGCGGCAGGTCAATTAGCAGGGTTAGGCGGTCAAGCGTTTGGTTATGGTCAATCTATACAGCAACAACAGTTGCAACAGGGCGCAATGCAACAAGCAGCGATGCAAGGCTTAATTGATGCGGCCAAAAACCAGTATCAAGGATACACTAAGGCTCCGCAAGCCGGACTTGCCGCATTGTTTGGCGGAGCAGGTTTAACGCAAGGCACTCAAGGTGAAACAAAAACATACCAACCTGGCTTAATGGATTATTTAACAATGGGCGCAGAAGCTGGGATGAAGATTTATGGAATGTAGGGTTAGTTAAATGGCAGAAAGAGATTTTCGTGACGTAGCTGGTGCATTAAGCGGAGTTTTAGCATCTGGTTTTAACCAAATGAGATTAAGGCCAGACCCTGGTTTAGACGCCAGATTACAAACGATTGAACAACAACGTACTGCTAATCGAGCGAAAAACAAAACTGTTGAGTATTTGCGAGGTCTTGACAGCGATATGGGCAACCAACTTGCGGGTATGGTAGAAACTGGTGCTTTAACTGGGCAGCAAGCCTACAATCAAATATTGCAGTTGCAACGTGACCAAATAAAGTTTGAAAGAGAAAAAACAAAAGACACTGCATTGATTAGAAACGCTGTGGCGGCAGGGTTTACGCCTGGCACACCAGAATATCAAAGATTTATAGCTAGTGGTGGAGATATTTATAACCAGGAGACCGCACTATTATCAAGCCTACCAAAGCCAGATAAGGGCATGAGATATGAGTTTGCAAGAGGCGAAGGTGGTGGAATAACAGACATTAAAATGGTTCCTATAAGCGGAAGTGAAGCGGCCATAGAAGAGGAAGAGCGGCAAAAGAAACTTAGAGAGAAAGGCGCACTAGAAACGCAAAAGAGAACAGGAATAAGTAGAAGTGTTAATCAGATATTAACCGCTATAGAAGAAGATACTTCTTTATTTGGCACAACTGGCGTGTATGGTAAGTTTGCCGCAGATTACTTACCATCTACCCCAGCTAGAAACGTTAAGAATTTGTTGAAATCTGTGCAGTCAAATGTGGCATTTAACAGACTGCAAGAAATGCGTGAGGCAAGTAAAACTGGTGGTGCGCTAGGTAACGTAAGTAACGTAGAACTTGGCTTATTGATGGCCGCGCATGGCGCAATACAACAAGATTTAAGTAAAGATTTGTTGGTAGAAAACCTAAAAGAAATTGACAGAATTATGGGTATGGTTGAGCAAGACCCTATTGCGATGGCATATTATTCTGAAGGAAAAGATTTAAGAGGCACAGAATTAGATAGGCAAGTTAAAGCTAGAA
>Ga0208162_1001099_pt1 | contig 14555 bp, 17 predicted proteins | sample CB_VirMetaG_4_FD_184539 | JGI IMG/M metagenome (GOLD analysis project Ga0208162, IMG submission 184539) | Freshwater to marine saline gradient viral communities from Chesapeake Bay - CB_1508_1M Viral MetaG (SPAdes) (version 4) | ecosystem: Environmental > Aquatic > Marine > Coastal | place: USA... | reverse complement strand
TGGAAAATTAAAAGGAAACGAGGCAACATTTATGTCGAGAACAGGAAGTCGCCCTTTTAGTTTTGGTGATGATACTTTTGCTGAAGAGGATATTATAGAAGATTATGGTATATGTAAATTTCCTACTGAAATGCGTGGTCCTATGATCATGGCACAAAAAAATTGGTGGGATCTAGAAGTTTAAGAGGAGTTCATTATTGAATCCTCAATTGTGGCAAAAAGCCACACCCTCTGGCGAAAGCAGAGGAATTTTGTTAATCTCGCTTATAAAGGAGAAATATGACTAATTACTTAGTACCAAGAACAATTGAAGATATTGAAAGACAATTGTCACAGTCAATTGGATTTGACACATTTTTCAATAGATTATTTGCTAATGATTTTGCGGCAACAAATGGAGGTGGATATCCTCCATATAATATTCGAAAACTAGATGATTATAAGTATGCTATTGAATTAGCTCTTGCTGGTTTCAGTAAAGATGATTTGGATATTGAATTGGCCGAAGGTACTTTGACTATTAAGTCAGCACCTGTGGAAAAAAAAGTTGATGATGAATACATACATCATGGAATTGCAAAACGGGTATTTACAAGAAAATTTCATCTTGCTAATGATATTGTTGTGAAAGGCGCCGATTTATATAATGGTTTATTGACTGTTGAATTGGAAAGAGTAATACCTGAAGAAAAGAAACCACGTAAAATTAAAATTGATGATGGAGTGAAAAAAGTGGATTATAATATTTAACAATTTCGGGGACATGTTTCATGTCCCCTTTTTGTTTTTGAACTTGTTCCTACCAAAATAAAACTTTCAAAAAGATAATTATGAAACTTAGTAAAAATTTTTCTTTAAAAGAAATGACATTTTCTGATACTGCAATTAGAAAAGGTATCGATAACACTCCAGAATTAGAACATATTGTATCATTAACTAATCTATGCTGTAATGTGTTGCAGCCAGTACGTGATTATTTTGATAAATCTGTTAAAATAAATTCTGGTTATCGTTCGGTTGAATTGTGTGAGGCAATTGGATCATCGTCTACATCACAACATGCAAAAGGAGAGGCAGCAGATTTTGAAATTTATGGTATGTCAAATTTAGAACTGGCTACCTGGATTTATGAGAATTTAGATTTTGATCAAATTATTTTAGAATATCATGATCCAGATGAAGATCCTAATAGTGGATGGATTCATACTTCATATAGAAAAGATGGACAAAATAGAAGAAAAGGATTGATCATAAATTCAAAAACCAAAGGTAAATATTTGGAGTGGATTCCCGATAAAAAATGAAAAAATTTTTAATAAATCAATATAAAAAACTATTAATTTATAATGTATCATTGACATTAAAATATAAAAGATTTCTTGACAATCAGTTAGATAAATGTTATCATAGTACATGACTACAATCAAACATTATCAAACACTGATGTCAAGGATATTAAATGAATTTTTATACAAATGTTCAGAACTGGGGCGGTAAAATTTATTATCGTGGAATTGATGAACATGGTAAACACTTTAAAAGTGTTGACAATTATAATCCTGTCTTATACATACCTTCTCCCAAACCTTCCGATTACAAAACTCTAGATGGTGAATATGTTTCTCCTATAGAATGTGGTTCTATTAAAGAAGCAAAAGAATTCATAAAAAAATATGAAAACATAGAAAATTTTCGTATTTATGGAAATACTAATTATCATTATACATTCATATCTGATAATTTTCCTGATACAATATCATATGATTTATCTAAAATAACCATTGCTAATATAGATATTGAAGTTGGATCTGAGAACGGATTTCCTGATCCTCAGATTGCCAGTCAACCAGTCACTGCAATAACCGTTCAGATAGGTCAAAGATTGTGGGTGTTTGGTGTAGGTCACTACAACGTTACACAAGATAATGTTAGATATTTTAGGTGTGAAGATGAATTGCATCTTTTGAGTGATTTTATTGATTGGTGGAGTCATCAGGATATAGATATCATTACTGGTTGGAATGTTAAATTTTTTGATATTCCATATCTTGTAAATCGAATGAATAGGCTGTTTGATGAATCTACATCTAAGATGGGACCTTCAAAATTATCTCCTTGGAACTTTGTAAGTGAGAGAACTGTAAATCAGGCTGGATTTGGAGGAACCAGAGAACAGCAATCATTTGAAGTTATGGGAGTTGCTACTCTTGACTATTTGGATCTTTATAGAAAATTTACACATACACAACAAGAAAATTACAGACTAGACCACATTGCTCACGTTGAATTGGGAGAGAGAAAATTAGACTATTCGGAATTTGGTTCTTTACATAATTTATGGAAAGAAGACTATCAGAAATTTATTGATTATAATATTAAAGACGTTGAATTGGTCACAAGACTTGAAGAAAAAATGAGATTAATTGAAATGTCAATAGTTCTTGCTTATGACGCTAAAGTTAATTACACGGATGTTTTCACTCAAGTTAGAATGTGGGATACTTTGATCTATAATGAATTAAGAAGAAAAAATATTGTTATACCTCCTAAGCAAACTACTATAAAGAATGAACCCTATATGGGTGCTTTTGTGAAAGAACCTGTTCCTGGTATGTACGAATGGGTTGCTAGCTTCGATCTTGATAGTTTATATCCTCATTTGATTATGCAATATAATATATCTCCTGACACCATTATAAGAGATTATCCGCCAAAACCTGTTACTGTAGATCAACTTTTAAACCAAGAAATAGATACTGATTATGCTAAAAACCAGAGAATGGTTCTTGCGGCAAATGGTTTTCATTTTAAGAATGATAGACAAGGATTTCTTGCCGAAATGATGGAGAGAATGTATGCTGAAAGAAAAATTTTTAAAAAACAAATGTTAAAATCAAAGCAAGAATTAGAAATTGTTGAAGGACTAATTTCAGAAAGGAATAAACATGACGATAGATGAGTTGATGCAAACTCCTAGACAAAATTCAATTTGTAGAGAAGAATTTTTACATATTACTGACTTTTTAGGAAATAAAAATTTTTTAGTTTTTGGAACAGGATATGATACTGAATATTGGAGAACGGTTAACAAAGATGGATTCACTCTTTTTTTAGAAGATAAACGTTCTTGGGTTTTGAAAGATGCCACAGACATTCATCTTGTAAAATATACTTGTAAGATGAATCAATTTGATGGAATGATGGAAGAGTATAGAAATGGAAATTATGATAGATTTATTATTGAATTTCCAAAAATAGTCGAAACGACAAAATGGGATGTTATTTTAGTCGATGGTCCTACAGGTTGGCCGAATGGTGATAATCCAGGTAGAGCTCAAAGTATTTTTCTTTCTATGATGGTATCAAACAAAGATACAGATGTTTTTATACATGATGCTGAAAGAAAAATTGAAGATATTTGTTCTAGAGAAATGTTTTCAACTATTGTCGAAGATCTTGTTTTTCCACCTAAACCCGGTTATGACAGAAAATTGAGAAGGGTTAGAATATAAGGAATATATGAATTATCATGAAATGTCATTGGAACAATTATTGAAAGAAAAGAAAAGACTTTCAAATGAAGTTTCCAGATTAAATAATATGCAAATGGCAAGAAAAATTCAATTGAATTCTGCTTATGGTGCTTTAGGTAATCAATACTTTAGATTTTATGATATAAAACAGGCTGAAGCGATTACAAGCGGAGGTCAATTATCCATTCGTTGGATTGAGAGAGATGTTAATGTTTATTTGAATAAAATTCTTAAAACAGAAGATAAGGATTACATTATTGCAGTTGATACCGATTCTATTTATGTGTGTCTTGATGAGTTGGTCAAAACTGTATTTGAAGACACTTCTGATAAAAATAAGATAATTAGTTTTTTGGATAAAGTTTGTGAAACTAAAATGCAAGATGTGATCAATAAATCTTATGAAAATCTAAAAAAATATATGAATGCATATCAGCAAAAAATGAATATGAAGAGAGAAGTTCTTGCTGATAAAGCTGTTTGGACTGGTAAAAAACATTATATTATGAATGTTCATAATTCTGAAGGTGTTCAATATGCTAAACCTAAACTTAAAGTTATGGGATTAGAATCTGTAAAATCTTCAACTCCTTCAATTGTTAGAAATAAACTAACCGATGCCTTTAACATATTAATGAATGGAACTGAAGATCAGATGATAGATTTTATTGAAAAGTTTAGAATAGAATTTAGTCAATTGCCCGCTGAAGATGTTGCATTTCCCAGATCAGTTAAAGGTATAGCTAAATACTCAGATAGTGTTACCTTATATAAAAAGGGCACACCTATTCATGTTCGTGGTACTATTATGCACAATCATATGTTAAAACAAAAAAAGTTAACAAATGTTCACGCATTGATACAGGAAGGTGAAAAAATAAAATTTACTTATTTGAAAGTTCCTAATCCTTCTGGAGAATCTGTGATTAGCATGGGAACTATATTGCCTCCAGAATTTGAATTAGAAAATTATATTGATTATGATACTCAATTTGATAAATCTTTCCTTGAACCTTTAAAGGCAATTCTTAAATGTGTTGATTGGGACTATGAAAGAAGAAACACCATTGATAGTTTTTTTATATGATCGTTGAAGAACTTATAGAATATTTCACAAATAATTGTGACCATAGAAAAATTCCATCAATAATCAAAGAAAATTGGAAATTATTGATTAGTAAATATGATAAAGATGATATTAGAGATTCGTTGGCAAGATATATCACTTTGAATGATGTTCCTTTTCCTCTAAAAGAAATAGAACATGCAAGATTAATACGTTTATTTGATCGTTTTTCCATTGTTAGTATGCTCAAAGAATATAAAAATTTTTCTATCGTTAAAGAAAGATACGATTACAAATATAAGTATTCAGACAACCCTCTAGGGGTAATTGATCGTTCTCATGCATATAATGATGTCAGTGATTACTTTCAGCAAGAAAATAGAATGAAGTGCGGTTCAAATTCAGTGAGTTCTCCATGGAATATTTGGTATGATGAAAAAAAACTTTCAAAAATGAACTGGATATTCTGGAGAGATGGTGTTATGGGAAATAGTGCAGTCGATGATAAGACATTTAGATCATCGTTTAGACTTGGAACCTATACAGCCACTCAATTTAAACCTACCGTGGCGAAAGCATTGTATGAAAAACATAAAGCAAAAAATGTATTAGACACCTCTTGTGGATGGGGTGATCGTTTAGCTGGATTTTATGCTACTGCAAATACTCATTTATATGTGGGATGTGATCCTAATCCTGAAACATTTGAGGTTTACAAAAAACAATGTTTATTTTATGAAAAAACATTAGGTTTTTCAAATAAACCTATTTTAATAGAGAAAGAAGATTATTTTGAATGTATTGGTGGTAAAACCGTTAAGATTTGGAGAAAACCTTCAGAGGATGTAGATTGGAATCTTTATGAAAATACTTTTGATTTTTATTTTACATCTCCTCCTTATTTTGAAACTGAAAAATATGCCGAAGATTCTGATAAAGTTGGTGATCAATCTTGGAATCGATATGATACATTTGATAAATGGAAATATGACTTTTTCTTTAATGTTACGAAAAAAGTTTGGAATACAATTAAAGATGATGGTTTTATGATGATAAACATTATTGAGCCGAGAAGCACTGGAAATAAAAGATTAAATCTGTGTGATGATATGGTTGAATATTTTAAAGAGTTTGAAAAATCTAATTATCTTGGAAAAATAGGTATGCGTATGGCTGCAAGACCAAATGCCAGTGAATTGGCAGATGTTTTTATAGAACCTATTTGGGTGTTCAGAAAAAATAATCAAAATTATATTGAAACTTTCGAAAACACTATTGATAAATTTTATAATTAAAGGTAAAAATATGGATCTAAAAATGTTAATTAAGGAGAGTGGAAATGAATACGCTGGAATCGTTTCTGATGGAATTGAAGCCGGAGATGTTGAATCTTTTATTGATACTGGAAGTTATGCTCTTAATGCTCTACTCTCGGGTTCTATCTATGGTGGACTCGCTTCGAACAAAATTACTGCTTTTGCAGGCGAAAGTGCCACCGGAAAGACATTCTTTGTTTTGGGTGTTGTCAAACAGTTTTTAGAAGATAATCCTGAAGGTGGTGTTATTTATTTTGAGAGCGAATCTGCATTAACAAAACAGATGATAGAATCTCGTGGAATTGATAGCAAAAGAATGGTAATAATGCCTGTTGCTACGATTCAGGAATTTTCTCACCAATCAACAAAAATTCTAGACAAATATTTGGATCAAGATAAAAAAGAACGAAAGCCTTTAATGTTTTGTCTTGATTCATTAGGTATGCTGTCTACATCAAAAGAAATGTCAGATACATCGGATGGAAAAGAGACCAAAGATATGACACGGGCAGCCCTCACAAAAGCAGCATTTAGAGTGTTGACACTGAAATTAGGGAAAGCAAAAATTCCAATGTTAGTCACTAACCATACCTATTCCCAAGTAGGCACAATGTTTCCTCAACAAGTGATGGGAGGCGGGACTGGATTGTACTATGCTGCCACAAATATTATATTTTTAAGCAAAAGAAAAGAAAAAGTGGGTACTGAAGTCATAGGTAATATAATTCATTGTAAAAATCAAAAATCAAGACTTACCATAGAAAATAAATTGATCGATGCATTGGTCACTTATGATAAAGGATTGGATAGATATTATGGTATGTTAGAACTTGCGGAAGCCTGTGAGGTATTTAAAAAAGTATCAACAAGATACGAACTTCCTGATGGATCAAAACAGTTTGGTAAAACTATTTTAGCCGAACCTGAAAAATATTTCACAGATGATATATTAAAAACAATCGATGAATATTGTGGTAAAGAATTTCTATATGGAAAAGGATCAAAAACTTTTGATGAATCGTTAGAGGAAGAAAATGGACTTGAAGAGTAAATATCAAATTATACAGTATGATGAAAATAATCATGCTTTTAAAATTATAGATGGCAAATTTAAAGATGTTATTTACAAGTATAATAGGTTTGGGTTAGTCGAACCTGGAGATGATGAGGAGACCTTGAAATATCGATTCGAATATGATATTATTGAGATACCTGAAGAAATAAGAGGTAAAAATTATACCGATAAAGAAGGTATAGAATTTGAACAACTAATCGGTGATATATTAATTCAAGTTTTAGAAGAAAACGTAACTGTAGAAGAGGATAATGACAATAAGAATAGAAGATACGATTTTAAAAAACCTAATTTATTATGAAGAATTTACCAGAAAAACCATACCATATATTAAAGTAGAATATTTTTCTGAACCCATAGATAAAATTATTTTTTCACAAGTTAAAGATTTTATCACAAAATATAATACACTTCCTACAAAGGAATCATTATTAATTGAAATTGGTGAAGATTCTAATTTGAATGAAGAACAATTTCAATTGTCTTCGAAAAAAATATCTGAATATTTTTTTGACAGAGATGATAAACCAGAATTGGAATGGGTAGTCAATTCGACAGAAAAATTTTGTCAGGATAGAGCAATTTATAATGCTGTTTTAGAATCAATTCAAATATTAGATGGTGAAAATAAGACAAATAAAGACAAAGGAACTATTCCTGCACTGTTATCTGATGCACTTTCAGTTTGTTTTGATCCTTATGTGGGACACGATTATATTGAGGATGCTGAGGCAAGATATTTGAGCTATCATCAGGTAGAAGAAAGAATATCATTTGATTTAGAATTCTTTAATAAAATTACCAAAGGAGGATTACCTAGAAAAACTTTGAATATTGTGCTTGCCGGCACTGGTGTTGGAAAAAGTTTATTTATGTGTCATCATGCGGCTTCTTGCTTATCTAATGGGTTAAATGTTCTTTATGTGACACTTGAAATGGCTGAAGAAAGAATTGCTCAAAGAATAGATGCTAATTTAATGAATATTACTATGGATGAACTTGAACAAATTCCTAAAGAATCATACGATAAAAAGATTGGTAGAATTAAAAATATGGTGAAAGGAAAATTAATTGTCAAAGAATACCCTACTGCATCTGCAAATGTAAATCATTTTAGAAATTTAATTAATGAATTGAAATTAAAAAGAAGATTTACACCAGACATTATTTTTATAGATTATATTAACATTGCGACATCTTCACGTTTAAAATTTGGAAATTCTGTTAATTCATATAATTATATTAAATCTATTGCCGAAGAACTTCGTGGTTTAGCAGTAGAGTATGATGTTCCTATAGTTAGTGCTACACAAACAACTAGAAGTGGATATACCAATAGTGACCTTGGATTGGAAGATACCTCAGAATCTTTTGGTTTGCCTGCAACTGCCGATTTTATGTTTGCTATTATTTCAACTGAAGAACTTGAAGATTTGGGTCAATTACTTGTCAAACAGTTGAAAAATAGATATAATGATCCGAGTATGCATAAAAGATTTGTTATAGGTGTTGATAGATCTAAAATGAAGTTATTTGATTTGGAAGATTCTGCACAAGTGGATTTGATCGAAAGAACAAATCAGAAGAAAGGTACTAAAATGCCTTGGGGTAAGAAAAAAGAAGAAGATGATATTCCTTCATTTGATATTGGAACAGATAATCGTATGAGTAGAAAAAAAGATTTTTCAGAATTTTCATTTTAGTAAGGGAAATATGATAAAATTATCTGCACCGGATGGACCATTTTCAATGATCATTTCATATAAAGGATTTGATATAATTTTTTTTGGTATTCCTGAAGGAGAAGAATTTCAGTGTGATTTAAAGGTATTTAAAGGAGAATTGGATATAACGAAAGAATTTGATGTATCAGGCATGATTGTACCAGATTCAGAAAATTTATATAGTATTATGAGTAAAATAGATAGAAATACTAAAAGAGAAAAGATAACTGGTTTTTTCAAGTTTGGTAAAAATAGTTCTTGACATTTTTGAAAATTGTATTATAATGGTACTATATCTTATAGAGAGAGAGTGCCATGATTACTAAATTTATAAAAAAAACTATATTTTATTTTTTATTGACTTCAACTGTTAGTTGCTATGGATCTTTGTCTTTGGAACTGAAAGGTGTTGAAGTTAATAATAATACCAATAATACAAATATTTATAGAGATTCTATGAAAGATACTATTATTCCTCAGAGTAATAGTATTGACATGCCGACCGAAGCAACGCCTCCTCCTAAAATTTTTAAAAAAATCCCACCAGTTCAAAATAATCAAGAAAGAATTCAGATAGAAAAACTCTATGATCAAGAAACTATTTCTGATTTAGAGTATATAAGAAATTATAATCTTGAATATCAATCAATTCCTCAAAAAAAATCCAAAAAAAACGTAAAAAAAATAGATGAGAGAAAAGATTTGTACGTATACTTTGCTGAATATTATCTTAGAAATTCTAAGTATTTTCTTACTAATTATCCTTTTTTTCAGAAAAATTCTGATATTTGTAAAGGAACATTTTCTGTATGCTTTACTTCGAAATATATAAGAAAAGATCTTTATGATTACTCAAAAAATAACTGTATAAATTATAATAAAAGTGTAGAAGAAATTTGTGAAAATGTAAAAATTATTGAATAATCATATATGATAAATATAAAGAGATTTATATTTTAAAGGATTATGAAATGCTCACATTCAAAGAATTTTTATTAGAAAATACAGGTGCAAATAAGCATTTAGAACATTTAGAAGATGAGTTGTTAAACACAAGTTTCGATGGTTTACGAAATTCTATTGAATATATGCTTTCTATTTCTAAATCATTAAGTGGGTATAATCAAGGAATAACAGTTACAACTAAGTGGGATGGAGCACCTGCTATAATTGCAGGAACAGATCCTGAAACTAGAAAATTTTTCGTAGCAACAAAACATGGTGCTACTGCAAAAAATATGAAACTTAATTTTAGTGAAGAAGATGTAGATAATAACCATCCCGGAGAAGGATTGAATAAAAAGTTAAAAGTTTGTTTAAGAGAACTTAAAAAATTAAACCTAAATGGTGTATATCAAGGAGATCTGTTATACTCTGAAACACAAGAAAAGAAAATGGAAACAATTGATGGTAATAAATATTTAACCTTTACACCAAATACTATTACCTATGCTATACCATTTGGTTCAGAGTTGTATAAAAAAATTCAAAACAGTAAAATTGGTATAGTTTGGCATACTAAATATTCAGGTGAAGGTCCTGTGAATACGATGAATGCTAACTTTAATTTAGGAAATAATTTTTACACAGAAAATAAATCTGTTTGGTCCAGAACAGCAGAATTTGAATATGCTGGAGGCATAGCATCTTTCAATAAAAAAGAACAAGATAGTTTCAGAAGCATTTTATCAGCCGTTGGAAAAATTTTTAGAAAATTAGATAAAAAAATATTAAATACAATTTCTGATGATAAAGAGATTAATATTCAAATAAAAACTTTTTTTAATTCAAAAGTTAGAGAAGGCAAAAGCATTGGAAATAGTGAAAAACATGTCTTGAGTTTGATTCAATATCTGAAAGACAAATTAAATTTAAAAGTTCAGAGTTTGAAAACAGAAAAAGGAAGAACTTCTAAAATAGAAAAAAATGAAGAATTTCTAAAATTTTTCAGAGATAATAAGCAACAACTTGCAATGATTTTTGATACACAGAAATTATTGATAGCGGCAAAAAATATTTTAATCAAAAAGTTGCAAACTATTGAAAGTTCAGAAAAAACATTTGTTAAAACATCTAATGGCTTTAAAGTTACAAATCCTGAGGGATTTGTTGCTTATCATATAGATAAAGGAGCATTAAAATTAGTAGACCGTTTAGAATTTTCTAAACAAAATTTTACAATTAATAAAAGCTGGTAATAAACATGCAAAAAGACACAGAAATTTCAAATAGTAGCGTCAAGGAAAAGTTGAATGAAATTGTAATGAATGAAAATGTTGATGCTAGACTTAAAAAATTGGCAATGGCCGGTTTGATAGAAGACGGAGAATATGCAAAATTCATGAAATTGATCAAAATTTTAGATCAAGAAAAACCAATTCCTAAAGAATTAAGGGAAATGGTTGTGGATATCTATGAAAAATTAATTAATTATTTAACAAAAGATAAATTGATTTTTAATTCATTAGTTCAAAAAATGAAAACAGATTCTGCTAATAAATTGAAAGAAGAACAAGATTATTTCAATAGTCAAAAAAAGGCATTTGAAAGAAAATATAAAGTATTTAAACATGATAATGTCATGTATTATATAAATGAAGAAGAAAAAATGATTGAATATAATGATGAATCTATTCAACAATTTATCAAAAGAAAGAAGGAGCGTAATGTTACAGTCTGAAAATTCATTAATAGATAGATTGCAAGAATCGATGATGTCTATTATGCTTCATGAAAGTACTCCAGAAAGAGCAAAAAAACTAGCAAATGCCGGTCTAATAGACAAGAGTGATTATTCTAAATTTGTAAAATTGATGAACGATATGAACGGAGATAAACCGTTATCAATGACTCAAAAAATGATGATATTGAAAATGTTTGATAAATTATTAGATTTAGTAACTAACGATAGATCAATTTATCAAAGAATATTGAAAAAAGTTAAAGAAGACAATACAAATAGAAGTATTAGGGAAAGAGAAACATTTGAATCATTGCATACAATTGTTGAAAAAAATAATAAAAAATATTATGTAAATCAGGACAACAATTTAGAACTTTATACGGAATCTTCAATTAAAGATTTTATCAATAAAAACAGACAATATAAACATTTATGAAATATTTAAATAATTTTATTTCAGAAGCAAAACAAGGAAAAACTGCAGTAATTACTTATGGTAGGATGAATCCTCCCACTGTAGGTCATGTCAAATTGGGATTAAAAATACAAAATGAATCTAAAAAAAGAAAAGCAGATTCATTTATATTTTTATCTCCTACTCAAAATGCTAAAAAAGACCCTTTAAGTCCTGAAAGAAAAAAATATTATGCTCAAAAAGTTTTTGGTAAAAATATTACAGTTGAAATTAAACCAAATATTTTTACTGCATTATCTTATATTTACGATAAGGGCTATAGAAATGTAGTTATTGTTGTTGGTGATGATCGAATAGATGATTTTTCAAAAACAGTACCTAAATATAATGGTGTCAAAAGTAATCATGGTTTTTATGATTTTGAGTTGATCGGTTTAGAAAGTTCTGGAAAACGTGATTCGAAATCTAAAGGTGTGGAAGGAATGTCTGCATCAAAAATGCGAGAATTGGCTACTTCTGGTAATTTTGAAGAATTTAAAAATGCTATGATTTCTAATGATAGAGATAAACAATCGATTTTAAAAGATAACGAAGTAAAATCATTATATAATGAAATACGAAAAGCAATGAAAGTGGAAAGTACACAACATGATAAACAATTACACAATTTATCCGAGGCAGACAAGAACACGAAGCATTATACGGAATCTGGAGCAAATAAAAAAAGTCCGGATGATTCAAGAGTGCCAGGACATCAACCAAAAAAATATGGCGCAGGACTTTCAAAATCAGAAGCGGAAAGAAGATATTCTCATTTCGAAAAGAATAAAGAAAAATCAGATAGCGATCCTGATGCTTATAAACCAGCACCGGGTGATGATAAACCAGCGCCTAAACAATCAAAATATACCAGAAAATATAAACAAATGTATGGTGAAGAATTTATATCAGAAGCAGAAATTGCAGGCCTTAAAAAGAAAGCAGAAAAATCAGGAGTTTCATACGGTATCTTGAAGAAAGTGTGGAATCGTGGCATAGCAGCCTGGAAAGGCGGTCACAGACCAGGTACAACTCCACAACAATGGGCATATGCTAGGGTTAATTCATTTTTAACAGGTGGTAAAACAAGAACAACTGCTGATGCTGATTTATGGGCAAAGACTAAAAAGAAAAAAACAAATGAAGAATTTGGTATCGACAAATCATTTAAGGAATGGTTGAATCTTTCAGAAGGAGAAAAAAATGAAAACTTTTAAACAGTTGAAAGAAGAAGTTGAAATTGTCGCAGAAGATTCATTAATTGAAGATGCAATTTCATACCATATCAATAATAATATTCCATTATCAGAAAGTATTTTTAGATTACATTCTGAATCTTATTATAAATTTTTTAGATTTGCCAAACAACAATATGAAAAAGGATTGTTTGAGAATTTGAATGAATTTGATGAAGAATTATTAAAGACAGATATTGGCGAATTTGGAATATATGAAAATGAGAGAGTTCCATTGGACATTCCCATACAGGTACAAGAGGAAGATGAAAAAAATCCACCTTTAGGTAAACCGAAAACAGGTGGTCCAAAAAAATATTATGTATTTGTTAAAGATCCGAGTTCAGGAAATATTAAAAAAGTTACTTGGGGAGATACGACTGGCTTGAAAAATAAAATGAATGATCCTGAAGCCAGAAAGAGTTTTGCAGCCAGGCATAAATGTTCGCAACAGAAAGATAGGACATCAGCAGCATATTGGGCCTGTAATACTCCAAGGTATGCAAAATCATTGGGTTTAAGTGGAGGTGGAAATTTCTACTGGTAAACCATATTCTGATGAAAAAAATGACGGATATTTTATCCGTCATTTTGATGATTCATTGAAAAATAATGAATTGATTTGGCATAGAGATAAAAAAAATAGACAAATTACGGTATTAAATGGAGATGATTGGAAATTTCAATATGACAATTCTCTCCCTTTTGTACTGAATATCGGTGATATTATTTGTGTGCCTGCTGAAATTTATCACAGGTTGATTAAAGGCACTACCGCTTTGTCATTAAAAATAAAAGAAATAGAGGAGTAACAAATGTTAAAAACTTTTACTGGCGGTGCTTTTTCTGCTGAAGATAATGTCGCCAAATTATATGAAAAAACTGTGAATGCTAAGATTGAATTAGATCCTGTTGGAAAAGAAGATTCTGATATTGATAATGATGGAGATTCTGATGATACTGATGAATATTTGGTAAAGAGAAGAAAAGCTATCAAAAAATCAATCTCTAAAAATAAAAAAGATGATATGAAAAATGGAGATAAAAAGATAGAATTATCAGGTAAAAAAGATGAAGTAAAAATAATGAAATCTACCAATGAAGAATCTGAAGAATTAGATGAAGGATCTGATTATCAACTATATCACAAAACTTTTTCTGGTGCCATGGCACATGCTTATCAGATTGCAAAGAAAAGAGGATATACTGTTGATACTGATGATATCGATAAAAAAGTTGCTATGGGTCCATCAAAACCATCAAATGGAAAAACTAATAGATATATTTTAGGAACTGATAAGAAAAAGAATCTACATGTTCAAGTTGCTAATTTAGATGATAGGAGGTATGAATTGAACATGTATATTGAAGAAGTTGATAACTTAGAGGAAAAGGCGATGAGTGTAAAACAGCAGAGATTTATGGCATTAGTGCATAAAGCAAAAAAAGGTGAAAAACCAGCATCTCCT
>Ga0208162_1001098_pt1 | contig 14560 bp, 20 predicted proteins | sample CB_VirMetaG_4_FD_184539 | JGI IMG/M metagenome (GOLD analysis project Ga0208162, IMG submission 184539) | Freshwater to marine saline gradient viral communities from Chesapeake Bay - CB_1508_1M Viral MetaG (SPAdes) (version 4) | ecosystem: Environmental > Aquatic > Marine > Coastal | place: USA... | reverse complement strand
CTAAATTTTCTGGTGGTAAATATGCATTAGCTATATCTGATCGTTCGGGTTTAGAATTTCCATATAATGAAATGGTATTTGAATGGAATGGAAATTTCGTTCATATATCAGAATTTGAAAAAAAACAACCACAATTAGATTTAACATATTTTACAGATGCTGAATCTTTAGAAAATGCTAGACCTCAAGCTAATTTATCTGCTACTGGAGGTGTTCCAAATCAAATTACTGTAATATATCCTTCTACATCAGGAGCAGTATCTAATGTAGGTGTTGCACAAGCAAGCACAAATTTGTTACAAACTGCTTTAGGAAGTGTTACAGTGTCTACATGACAAATCAAAAAAAATTAGGAGTTATGATCGCAACTCCTTGCTATGGCGGTCAATTAACAGAATCATATTTACACGGTATTTTAAACGCAGTAGGTGAAGCTGGTAAAAGAGGAATACAATTACATTTAAATACTATGGGTAATGAAAGTTTAATTACGAGAGCTAGAAATACTTTAGTAACTCAATTTTTAGATGCTGATAAAAAAGATCCAAATAGATTTACACATTTAATGTTTATAGATAGTGATATTGGTTTTGGTGGAGAAGCTATAATGAGATTATTAGAAAGTGATTATGACGTAGCTTGTGGAATATATCCTAGAAAATCTGTAGATTGGAATACAGTTAAATCTCATGCAGAAAAAGGTGATTTAGAAAATTTAGAACAAAAAGCTTTAGGATACAATTTGAATTTCGCTAATCCTTTAAATATAGAAGTTAAAAATGGATTTACTGAAGTATTAGACGCAGCAACCGGCTTTATGTGTATTAAAAAAGAAGTATTTTATAAAATGATTGAAGCTTATCCTAATCTTAAATATACTTCTGATCAAATAATAAATAATAAAAGATTTAGTAGTGACAATTGTTATGCATTTTTTGACTGTATTATTGATGAAAAAAGTAATAGATATTTATCAGAAGATTATGCTTTTTGCAGATTATGGCAAAAAATCGGTGGAAAGATATATGCTGATCTACATAGTCCTCTTACGCATTATGGTACATATGCATTTAGAGGTCATGTATGGACTAAGTTTAAAATTGAAGGAGTAGAGCCAAATGCCAATGACGTACAGCAGCCTAAAGAATGATATTCAAGTTTGGGCAGAAAATACAGGAACTGATTTTACAGCACAATTAGATACTTTTATTGGTAATACTCAACAAAAATTATCTAGAGAAATTGATCCTACTGGATTTAATCAAAACGTAACTTCTTCTACTTCTGTAGGAGATAGGTTTATAACACTTCCATCAGCAATTGAACCTATGCTTTTAAATTATTTAAATATAATAGACAACGATAGTAATAGAGTATTTTTAGAAATTAAACCATTAGAATATTTACAAGAATATTGGCCTGATGCTTCTTTAACTGGTCAACCTAGATATTTTGCTAATTTTGATGATACTACATTATATTTAGCACCTACACCAGATGCTGTATATACTATGGAATTAGGTTATCAAGGAAGAATTAATCCATTATCTAATACTAACACTACTAATTGGTATACTGAAAACGCTTCTGATGCTTTATTATATGGTTGTTTATCTGAAGCAAATCTCTTTACAAAGAACATGGAAGACTATAATATATACAAACAAAAGTATGTCGAAAGTGTGGCTGCTATTAATAACGAAGCTCGTAGAAACAGAAGAACTGACTACAAGTTTCCAGGTAGTCCACTAGGCGAAAACACATTAACTGGAGGACAATAAACATGGCAATATCTCAAGCGATTACAGTGTCGTTTAAACAAGACTTAATGTCGCCTGGTGCAAACTTAGAATCAGCTACATTAAAATGCGCACTTTACGACAACACTGCAACTCTTAACCAAAACACTGCTACATATATTACTGCTAATGAAATTTCAGATAGCGGTACTAATTATACAATTGGCGGTGCAACACTAACTGGTGTTACTATTACAACTGATGGAACAACTGCTATTTTTGATGCTGATAACGTTTCTTTTGCAAACGCAACTATTTCAGCTCAAGCTGCATTAATTTACAATGCAACTAATGCAAATTCATCAATAGCTGTATTAGATTTTGGTGGTGTTAAAACATCTACTAACGGTACATTTGAGTTACAGTTTCCTAACGCTGACGCTACTAACGGCTTAATAAGAATAGCATAAGGAGGAAGTCCTTATGGCAAGTACATGGAGCCAAGGTGATTGGAACTTAGGTTCTTGGAACGATGCATATTCAGGAGCTGCCATAAATGGTTTACAAGCTTCTATTGCATTAGGCAATACTGTTGTTGAAAATAATATTCAAGCAGGTTGGTCTCATGCAGAATATGGAGCAGGTCCTTGGAACAATCCAGGTACTACCGCTTATATAACTGGTCAACAATTAAATACTTCTTTAGGAAATATAACTGTTGATGCTGAATTAAGAACTGGATGGAGTAGAGGAACTTATTCATCAGCTTCATGGAATCAAGCTCCGGATCAATTTGTATCCTTAACTACAGCTGGACAATTAACAACTGATTTAAATTTAGGTTTTGGTTGGGGAAGAGAAGAATGGAATGTTGGAGAATGGAATTCTAGTTTAGGTTTTATATTAACTGGTAACGGAAATGTATTTGCAACAACTACAGCAGGCGAATTAACTACTACCGTTAATAATATAACTGTTACAGCTAGTGCTCCTATTACTATTAATGGTGAAGAATTAATTACATCTCAAGGTGAAGAAACTGTAACTGGTACAGCTTCTTTAACTATAACTGGAGAAGAACTGTTATCTGCAACTGTTAATACTTTTGCTGTAACTGCAGGCGGAGCTATAACTATTAATACTCCTACTTTTGAAGCTAATGTAGAACTTAATAATGATGGTATAGTTGTAGGTCTAGCTAGTTTCTTAGATATAACTGGATTTCCTTTATCTGCTAATTTAGGAACAGTTACAACTACTTCTGAAAATATAATACCTATTACTGGAGAAGAATTAACAAGTACAGCTAATACAATCACTATAAGTGCTGAACAAATATTATCTATAACTGGTAATGGAGTTACTATTACTTTAGCTGATATAGTACCTAATTCTGAAAACTTTATATCTATTCAAGGAAATAGAGCAAATACTAATGTTAATAGCCTTAAATTTTGGGATCCAATTAGAGGTAATATTACTGAAACTTGGACAAATATTCACTAGACAAATGTATACAAATATATATTATTTACAATAATTAAAATATGGAGTATAAAAAATTATGCCATCAAGTTATACATCGAGATTAAAATTAGAGAGACAAGCTTCTGGAGAAAATTCAGGAACTTGGGGTAATCTAGTTAATTATGTTTTTAATAGAATTGATTCATCAGTAAAAGGTTATCAATCAGTTGACGTTGCAGGTTCTGCTAACGTTACTTTAACTTCAAATAATTCTACATCTAATACAGACGATTCAGCAACAGATGACCAAGTACATAATGCTGTATTAGAATTTACAGGTGCATTAACAGGAGATATAAATGTTTTTACTGATGCAGTAGAAACTAAATATATAGTATTTAATAACACTACAGGAAGTCAAACATTAACTTTTGGTCCAACAGGAGGAACTGGTGTTGTTCTTAAACAAGGAGCTAAAACATTAGTTTATACTGATGGAACTACTATGGTCGATGTAATGGCCGACTTAGGTGATATTGATGTACAACAAATAAATGTAACTGGTATAGCAAATACTGGTTCCTCTACTTACTTTAAACTTCCAACTGCGGATGGAACAAGTGGGCAGAGATTAACTACAGATGGTTCAGGACAATTACAATTTTCAGATGGTTTTGCTACTGGAAAAGCAATTGCAATGGCCATTGTATTTGGATAATTAGGAGGAAAATATGGCAAACCCAAATATAGTAAATGTCGCAACCATTAATGGTAAGACAGATGTATTTGCTTTAACTACAACTGAAACAAATTTAGTTACAGCAACAGCAGATACAGTTTTTAAAATAAATACAATCATAGTATCAAACATCGATGGTACAAATGCTGCTGATGTTACAATTAAATATAATGATGGATCTAATGACAGAGCTATCGCAAGTACAATTAATGTACCAGCAGATTCAACTTTAGTTGTTTCAGATAAAAATTCTTCTTTTTATTTAGAAGAAAATGAAATCATTAAAGGAACAGCTTCTGCGAATTCTGATTTAGAATGTTTGATTTCTTATGAAATTATAGCAGACTAATAAGGAGGTCATTTAAGGTATGGCTTACTTTGCAGAATTAGATTCTGAAAATATAGTTATCAAAGTTGAAATCGTTAATGATTCACTTGTTCAAGGAACTTGGGCTGAGAATGAAGCGTGGTGCGAGGCTAACTTAACTCATTCTGCGAACGGTGTTGCATGGAAACAAACTTTCATGGATTCAACAACTAGAGGTATTTACGCAAACGGCGATAACATAATTTATAGAACTACTGATTGGGAAGGTCATGCAACTGCAGATAAATTTGTTCAAAATCTACCTCAAGCATGGGCAAGTGTTATGAAACTAAGCTCTACAAACTACTTTGTTCCTATAATTGACGAACCTACGGTAGATGATCAAGGAAGATCAATTCCATATGATCCTAATAATTTTCCAGAAGATGCTTTAGCTTGGGGGTTTGAGCCTGATAATAATAGATGGGCGGGTTCAAGAGTTATTGATGGAACTGTTGTACATAAGTATTATGACCCTAATACACAAACATGGATTAATATATAGGAGTAAATATGAGAAATTTTTTAACAGCAGGATTTAATGAATCAGGTCAAAATAATTTAGATAACCAAGGCGGTGTTGTAGGTCCTGAAAATGATCCAGTTATTAATGATTTAATTACAATTTTTACTTCACCAGGAACTTTTAACCCAACTTTAACAGAAGCAACTGTATTAGTTATCGGTGGTGGTGGCGGAGCTGCAAACAGAGGCGGAGGAGCTGGAGCGGGAGGTGCAAGATTAGGAGTAAATCATCCTTTACCAGGTTCACCTGTACCTGTTTCAATCGGAGCAGGAGGAGCTGGAGATGGACCTTTTCCTTGGTCTAATGGTTCTGGATCAGGTTCTTCTTTTGGAGCTGCCTCTCCTATATCTACAACAGGTGGTGGAAGAGGAGGAAATAGACCTTACCCACCAGCACAAAACGATGGTCCAAGAAAAAATGGTACACCTGGAGGATCAGGTGGAGGTGGAGCTAGACAATTCTCAAGTTCACCAGGTACAAGTGGTGGATCTGGAATAGGCGGAGAAGGAAATCCAGGCGGTAATGGAACAGTTGACTGGGGCGGTTACTCAGGATCAGGCGGTGGTTACAGTGCATCAGGTGGTGGACCAGGACCAGGAGGTGATGGTTTAAATGTTACACCGTATTTTCCAGGACAAACTTTTGGTAAATTAGAACCAGACGGTAATTATTGGGTTGCTGGAGGAGGTGTTAGTTCTACAGGTGGTGGTGCTGGCGGTAACGGCGGCGGAGACATCGGTGAAGCTGGAGTACCAGGTTCTGGTGGCGGTGGCGGAAGTTCGTACGGTTCTGATGGAGGAGCAGGTGGCCCTGGAGGTGTTTATATTAATGAACCTCAAGCGGGACCTTCTAGATCATCTGGACTTTGGACACTTAAAGCTCAGTACACAGCAAAAATTAATGGTAATTGGCCAGGCTAATCTAGACTTTTAAAATTACTTTCGATATATCTAATTTAGATATGAATTTAGAATATCAGTATTGGTGGTTTGATGGCGTACTACCAAAAAGATTTTGTGATCTTGTATTAGCATCGGGATTAGGTGTAGAAAGACATAAAGCTTACATTGGGAATATGGGTGAGAAAGCAGGAACTCATACACAAGAAGAAATAGATGCTCTTCATAAAAAAAGACATTCGGATATAGCTTGGTTAAATCAACAATGGATTTATAGAATGATCCATCCTTTTGTAGAAGTAGCTAATGAAAATGCTGGTTGGAATTTTGAATGGGATTGGACTGAATCTGCTCAATTTACTGAATATAAACCAGGTCAATTTTATGGTTGGCACCAAGATTGTTTAAATAAAGTATATGATGATAATAAAGAAAAAAGTTATAATGGTAAAATGAGAAAACTATCGTGCAGTATTTTATTAAATAATCCAGAAGAATATGAAGGAGGAGAATTACAGTTTAAATTACTTACAGCTAAAGATGGAGAAAAAATGATAATGACTGCAAATGAAGCTAGAAAAAAAGGTTCTATAATTGTTTTTCCATCTTTTAATTGGCATCAAGTTACACCTGTAACAAAAGGAGTTAGATATTCTTTAGTAACATGGCATTTAGGTCAGCCATGGAAATAATAGATAATTTTTATAATTTAGAACAGTTTAATAAGATAAGTTATTTTATAGACAATCTTACATATAAAAAAACTTATCAACCTTCAGAAGTAATAAATAATAAAGAAGATGGATATCCTTGTTATGAAACTGAAATATTAAAACCTAATAATTATATATTTCAAAGTTTAGTTAATTCTTTTAAAACACATAAAAATATTAATGTAAAAATGCTTAAAACTTATATTAGAAAAACGTATTTATATGAGTTAAAAGATTCAAACATTTTTAAAAAAAGTCTTAATCCACATCAAGATAAAAAATGTGATTTAGCGGGTGTAATTTATTTAAATACAAACAATATTAATGATGGTACAATTATTTATGAAAATGAATCATTGAATAATCCTTCAATTATTGTAGGATCTAAAATTAATAGATGTTTATTTTATAAAAATAATATTTGGCATCAACCTAATTTAAATCAAACTTCAGATGTTAGAATAATACAACCATTTTTTTTAGACTATGATTAAAATTGAAGATAATTTTTTAGAATTTTCAAATCAATATTATGAATTAAGTAAAAAACTTAAATATTATAATAAAGAAGACTTTGAAAAAATTACTGGAAAATTTAATAATTTTCCAGGATATAGAACTAATTATTTAGATAAAGATTATCCTTTTTTGTATTATTCAATATTAGGTTCTATAAAAAATAAATTTGAATTAGATTTAAAAAAGTATGAAAGAATTTGTGGTCATGCACAAATGAGATTTGATGATAGTGAAGATTGGATTCATAAAGATTTTGGAGATACTATTATAATATATTTATCTCCTACAAATGAAAAATCAGGTACGGCTTTTTATGAAATAATAGGAGATGATGGAAAAGAATTTAAATATAGGCAAACAGCTATGATTAATTTTATTCATAATAGAGCTATATTTTTTACAGAAGGTACTCAACATATGGCTATAAATAATTATGGAAATAATATAAATAATGGAAGAATAACTTTAACTTATTTTTTACATCACAAATAAACTTTATGAAAAAAATATATTATTTAGCAGGTCTTCCAAGAACAGGTAATACTTTATTAGGTTCTATTTTAAATCAAAATCCTAAAATAAAAGTAAGTCCTAATAGTTTATTATGTGAATTAACTTGGAGAATTTATAGTATTAAAAATAATAAACTTTTTTTAAATATACCAGATCATAAAACAATAGATAATCTTATAACTAAAATGTTTGAACATTATTATGATAATACTGATGCAGAATTTATATTTGAAAGAGGTCCTTGGGGTATACCTACAAACTTAGAAATACTTAAAAAATATTTTGAACCTAATCCTAAATTTTTAATACTAGATAGACCAATAGTAGAAGTTTTAACTTCTTTTTTAAAAGTAAAAAAAGCAGGAGATAATCAACAAATTGTAAAAAATTTAATGGACGATAGAACGGGAAAATTAAAACAAGATATTATTTCTGCTAGAAATATTGTTAAAACAAAACAAGATTTTCTTAAAATAGAATATAATAATTTAATTAATGATACTAAAAAAAATATTGATAAGATATATGAATTTTTTAACTTACCAAAATTTGAACATAGATATACGGACTTAGAACAATTATCTTATAATAATGTGTCTTATGATGATAGTATGATGGAATTTGATTTACATACAATTCGTACAGATAAAATAGAAAAAATTAACTTAAATCTTGAAGATTATTTTAATAAAGATATTTTAGAAAAGTTAAAGAATTATAATATTTATGAATAGTTTCAAAGCTAATAAATTTGATATCTTAAAAAATGTATTAAGAGAAGACTACTGTAATTTATTTAGTGAATACTTTAGAAACAAAGCTCAAACATACGATACCATGTTAAAACATACTTTTGTTTCTCAATATCATGATGAATTTGGAACTAGATTTGATAGACAAGTACCAGGTGCTTATTCATGTTACGGAGATATAATGATGGAAATGCTTTTAGTTAATATGCATTCAATTATGGAAAAAACTACAGGTTTAAAATTACAACCAAACTATTCTTATGCAAGAATATATGAAAAAGGACATGATCTTAAAAAACATAAAGATAGATTATCTTGTGAAATATCAACAACACTAAATTTAAGTGGTGATCCATGGCCTATTTATGTAGAGCCTGATTCTAGATTTGGAACATTTGATAATCAAGGTAATTATATTGAATCAAATTCAAAAGGTTTTAAAATAGATTTAAATCCAGGAGATATGTTAATTTATAGAGGCTGTGAATTAGAACATTGGAGAGAACCTTTTCAAGGTAATGAATGTATTCAAGTATTTTTACATTACAACGATATTAATAATAGAGAAGGTATTATTTTTGATGGTAGACCTCATCTAGGACTTCCTGCTTGGTTTAAAAAAAATGATCTAAGTAATTGATGAACGATAAAGATTATAAAATATTTCCTACTTTAGTAAGACAAGTAGATAACTTTATAAATCAACAAGAATGTAAAATTATTCAACAAGAAATACTACAACATTCTTTAATAGATAAACATAATTTACTAACTGGTGATTCTGTATCAAGTCATCTAAAAAGTAATATATTAGATATATTATCTATAGACTTGAATGAAAGAATTAAAGAAGTAGTAAAAAGATATACTGAATACTCTGGTCTACACAATAAAAACAATATAGTTACTTCTTGGTTTAATGTACAAAAAAAAGATACTATTTTATTAGAACATACACATCCTAATTCTGTATTATCAGGTGCAATCTACACTAATGTTGATGAAAATAGTAATGCTTTATATTTTTACAATCCTAATCCATTTATTAGTTTTATGGAAAATGAAAGAGATAAAGACTTTTCCTTTGAATGGTTTTATATTAAACCTAAGTTATGTTCTTTATTAATATTTCCAAGTTGGTTAAGACACGGATCTAATAGAATAAAAAATCAAACAGAAAATAGAACAGTTATAAGTTTTAATATAAGATGACCGATAAAATTATTACATATTTCCCTCAAGCTTTTTATATATCTGAAAATGTATTAGCTAGTTCATATCTAAATGATTTACAGCAACATTCTAAAAAAATACAATCTAATATTAGTAGTGGTGGAGAAAATTGGATTTTAAGACCTTATAACACTTTAGATACTTATGATTTAAAAACAGATCCTATATTTAGGACGTTTTTAAATGTTGTTGAAGATAAGGTATTTGAATTTAATAAAGCTCACAATTCTGATTATAGATACAAAACAAAAGACGCCTGGTTAAATATATATAATAAAGGTGATGAACAAGAATATCATTGTCATGCAGGACATACTTATAGTGCTGTTTTTTTTCTTAAATCAAATAAAGATTGCGCAAAAATTATTTTTGAAAACCCTACGGAACCTGACATGATGCCTATTAAAAATTTAAAAGAATTAAATAATTTAAGTTTTAAAAGATGTTATTTTAATCCTATAGAAAATAGTTTATTAATTTTTAGATCATATATGAGACATATGGTAGAAAAAGAAAAAACAAATTTTGAAAGAATAACAATAGCTTTAAATTTATGAAAATTCTTATATTTGGATTACCTGGAGCAGGTAAAACTACATTTGCTCAAAAACTTTGTAAAGATTTAGATGTTGCTTATTTTAATGCAGATCAAATTAGAAAAATATTTAATGATTGGGATTTTTCAGATTATGGTAGAACACATCAAGCTTTAAGAATGCAAAGATTAACTGAATTAACTAATAAGTCTTCTATAGTTGATTTTATATGCCCTTTTAATGAATATAGAAATTATTACGATTTAATTATATGGATAAATACTATTGATAAAAGTAAGTTTGAAAATACAAATAAAATATTTCAAATACCTAATAAAGTAAGTTATGAAATAAAAGACTATAATTATAATAATATTATTAAAGAAATACATGATAGATTGGGATAAACCTACTGCGTTAATGTTAGGAAGATGGCAACCATGGCATAAAGGCCATCAAGAGTTATTTAAAAAGTCTTTAGAAAAGACAGGTCAAGTTATAATTATGGTACGTTCAATGCCTATATCAGAGAATAATCCATTTGATTTTGAACAAGTCAAAGAAAAAATTAAATATGCCTTACAAGAATATAGAAATAAATTTGAAGTTATTCAAGTACCTAATATTACAAATATTTGTTATGGAAGAGATGTTGGATATAAGATTGAAAAGATAGAATTACCTCAAGAAATTAAAGCTATTTCTGCAACTAAAATCAGAAAAAAATAATATAGTTTTTTGTTTAATGTGGTATATAATATAAATTATGCCATTAACTCAATTAGTATTTACACCTGGATTAGATACTGAAAACACCGAAACTGGTGCGGAAGGTAGATGGACAGATTGCGATAAGATTAGATTTAGAAAAGGTTTACCTCAAAAAATAGGCGGTTGGACTAAATTTAGTGAAGATTATTATGTAGGAAGACCAGCAGGTATAGCCTCTTGGATTAGTTTAGATGGTACACGTTATCAATCTATAGGAGGAGATAAAAAAGTTTATGTTTATCAAGGTGGAACTAATCAAGATATTACTCCTATTAGACAATCTAATAGTTTAACATCTGTATTTACTACAACGAATACTAGCTCTAATGTAATAGTTAATCATTCAGCTCATGGAGCAACTTTAGGATCATTTATAACTATATCTAATGTATCAGCAAATGTAGGAGGAATCACTACTACAGATTTAGAAAATCAATTTGAAATAGTCGCTTTAAATAACTCTGACGCTTACACTATTACAACACCTGGTACAGCAACTTCAACAGTTACTGATACAGCTGATTGTGATATTAAATATCAAATAAATATTGGTCCTAGCACACAAACTTTTGGATATGGTTGGTCAGCTGGTACTTATTCTGAAAGTACATGGAATACAGCAAGAACTACTTCTGAAGTAACATTAGATATGAGACAGTGGTCATTAAATAACTGGGGAGAAGATTTAATTTTAACAGTTAAAGATGGAGCTACTTACGAATGGGATGAATCAGGCGGTATGACTGATAATAGAGTTACTACTATTGCTAATGCGCCTACAGCTTCTACTTTATCAATAGTATCTACAGAAACAAGACATTTAATTTGTATGGGTACAGAAACTACTATTGGTGACATATCTACACAAGATAAACTATTTATAAGATGGTCAGATCAAGAAAATTATAATTTTTGGTTTGCTAATGCTACTAACTCAGCAGGGTCACAAAGAATTGCTGGTGGAAGTGAAATAAGAAGTGCTAAACCTGCAAAAGGAACTATACTTGTATGGACAGATACAACATTACATTCAATGTCTTTTATTGGTCCACCTTTTATATTTGGTTTCAGACAATTAGGTAATGATTGTGGAGCTGTTGGATTAAATAGTGTAATAGTAATAGATGACGTTGCTTATTGGATGGCCGATGGCCAGTTTTTTAGATTTGCTGGTGCTGTTCAAGAAATACCTTGTCCTATATTAAATCATGTATTTGATGATATAAATAAAACTCAATATGCTCAAGTATATGCTGGACAAACTTCTGACTTCTCTGAAGTAATATGGTATTATTGTTCTGCTGATTCTAATTTTATAAATAAGTATGTAATCTATAATCATCAAGAAAATAGTTGGTATTTTGGTAATTTATCAAGAAGTACATATATAGATAATGGTGTAGAATTAAATCCTTTAGCTACACAGTATTTTCCTAATTCTACAGCTAATACATATTCAACTATATATGGCCTCACTGCTGGACGAAGTTTAATCTATCGTCATGAAGATGGTGTAGATGCTGATGGATCAGCGATTACTGCTTATATACAATCAGGTGATGGTGACATTGCTGATGGAGAAACATTTAGTTTTATAAATAAAGTTATACCTGACTTTAAAAATCAAACTGGTAACGCAACCATTACTTTATCAGCTAGAGATTATCCTAATAGTCCTCAAACTACAGGAGAGGTTATTACAGTGTCAAATACGACAGCTTTTTATAATTCTAGAATACGAGGTAGACAATCTTCTATTAAAATAGAAAGTGACGAATTAGGTAGTAATTGGCGATTTGGTACATTAAGAATCAATGTAAGACCAGATGGAAAAAGATAAATATAAGATTAGATTAGCTCGTATAGATGATGCTGTTAGAATACGAGAATTATTAAAAACGTGGCTTATAGAAGCTCCATTTAACTTTGGAAACACTAATAATAAAAAAGCTCTTGAAAATATAGTATTTTACATTCGTAATAGTTTTGTTATAGTAGTGGAATATGAAAATAATATTGTAGGAACTATGGCTGCTACAATAGACGAAACTTGGTATAGTGACAAAAAGTTTTTAAGAACTTTATGGTTACATATGAATCCTAAGTATCGAAACTTTCATATCTTTAAAGCTATAATGTTAGTTTTTAAAGAATACGCATTAGCTAGAAAAGTTACAGCGATATGCGAAATATTTCAAGGTAAAGACGTTGAAAGAAAACACAACGCCTTTGTCAAATTAGGATATAAAAATATTGGAGGAACATATATAATCAATGGGTAGTATTTTTAAACCATCAACAACTGTCGTTCAAGCACCACAGCAATCAACTACAACTTACGACATTCCGAGTTATTTTAAAGAAATTCAAGAACGTACTTTAAGACGTGCTGAAGATGTAGGATCACGTCCTTATCAAGCCTTTACTGGTCAACGTATAGCACAACTTTCACCTGAAGAAGTTCAAGCTGGTCAAGTTGTCTCTCAACAAATACTTCCTACTGCACAAGGTTTAGGAGCTATTGGTGCACAGACATTTGATACAGCAACGATGCAACAATATATGAATCCATATCAAGAAGCTGTAATTCAATCAACACTATCTGATTTAGGAGAAGCTTTCGGTCAACAAAAAAGAGGAATGGCAGCACAAGCAATTGGTGCAGGAGCTTTTGGAGGAAGTAGAGAAGGTGTAGAAAGAGCTTTAGGTACAGAAAGATATTTACAACAAGTAGGTGATGTATCTAGTAGATTAAGACAAGCAGGTTTTGAATCAGGTGCACAAAGATTTGCTCAAGATAGAGCTACACAACTTGCTGCTCAACAAGCACAATTACAAGGATTAGCAGGAGCTGCTGCCGGATTATCTCAACAAGGAGCAACTACTAGAGGAATAGAACAAGCAGGTCTTGCTGAAGCTTATAGAGATTTTATTGAAGAAAGAGAATATCCAACTGAACAAGTAAGACAAGTTATTGGTGCATTAGCAGGAGCACCTATAAGAACTTATGGAGAAGAAAGATCAGGTTTCGTAGGAACACCAGTACAGAGCCCTAGTACCATTGGTCAAATTGCAGGTGCAGCAGGAGCTTTAGCACCATTTTTTGGTCTTCCATCAGATAGAAGATTAAAAGAAGATATTAATTTAATTGGAAAATCTCCAAATGGAATTAATATTTATAGTTTCAAATATAAAGGTGATGATAAAATCTATCAAGGAGTTATGGCTGATGAAGTACCAGAAGCTTCTATTGTTGGTGATTATGGTTACCTCATGGTTGATTACTCTAAAGTTGATGTAGAGTTTAAACAACTTAATTAGGAGTATTAATATGGCTATTAGAATGATCGTTGATAGTGACAACATAGAAGGCAAAGAGTTTAAAGAAGCGAATAAAGGTGGATATGGTAAGTATCAATTTTCTGATAAAGAAGTTGATTCTGAAAGCTTAGCTTTAGCGGATCAAGAACCTGAAGTAATGACTGTAAAAGAATTTACAGGTGATTCTAAAGGAACTGTTCCTAAAGAAACTGTTACATCAGATAGAATTGAAATAGATAATGTAGGTAAAGCTTTAGCAGAACAATTTAATAATTTAAGTTCTGATAAACAAATGGAAGCTTTAGAAAATATTGGTCTTAAACAAGTTAAAGAACCTACTTCTAAAGAAGATCAAGAACGGTTTTTAAAAGATACTAATACAGAAAAAATAGGATTCATAGAAAGTGCAGGAAAAGCTTTTTCTAATTTAGCAACTAAATTAGAAACTAATATTGAAAAAGTTAT
>Ga0208162_1001097_pt1 | contig 14561 bp, 9 predicted proteins | sample CB_VirMetaG_4_FD_184539 | JGI IMG/M metagenome (GOLD analysis project Ga0208162, IMG submission 184539) | Freshwater to marine saline gradient viral communities from Chesapeake Bay - CB_1508_1M Viral MetaG (SPAdes) (version 4) | ecosystem: Environmental > Aquatic > Marine > Coastal | place: USA... | reverse complement strand
ATAGCTAGACGCAGAGTAATCACCGTCTACGCCATCGCAACGCCAGTGGATTACAGTAATGCCACCGTCTGCCAAGTTACGTTCTGTCATTGGTACTGACCATGTGTATGTGACTGCCATTTGGTTTCTCCTATATTGCAGCAATGATGAACGCTAGTAATTCGCTGTAGCGAACACCCATGCGTGATCTTTCTTCGCCAGTTTCTTCGTCAGTCCAAGTTGAGTGAATGAACATGGCGTAGTCACCAGCGTCTAATCCTTCAGCCGCAAATGCAGCTTGTAGGTCTTGCGCAATGATACCAAAGTGAGTTCTGGCTTCATCGCCTTTTTCTTCTACAGCATCACGCCAACGGAACTTACGCAGCAAGCCTTTGGCAGCTACAGCCACTCTTTGTTCTGCGTCTGTTAGCTCCGCAATGTCTTGCTTTTCGTTTTGGTCAGAGGTTTGGATTGTGCCGTTGGTGGCGTAAACGTCGTCAAAGCGAGCAGTTGATGATCCTAAATCGATTGCATTATCTCTTAATGTGCCATTTGTATTAAATGGACGTATGCCATCTGTTCCGTATTCATCAAACAAAAGCCCTACAGCACCTGACCCAATATACATGTATTCAAGGCCTGTTGTACTACTAACCCCAATAACTCCCACAGTGGTGCCGTCTTTGGCGAACACAGCAATTTCGCCTTCGGAATCTAAGCGGTTGAGGTCTATCGGCGCACCACCAGATCGTGCCGCCTGAATATTACCCGCTGAACCACGAAGCAATACGCCTGTGTTTCCACCAGCACCGTTGTTGTATAGCGTTGTATCAGTAGTCCCCACCATCAAGTTACCGCTGCTGTCGATGCGCATGCGTTCTGCACTGTTTGTAGAAATCGCCATGTATTCTGAGGCGTGATCATAATCAATACGACCATATCCAGCATCAGACGTATTATAGAAGTTAATTATAGAGTTCTTTGTATTGAAGCCCGCCGTTAGGCTTAGATACACGTTATTGCTGTTGTTGGTAAACGATAGCTCGTCTCTGCCATCAACAACATGCAATGGGCCACTAGGCGAACTCGTCCCAATGCCAACATTACCGCTGCTGTCGATGCGCATGCGTTCATACAGAGCATTTATGTACCCTGTAGAAAATGACATTGCGTTGTTGCCAGCGTAAGTTCCACTTACTGTCGCATCATCAAATACCTTGATCTGACCCCTAATAGGCTCTGTGGTACTTGTATCGTCAGTTCTGAAGTTAATCGTCCCAATAGTGTCGCCAGCGGTCCAACCGCTTCCCGCAAAAGAGTTTGTTAAACTTAATGTAACACCATTAGTTTGGTCACTGTTGGCAATGTCCAACGTACCATTGATTGCGCTCGTCCCAATGCCCAAACTCTCAGCACTCGCATCCCAGAAGAACTTTGCCGTGGTGCCTGTGTCCTCGTAGAAGCTGATGTCGCCGCCATCTGAAGCCTGCAAAACTTTTGCATTATCAGCATAGACGACAAAGTCAGCGCTTTCATACCCAACAAAGCCTGTGGTTGTTTCAGTGTTCTTAAAGTTTATGTAACCAAAAGTGCTGTCTGACCTATTTAAAGTGGTAACAATAGAAGAACCAGACTTGTCCACAGTCAGCCCATCGCTGGTCAAAGTACCCGTGATGTTTAGATCGCCTGTAATCTGGCCCGTTGTACCGTCTGAATATATCTGCAAATCAGACCCAGCGCCGAAGATGGCTTTGTCGTTGTCGCCGAAGGATACATCGCCAGTAAACGCACCACCTGTTGCCGTGACAGTGCCATTTACATCTAGCTTAGTAGATGGGCTTATAGTTCCAATGCCAACATTATCAGTTGAGTCAATCCAAAAAGGGTTTTGACCTGTTGCTTGGTGGTAAATACGGAAACTTGTTGAGAAAACACCAACATCCCAATTGTGATTTCCAGCAGTTAGAGATTCTAATCTTAATTTAGCAGCAGAACCTCTAATTGCTACTTGAGTGTCGCCTACAACACTTGTACCAATGCCAATCTTATTGTTACCAATAAAAGTTGAATTGATTGTAGTTCCAGCGTTTGTGGTTAACTCATTAATTGTATCAATATTTAAGGTGCCACCAATTTTTGCTGCACCACTAATGTTTACTTCTGTGCTGGCATTAATATCAACAGTGGGCGCAGTGATCTCAACTTCAGTGTCAGCATCAATATCTAACTGCCCATCAGCAGATGAATTAATTTTCAATGCTGTATCTCTAAATTGTAGCTCATCCGTTGTAGTCATTTGGATGTTTGCGCCACTTGTGGTGTTGCCGTTACCTAGAATTTCAGTGAGTGTGTCAGCTGTAGCAACCTGAGCATCTACATATGCTTTCACAGACTGCTGTGTAGGCACCAGCGTGGCGCTATCAGATGCCATATTATCTTCATCAACAAACGCTGTAACCGTGATCGTGCCATCTGACAAACCGCCAAACGTAATGTCACCAGTAGCAGTTAAGTTTCTAAAGCTAGATATGTCCTTATTAACATCAACGACAACTGCTTTGCTTGCCGCAACTGTCCCAGCAGTAACGCTGTCAATCGCTTCTAAGTCGTTTTCGTTAATATCAGCAGATCCAATAACAAAGCTGCCAGCCGTTACAGAACTTGATGTTGTTATACTGCCGCCAAACGTAACATCGCCAGGAGGGTTTGTAATATCAATTATTTTTTCATACTTATCGCTGTTCGTATTTGTCGTAAGTGGCAAAGAACCCGATGATGTATGAGCAGAAGTAACAATAAATACATTGTTTGTTGTTGTATCTTTTACCAGATCACGTTCAACATACGCAGTTGATGCTGCCCAATCGCCTTTAAACGTGCCTAGCTCTTGCGTAACAGACAAGTCGCCTGAGCTATCAAACGAGAATACTTTGTTCGCGCGATCAGCCGCAGAGATTGTAAACTCTGATCCTGTTAGCGTGTTTGTACGAGATGCCTTGATTGCACGACCAAGCTCTTCTTCATGCTGCTGAACCATAAACGTCAGCTTGTCCAAGCTTTCTTCTAGCGATTGCGCTGGGAATGGATCGTTAGGAACAAGGTCAAGCCCTTGCGTCAAGTCTTGCTCACGCAAGATAACAACAGTTTCTGTGGCACTCGGCGCTGTAACAAACACCACATTGCCGCCGCCAACATCGCCTACACCTGTAACAGTGTAGTGTGTAGTAATTGTCTGCACGGTTTCTGTGCCAGTGCTTGATCGAAGGATGACCGTCAAGTCACCTTGGTCAAACACTTTGAACGTATATGCAAAAGTTGTCAGCGTGCCGTTGCCGCTGTAGCTAACTCTGTTTGTGCTGCTTGATACTGTCATTATCTAAGACCTTTATCCTTGGCGCGTTTCATGTCGTAAAAGGCTTGCGCTAAATTAGCATATCTTGGCATTTCTAGTAAGACCTGAAATCCCGCTTCTAAATATTGCCTATTCAAACTTTGCACCAATCCCTTTCTATCTAAGTCAGAGGCCCGGTCATACTGGCGGCCCAATGTATTGTTTGTTGTAGTAGTCATGGCTGTCAGTGCTTCGTTAAACGTCAGCTTGCCTAGTCTGCCTTGGCGAACAGTTACCTCATTCTTAGCAATATTTACCAAATCAGACTGCGCCCCAAACGCAAGCCTAACACCGCCCATGCTGGTAGGGTTGGTCAAAGGCCAACCGCCTGTCATAGATGCAAGGCGCATCAGCTCTGCTTGCGTGTCTGTGATTTCTTCACCCTCACGAATACGCAATCCGCTTAGGTTGTTGAAGATTGCTAAGCCAGGGTTGCTTGCTAAGCTTACATCGTTTTCGCCAATCACATTGCCCATCGTATCATAGACAGGAGCGTTGCGGTCATACTCATCTCTAAAGAAGCTGTCTTTAGATTGGTAGGCCAACATGGTAGACATTATTTTTGCAATAGAGTTGCCAAAATCATTTTTTGGCAAGCCAATCATACCATAGTCAGGCGTGCCGTCTGACTTAGCAAAAACAAATGTTCCGTCTTCATTTTTAGCAAGGATGTCCTGCTCAGTGTAATATTCAACATCTGCTCTAGGACGCAACACTGTCGGATCTACAATGCGCCCGCCTGCACGCTGTAGTGAGCTAACCGGGCTTGGAATAGAAAGAGGCCCAATTCCAATCGGCGTGGCTGCCTCTGAAGGACTGCGGAAGAACCGCATAGGATCATTGTACTCTAGTGCAAACACAACATCCGACAGTCCTTGCAGCATTGGCAGCTCTTTATAATAATCAATAACAGATCCAGCAGCTGCGGCTGCTAAATTGCCCCTTACCTCTGGATCTCTTGTCTTATGCATTCTCTGAACAGTGTCGGCAGTCAGAGCAATTATAGCTCCAACAGGTTCGTATCCTGCATAGCTCACATATTCTAGCGGGCCGTTTGGGCGACCATATACATCATACAACGGTTTGTCTTCTGGGAAGCCTTCGCCTTTAAATACAAAACTGTAAGGCTGCCAACCTGGCGGCAACGCATCACGCACCTTTGCATCGCTTGGCATGCCGCCTGTAATGCTGCCTTGTGTTGCATAGTCCGCAACAACAGCCATAGTTGCCCCGCCGACTGCCAATCGACCTGTCGCCATCTGCTGAGCTTTAGCACCATTTTTGCCTGAAAGGTCAGCCCAGGTTTTAGGGCTAATGCCCATAAACTCCGCTGACCGTAAGAAAGAGTTTGTGGGCGCAGTGGCAAAAGGTAGTATCATGCGACCTACTGGAATACCAGCCACATCAAAGCGCTGGGCCATACCTGTGAATTTGCCAAAATTTCCTAAATCGCTTTGCAGCGTATCTAACTTGGCTTTTGTATCTAACTGCTCTGAAACAGACCGAGGATCTAGCAGGATCATGCCTGCTTCGTCTTCAGCTTCTGTTACTGTCTTGCCGTCACGCAGTGCTTTCTTATATGCAGAGTTTGCCTGCACATACAGCTCACCGCGCTGCGAGATTGTTTTGAAAAATTCATCAGTTGATAAAAGCAATCTAAACGGAATGCGCACGCGCTTGCCAAACTGCGAAATAGCCTGTGATGTCCAGCCGCTGCTTTCCCCAGCGATTGAGGAGTATTGTTCAACGTCTAGCTTGCTTGCCTCGGATGCAGGCAGCTCAGATCGCCAAGCAATAGATGCAGCTTTCATTGCATCCTTGTAGCTGTCCATCCAGCCTTTGAAGCGTATGGCGGCATCGTCCATGTACACTTGGTCATCTCTGATTGGCAGCTTTAACGCTGACCGACCCCCACGCACAGTGGCCCCATACATGCCTGCAATCATTTCTGCTGGCAGCTGATAGGCCATAAACGATGCAGTACCAACAATGTTTTTTACTTGCGTAGCAGGGTTGCTAAGCAATCCAGCAAGATACGCTTCTGACACCATCTGCCGGGTCTTTGCTCTCCAACCGCCACGCGCAAAAGAGTTGATCCCACGCTGTCCGTTTTCGTTTTGCACGCGCAGTAAATTGTCTGCCATAGCGTCAACAACATCTGCACCGCCGCTTTCTTGCAGCAGTCTCTGCGCCTCACGCGCTTGCTCTACTGCGCTTAGCTCACCGCCTACTTTGATTTGGAACGATTGTAGCGTGCGGGCCGCTTCTGTCTGTGCGCCTTTAACTTGCAGCTGTATGCCTGCGTGGATCGCTAGCTGCCTACGGAAGGCAAGTCGATCAGCAGCATTAGCCGTGCCGCCTTTTATTTTGAGCGCTAGACTTGTAAGCTTCTCACCGCTGCGCACCAATAGCTCTCTGGCTGCCAACATTGTTTCTGCGTTTAAAGATCCATCGCCGATTTTACGCTTTAGCAGCCTGCGCGTTAAGCCAACCTCATCTGCAATAACTGTGGCAGCTTTATCTGCCGTAACATCGTTAGAGATATAACCGCGCGTAACTGCTGCCTGTTGGTCTTTGTAAACCTCTGCCAATGATGTGATCGTAGACTTCACATCGTCGGTTGTTTCCATGTAGTTAAAGTTAAAATCGCCGCCGTCTTCTAGTGATTTGATTTCACCGTCACGTAGCTTCATGCGGTCAATCATTGCGTTTGACAGCTTTTCGTCAGCAACGCCTGTTTCTGGCTTAAAGCCTCGCACTTCTGCCGACAATGCTGCGCGGGCTTGATCTTTTACATCCTGCGCTAAAACAGCTGCATCGGCCTCTTGCGCTGCAAGCGCGGCCTCTGCGTCTTCAATTGTTTCAACTTGCTGATCTGCTTGGGCCTTAAAGCCACGGCGCTCAAACTCTGCCGCGCCCTCTGGAGATAGCACTTGCGGGGCTAAAATCTCTTGCGTTCTGCGCTCAGAGTATTCGCCCGGCGATGGCACAACAGGCATTTCCTGCGGTGTTGGCACACGCTGTGGCTGCGTTACTGTTTCTGGCGAAACGCCTGGCGGCAGGGCTGTGTCTGCATCAGCAGGGCTAACTGGCCTCCGCGCTGGGCCAAGCCGATTTAACACGTTAAACAACCCTGCCAGCTGCACACCTTCCTGCTCTGGCCCTTTGGCAAACTCAGTAGGTGCGCCTGCTGCTGTAATGCGCTGCCGGGCTTCTTGGTCTTCTGCTAGCTGGGTTGGATCGATTGCCATTTACTCTTCCTCTGGGAAATAGCCAAATTCATTAACGTCATTGCCATCCCAATAAATATCGCGCACTTTTACTGTTTCCTCAAGCACTTTGCCCGCCTCATCACCAGACCGACCATATCCGCTTGCTGCGTGCAATTTAGCATATGTCGGGCTTAATGTCACAAAGTCGCCCGGATTTATTGTTGTTATTGCATCTTCATTAGGAACAGCTCGATATATTGTAACCTCTGCTTCAGGATTTCCTTTTACAGATGTAATAATTTCATAGCTTTCTTGATTGGCTAAACCGTACTCATCCCCTTCAAAGCTTGGCCCTCGAGCATATAGCCGCATACCTTGATTTGTGTAGAAGTCATCTGGGTATCCTGCCTGTTCGCCTGATATGTTTTTAGTCAAATCATCTAGCCGAATACCTTCGCCACCTTCTGGGCCTCTTGGCTGATGTTCCATGCGGTATGATGTATCTGGAGCTACAGGCGTTTCATTTGGGTCATAACCAAAACGATCAATGTTTGCCTGTCTGCGCAGCTCTGCTGCACGCCCAGCCGCAGCCAAACCGCGATCCACGATTGGCCCCACTGGGTTGCTAAACAGCGTTGTACCCTCTTGCGCAATGCGCTCTTCCGCGCTCTGCCCTAGATCCGCGATTGCCTGACGTATGGCTGGTATTTGAGCTTTGACGGCCTTAGCCCCTGCTTTGGTTAGCGGATATGCCTCAGCAGCTGACAAGGCCATAAACAGCATACCTGTGCCAATGCCAATCTTATCATCTGCCTGAATGCTGCGATTTAGCTGATCTCCAATCTCCTCAATGCCAAATGCTAACCCAACTGGCGTAAAGTCTATAATCCCAACGCCGCTGTCAAAGATGCCTGTCCCGCCGCTTGTGTCAACTTGACCCATAACAAGATCAGCAATTTGATTTGCTTGCTGCGCGGGGACACCAATTGCTGACAGTACATCTACTGTGCCTCTGTTCCAGTCGTCACGCATAAACATTCTTGACGGCGTAGCAATGGCAGCATCGCCGCCCTCACGTAACATGCGCAGCTGCTCACCCTCACGCAGTGGCTCGGTACGTCCAGTCTTCTCTTGCTCAACAGGCATAACGCCAGCGGCTTCTACTTCTTGCGCAGTAAATCCTGCGGCCTCAAAATCAGCTACATCAAACGGCATGTCCATGCCTTGCAGTTCTCTTGAGTATTGGCGCACTTGATCTTCTCTTGAAATGTCTTCTTCGCCAATCTTTACATAACCGCCAGTTGACAAACTCGCCAGCACATCATTGCGGCGTGTTCTTGAGTTAAAGCTTAGCTTTTTATTTTTAAGCAACGAAACAGGCGGTGGGTTTGATGCAATCAGCTCAGCCTCTGCATACTTGTCCATTTCTTCGTCTGTATCTATTTGAACAAGATCAGCCATTAGTACACAAATCCTTTGTCAAAAAACTCTCGTTTTAAGTTTCCTCTAATTCTTGCGTAATTAGCATTTTGAGCGTTTTGATCTGCAACATTTGTAAACCAATCCTGCAAATCTGCCAGTGGATCTTCATAGCTCAAATCCAATCCAACACCGCCGTATAGCGAATTGTATTGGTCAATTGTCCCTATGTAGTCAGAACGCATCATCTGCTCAAAGACTACGCTTTCTTCTTCAATTAGTTTGTTTGCCAGTTCAACTAATTGAGATTTTGTTAAAGGAACATCTGATGTTAAAACCGCTTCGTCTAGTCCAGAAACCACACTGTAGTACGCAGCTTTTGCGGCTTTGCCAAAATCTGGATCAAGAGCAGTTGTTTCATCATATTGGAATTTTGATTTAGCAAGACGCTTTACAGCTGCTAGAGTGTCGTTCTCTGTTGTATCTATTGAGTTCATAAAGAACTTAAAGTCTTCTCTCGTTAAATCGTATTTTGCGTAATTTACTTGATCAACAGTTAGCTCACCTTTTTGCTTATAAGCAAACAATTCGTTATAGACAGTTTGTCTTGTCTGAGACGCGTATGGAGCCATAGATGCATTCTCATTATCCAGCTTATCAAACAAGCTTTCTGTTTCTGGTGTTAGCTCGTTGTACATTGTTAAGTATTGTCTTAACGCTAATCGAATAGATGCGCCTGATACGTTTTGCTCATCTATCATTTCAATGGTTACGTCTTTTGCAATGCCTGGAACAAAATCTGTAAGCTCTTTAATGTCGTAAGTTTCAGTGCTTTCAAAGTAAGCATACCGATTTTTTACAGCTGTAATTTGTCTCTTAACAGCCTCTTCATTGCGCTTTTCAGCATCATCACGAAGCTTTGCGAATTTGTTTGCATCCGTTAGAGCGGATGAAAGAATATCAATCGCGTCATCGCGTGGAATATTTGACAGAGCAAATAAAACGTAATCACCGCCAGGAATTTCTGGCAGCATATCATCTGTAATCTCTGCGCCAGCTGCAATTAAATCTTGGATTTCCAACGCCTCTAGCAGATTTCCCGCAAACGACGGATCTGAGCCTACATATGCAGATGTAATGTTTTTGGCGATTTGCTTGCGCATTGCCAAGTTAACCTTGCTAACACCTTCTGCGTTGTATCTGCCTTTTGCCACGCCGCTATTTAAATCAGCCGAAATCCCCGCAATTGATAGCTGGTATTCTTTTATCATTGCTGCTGGATCACTTAATCCAACTTGCGAAAGCTTTTGCACAAGGCGCTCTTGGCGGCGGGCCATTGTTGCTTGATCCATCTTTTCAATGCGATCATCAATTTGACCTTTGAGCTGGAACCGAGCAGATAGCTCCATTTGGTTGAAGCGCTCTAAGAACTTACTGCGCGTAAATCTGTCACTGCCGATCTTATCAAGCACGCTGTCGCGTAGCTCACCTGTTTGCTGATCCCAAAGCTTATCACCACCGAAAACATTTGACGGCCTGCTTGTTTTGGACAGATCGTCAGCAGACATGCGAATGCCTTCTTCAGCTTCTAGCAAGCCTTGGCTAAGCAATAAGTCTTGCTCACTGTCGTAGCGCATCTTTGCATACTGCCCAACCTCACTAAGGGCCGTGCTAATGACCTTACCTTCCTGCTGAGCTTGCTGGATGAATGGCCTTGGATCTTTACGCGCAGTAATAGAACGGCCTGGGGTGGCTGTCGTTAATGATGCTTGCGCTCTGTAAACTGGTATTCTCATTGACCCAATCCGTTACTATGCAATTCCAAACCCGCCTGTTTGGTAGCCTATTCGTGCCGCCTGGCCGATACCACTAATCAAGCTTGCTCTACCCTGCGCCCGCAACGCCCCAGCAGTCGCACCGCCTTCCATGCGTGTAAGCTGCGCAGTCAAGAACGCATCTTGCTGCGCGTCTGCAATCTGCATGCGCGTGATGCTGTCGTTAAACCTATTAACTGCCATGTCATATTCAAACTCGCGTGCGTTCTGACGCAGCCTGCGCATTGGTGTACCTTGCGCAATGTCAAAACCAGAAAACGCATAGTTGGCGACAACTGCGCCCTGTTGCTCAGCAAACCTAAACCGATCTACTTTTGCCCTAAGTATAGCATTGGCATCCAGTATTTTTTCTTGACGCTGCAAAAGAATAACATCGCGCTCAATCAAGTCGGCGTTAAAGTTTGCCGCTTCTTGTGCTGCGGCAGCTGCCTTTTTACTTGCTTTCTTTTCTGAAACACCGCCAGCTATAGAAGATACCGCGCTTACTCCTGCAAGAACTCCTGTTACTCCCATTACACTAACCTCTTAGAAAAAATGCTTTCTATATGAGAAAAACCTAAGCGCTCTAACAAAATATCAAAAGGTTTATGACGCTTAGAGTTTACAATCATAATTGTTGCACCTTGATCTTTTATTTCTTTCTCTGCGTATTTAATCAAACGCCAAGCAGTAAAGCCTTTTCTATACTTGGGGTTGACGTAAATAATGTCATTATACGCAAAAATGTGATCTTTGTAATGCAAATGTGGGGTTGCTATTACAACAAAGTACCCAACAAGCCTGTCTTCATCTCTTGCCGTAAATATTTTTAGTATGCCAAGATCTTCATATTTTTGGTATAGATCCCAATCTGGGTTGAAATCTATAATATCTTTATTTAACGCAATCTCTTCATAATGAGATAAAAGCAGTGGCAACGCCTCTGCTTTCACATCATTTAGAATTTCTTGAGCATACTTAATCATTTGTCAAACGTGTTGAGGCGAGGATAGATCGCCAAGATTGTCATAGGTAGTGGCTGTGTTTGCTGCGCATATATCTTTGCATCATCATCAAAACCACCGGGGAACTCGATTTCTTTGTCTCCTGTGAATAATGGCACAGCTTCGTCCATATTCATAGAGCTATCGCGGAAGAAGATACGGTCTACATTGCTTTCCTCAGTACCAACCTCAATACCAATTGTCTCATGCAAACGCAGAGTAACCGCGTGAATACGCTTGGGCTTACCTTGAGATGTACCATCTACAGACCCAGCCTCTAGGCGCAACGTCTGCATTTTGCTTATAAAGCCAAACCCAATCGCGCCAGATGTAATGTCAAAGTCAGTTGTAATCCCGCCGCTAGATACATCTTTGTCAGGGTGGGTAGCACCATTTGCCAAGATCGTAACCGTTTCGCCCTCTAAGTGCTGCAAACCTGATATAGCGCTTGTTGCGCTGCCAGAGTAAGAAAGCCCACTGTCAACAAAGAATGCGCCAGTGCTACCCTCACCAAAGTCAAATGTCTTTAAAACTTCAACGTATCTTTTTGTGGTACTATTAATAGTACGCTTCACAATCATATAAAGCTCATCTTCACCGCTGTCTGTCGGCAAGCTGATAATACTTTCTACAACAGCCTGACCACTATCAAACGTGCCGCCAATGATATGCTTGTGCCAAGCAACAACGTCCTCTTCGCGGCGATAGGTAAGGCCCAGAAGTGTGCCATCGTTACGCAGCGCCCACACAATGCTCTCAGGCTCTTGCTGATACGCAAACTGTGTGATCGTACCCTCTGTTAGGTGTTCAGCCAGAATTGTAATATCTGGCGCAGCATATCCGCCAGTGTTGATCTCACCTTGGTACTGAAACTCTCTGACCTTACGTCCGCCACGCTGAATAAACAGCGTCAAGTCCGCTACCTGCACAGGCTCATCGTTTGTGCAGCCATAGTTAGAATACTTACGGATAACGGTAGTAGAAGGCGTTACGGGGCCGTTGTTGGTGGTTGACAGTACATACTCACCACCAGATGTCCCAACGATGAGAATACGCGTAGCAGATAGGTAACGAATAGCGTTTACCTTACTGGATGCAATCGTATAGATTAGCGCATCATCATCTGCCGCGCTGCCTACACTGAAATTCTCATAATCAAAGTTTTTAGAGAACCAAAGAGATTGTGGATTGTTTGCTGTCGCGGCAAAGACCAAACGCTGCTCAAAGAAGGTAACGACAGACGGATTATTGTCTGCGCCCCACAGTGCAGGCACGCTTGGCTGTATTTCTTTTGCCGTGCCGCCTGATGTGTAAGTCGTAAAGTTTGTTGTGTCGATGTAATTGTCATCAATGTCTTTGAGCGTAAACGTATTAGAAGTCACTCCCGCAACCTTGTAATACTTGTTGTTTAGCTCTGTCATTCCCCCAACATCTTCAATCAGAACGATCTCATCATTAGACAATCCATGTGAGCTACTTGTGATAACTCCAGGGTTTGCCTTCGTAATCGCAGTGATGTTCTTAGCGGTTTGAGGTTCGCCAAGATAAATCGGCGTTAGCGCCCAAGCATTGTGATCTGTTCTGGCTAGTGTGCGCACCTGATAGCTTGGATGCACCAAGTACATAATATCCGCAGATTGAGCAAAGCGGATGTCATCTAGGTTTGCAGTCGTATACGGCGTTGTAATCTCAAAAATTTTATCAACACTGATGTTTGCATCATACGCAGTAAAATCTGTCGTATCTATGTCATTGCCAAACAAATCTTGCAGCGTAAACGTATTCGTCGTTGCGTTTGCAATGATATAGTTTCGTGCTTTTAGCTCGGTCATTGCAGAGCTATCGTTATACAGATAAACCTCGTCACCATTGCTAAGACCGTGCGCATTGCTTGTCAAAACGCCTGGATCAGCAAGAGTAATCGCAGTGACAGTCTTTTCGTCATCTTCTAAAACTTGCAAGCCATTACGGAAAACGCGCATATACTGGTTGCCAAACTCTAGCGCATACGTGTCAGAAGTTTTAAACTCAAACGGAATAAGTCTAGTTTTAGCAGAGCTGTCCTTCACCTCACCAAGATACTCTGTGCCCGGACGGCGCGTCACGCCGCCGTGTGGCTGCACAATCATGTTGGTTAGCTCAGATAGACCCTCACGATACTTTTCGATGCTCACGCGGCCTTCTAGGCGCGGAGAGATCTCACCAGCTGTGAAAGTGCTGAGTGCTGGAGCAGATCTAGCCATTTAGAACCTCGCTTCAATAAAGTCACTTGCTTCGAGCTTCTGGGGCGCACCCTCAGTGCCGTCAGTAAATCGCGCCTCTTTTATCTTGTCGTCATACATCGCAGCAGTGATCTGCACCATTGATGTAGATCCAGTGATGGCATAACAAATTTCCATTGCCAGCCGAGCAGACAACGCCTCAATCAACCCCACATCATATTCTTGTGGGTCAGTGACCCGCGCTACATACTTAATCTTTGCCGTGCCTTCGTCAGTCAAAAGCTTTCGCCCCTCAATGACAAACACAGGGCCGCCAGTGTTGCTAAACATATTGTCTTGCGGATAAGACATAGATCCGTTGCTAAACTCTAAAACCCGCAGGCAATACGGATTAGTCGGCAACGCATATTGATAAACATAACCAAACTCAGGCGTTTCTGTCTCTTGCGCAAGCTCAGCCCGGCGCAGCAAACAATTCCAAGGATGTGATCGGAAGACGTAATCACGAACAGCGCTGTATCTTTGGTTGATCAGCCTGGCTGGTTTACTGTTTTCGTCTAAAGAGACAATGTTTGTTGCGCCCAGTGTATTCAGTGCATAGTTCGCAATATCAACTTGTGATGTCATAAACCTGTCTCCGTAAGTGGGAAGGGGCGGCGTACCGCCCCAACTCGTTTAGTCTACCACATACATGATGGTCAGCTCAATGGTGCCAGTGCCAGCTGCACCGCCCATTGTTACTGTGATTGCCACGCCATCCTCGTTTGTGTCTGTCTCTGTGCCTGAGCCTAGAGCTAGAGTAGCAAGAATGTCGTTCTTTGCCGCTGATGTTGACGCAGCTGCCGCTTTGTAAGCCGCCGCAGACGCAGACACAGCTGTACCAGCCGCGTTTGTGTGTGCTGCATAACCTACAGACAATGTTGTTGATGCACCTAGCGCGTCATGCGCAAGAGTACCTGTCAACAAACGAGCGCCATCAGGCAAGACAAACATCTCAATAACGTCACCAGACGCTAGTGCAGATGCCTCGTATGTGCCATGAGCTACGCGGATACGTCCACTAAGCTCATTTGCTTTATTCATCACGGCTGGTGTAGCGCGTGAGTTTGTACGTTGTGCTGAATATACAGTAGCCATTTTCTAGTCTCCTTCTTATTCGCTACACGCGATTTCGACGACTTTGGCCTCTTCCATACGTGTCGCACCTACTGATTGACAGTAGTAAACTTGCGTTGCGTATGATTTGTCTGCACGTTCATCAATGCGTGCCGCAGGCTCTTTGCCGATTGCACACTTGATACCGTCTCCAGCAAACGCGATAACCTGGCGGTCACCTGATCCGTCTGTTGTTAGACGGTTGCTTACGTGGAACTGGAAGCCAACGAATGTATTGATTTCACCCATCGCCAACGCTTTTACAGTGTTGTAGTCGCTAGATGTTACAGTCGTGTTGTTCAACAAGTCAGAGATTTGCTTTGGCGCACAAACGATGTGACGAGCAATTGACGGATCAACGTTGC
>Ga0208162_1001096_pt1 | contig 14572 bp, 27 predicted proteins | sample CB_VirMetaG_4_FD_184539 | JGI IMG/M metagenome (GOLD analysis project Ga0208162, IMG submission 184539) | Freshwater to marine saline gradient viral communities from Chesapeake Bay - CB_1508_1M Viral MetaG (SPAdes) (version 4) | ecosystem: Environmental > Aquatic > Marine > Coastal | place: USA... | reverse complement strand
AGGTATAATCGTTCTATAAATTGAGTTGAGGTAATGAAAATGTATAACGCGGACTATCTTGAAGGTCGTGATGATGCCAGTTTTGATGTTGCTGGTGATTGGGTTGATTTTGGCCTCGAGGTTGATGGTATTGTTAATCAACTTCGGGTAATGGCGGGTGCCAGTGATGAATATATTCGCGGGTATATTGACGCGCTGGTTGATATGGGGTTAGTTGAAAAACCCTTGGAAAATCAATAACTTACAGACCCTTTACTATTTCGCCCAATAGGGTATAATATCTCTATAAATTGAGTTGAGGAAAATGAAATGAAGACTATCGACGATCTGGTAACCGAAGTCATCCCCGCTGGTACTCTCATCTGGGGTGAACTGATACAAAAGGACATCAAAGTCCTGGGTCTTGGGGAAACTATTAACGAGGGCGACTTCTACTTCGAGTTGGACAAGGTCATCTATGGCGGCACCAACGGTGCTCCCTACACCACCGAAGGCATGATTGTCTTTAGCGACTGGTGCGATGACAACAACGTCCACTACTATGCGAAGTGTAAAGAGAATTTCTTTATGACCGACGCAATCCTGGAGGCAAATGCCGCAGGTGCTGACTATCTTTATGCGGAGGACATGTCATGAGCACATTGAAACACGAAGGCAAAGTCATTCAAGAAGTCAGTGCTGACTGGCAAACACAGGCACGTGGCACCAACCGTCAGGAGTATGAAATTTACATTGCTTGTGTGACCGATGGTAATGGCATCGACGTCATTACTGGGCGTCCCCTCAAGACTTACGAGGAGTGGTTGAACAGTTAATAGGTAAACGTATTACCCAAAAAAGATCGCGCCTCTTGCGGAACGAGAGGACCTCTGAAACGAAAAATGAAAGGTATTTGTTATGTTGAGTAAGCAAGAATGTAGAGCACTGCGGGATAAACTGGCAACGGTATTTCCTACCAACCATCCCGAGGAAGAACTGATGTTTGGTATTGTTCGCCAAGCAGTTGAAGATATGCATCTTCCCAAAACTAACAACAAAGAACTGCTTGAAGAAGCAACGCTGGATATGGAAGACGCCGTTGAGTTTCTTACTGAGCGTTGTTGGCCTGCGACAGTGCAGGGCATTGAGCAGGGTTTTGTTACACGTGTTGTTAAGGAGTTTATCAAGTGAATCTATCAAGCACATCATTGCGTTATGACCAACACGGTCGCAAGCGAAAGAACGTCAAGTCTTTGACCAAGGCACGTAAGTACACGCCAAAGTTCAAAGACTATGAACCAGAATCTGGCAACAGTTTTCGTGCCACTCAGCAGTATCCCTCTGCTAAGATGTCTCCGCCCTCCACTAACGAGGGTCGAAAGAAATCTGGTGGTCAGTACACAGGCACCTATGTCATTGGCATTGGTACCATGCATAAATCCAACGCTGTCCCTATCACAAGCAAAGAGGCAGCGCGAGAAATTTCGGAGATGATTAAATGAGTGATTATGAACAAAGAAAATCCCTAGCAGGATTTGGCGCAATCTTTTGGTTTGTGTTTTTGTTTTCGTTTATTTGTCATTCACTTGCTTTGGTTTTGCATGCCTTTGCAATCTCGCTACCGACCGAAGCGTTAAGCATTGAAGACCATGGAATAGGATTGCATTTGCTTTATGCGGTGGTTGATGGCATCATTGTTTTTTTAACTTGCCGCTCACCAAGGTTCGCATGGTCTGTAATCAAAGAAGATTTATTCGGGATTGATAATGACGATTCAAAATAAAAGAAAACTGGTGTTCCGAGAGGAAACCACAGAGTGGAGCGTTGATGTATACGGTCAACGTTGTGCGCAGAACCACATCTATGTGTTTGAGAACAAACAGTTGATTGGGTATGTTAAGAACGGCACCAAGAAAGTGCACTGGATGAAGAGTCCGTCCAGGCAATGGTCACCCAAGGGCAGAACCTTTAGATACTTGAAAGATTCTGAAGTCAGCGAATTAATTTTTTAAGTTGAAAAGGTCGATAGATAATAGTAAAATGGAATGGTTCCTTGATACTGGGAACTTTGAATTGAATGACAACTCTGGACTACAGGAATTTATGTTATGATTAAATTGAACACTATAATATTAGTAATGGTTTCGTTTATAATGGGTACTTATTGGGCAGAACATATTTTTATGCCCACTGAGCATTCATTTGATTTTGCTATCATATTTACATGGATTTGGATCACAACGTTAGAAACACACCGTCTTAAAGAAGAACGTCATGAGTTGGAACTATAGAGTGCTTCGACACAAAGAAGATCCGCTTTCTCAGAATGGTGAATGGCTAGCCATTCATGAAGTACATTATGAAGGCGGTAAACCTACAATGTGCACTGCTGGCCCTCCAGGAGCAGGTGGCGAGACGCTGGAAGAAATTGTCAAATGTTTAGACCTGATGAAAGAAGCACTAGATAAACCAATACTAGATTACGAAGATTTTTGAGGTAAAAGATGAAAGGCGAAATTGACCAAAGCAGAACTGACAACAATGACACAGGAGCAGAGCAATGAGTGACTGTTAACAGTCACAAAACGTATAAATAAGGTGTATGGCAGAAGATTGCAACACTAACTTTTTACAACCATCCGGTTTCACGATCTCTATTTCTAGAGAGAATTATCCGAAGTTGGAATTCTTTGCGCAGGCAGTATCTCACCCATCAGTAGATGTGGCAGCAACAGATATGTCTGTGCGCCGTGCACGTATTCCCTATGCTGGAGACACAGTCCAGTTTGGTCCGCTTGACATTACGTTTCTTGTAGACGAGAATATGGACTCCTACATAGAAATGTTCAACTGGATGACCCGACTTGTTAACCAGAACCAAACTCCAGCTGGTTCTGAAACAGACATTCCGACAGAGGCAGACATTATTGTTTCTGTGTTGACAAGTCACAATAATCCTAACAGGCGCATCAAGTATTACAACTGCGTGCCAGAATCTGTTACGGGTATTGAATTAAACACACAATCGGGCGCAGAAGTTCCTCTAACGTTTAATGTGTCGTTCAGATGTACTGCCTTTGAAATAGACTAAACACCGCAGGTTATATTATGACTTTAGATGAAGTTCTTTCTGAATGGAAAGAAGACTCAAAGATTGAGATGTTAAACCTTGACGGCGAATCAAAAAGATCGCCAGAACTACACGCTAAATATCTTGAAGAATTAACCAACTCCAAACTAAAACTTAGACAACTTGAGTTTGAGCAAAAGAAACTCATGAAAGATAAGTGGTTGTGGTTTGGCGGTAAACTCGACAGAGACACAATTAAAGAACATGGATGGAAGGACGATCCCTTTGATGGTCTCAAGGTTATGAAAAGCGATCTACACTATTATGTTGAAACCGATCCGCAGTTGGTGGATTCTGAAGCAAAGATTGAATACATGAAAGTTAAGATAGAAACGCTTCGAGAGATTGTTGATAATATTAAGTGGAGACACACACACATTAAGAACATAATCGAAAACAGAAAATTTGAGGCAGGGTTTTAATGAAGATAGGGATTACCGGATCGCGTTATGGTATGACAGAAAAACAAACAGTGGTGCTTGGTCATATGTTCCAGGCGTTCGAAGGATTGTTTGATCCGGTGATCATTGGTCATGGGGATTGTGTTGGCGTTGACGCGCAGGCACATGACCTTGCAGTCTCTCTTGGGTATCGCACAGAAGTTTTCCCTCCTCTGGAAGAAATAAGTAGAGCATGGAAACAAGGCGATATTCTACATGATCCAGAAGGTTATCTAAAAAGAGATCGCGCTATTGTTGAGTGGTGCGATGTTTTGTTTGGACTTCCAAACAAAGACACCGAAATATTTCGTTCTGGAACATGGTACACAATTCGGTATGGTTTGAAAGAACAAGAAAGAAGATCAATGGAAATCGAAGAAAGAGAGATTGAAATGGACGTTTGTGTAATACAACCCGCAGGTTTAATGATAAGCAATTCAGAAATTAAAGATCTCCTCTTGTCTGGTAAGTGGGGAGAGAATGGCGGACCAAGTTAAAGTCAGATTACTCAATAACTCTTTCATTAGATTTGTTGAATGCCCTCCTCATGTTGTTGAAGAACTAAACGAAAAGTTCACCTTCCAGTTAGAAGATTCCAAGTACATGGCGCGTGCCATGAAAAAGAAGAATAAGAAATCTACTTGGGACGGTTCAATCAGACTATTCAATCGCAAGAACGGCACTATTGGTGTTGGTCTGTTTGACGAGATTGAGCATCACTGTAAAACATATGGTTATAACCTTGTTCTTGAGGAAAGCGAGGAATATGGCGTTCCTGGTCAAAAGAATGATATTGACCAAGAACAACTGGTTGAGTGGTTGAAGAAACTTCCAAAACCTTTCCTCCCGCATGACTACCAATATCTTGCTCTGGTGCGAGCAATCAAAAACAAGCGCCAAACAATTATTTGTCCTACAGGTTCAGGCAAATCATTCATCATCTATATGATTATGATGTGTTGGCAAGCATTTCTTGGAAACTACAAATCTGGAAAAAGAACATTGATCATTTGTCCAACACAGGCGCTGGTGTTACAAATGAAAAGCGATCTGGATAGTTATGGGTTTCCTAATGATCTGATACAAGTTATCATGGGAGGACATGATAAAGAATTTAAGTCTCCTGTTGTTGTTTCAACATGGCAGTCAATCTATAAACTGCCCCGCGAGCACTTTGAGAGCATTGGAATTATTTTTGGCGACGAGTGTCATGGGTTTTCCGGAGACAGTCTAACAACCTTAATGAACAAGTGCGTCAACGCAGACTATCGCATTGGACTAACAGGAACACTCAACGGCACCAAGATTCATGAACTGCAAGTGAAGTCGTTGTTTGGTCCAGTTCACCAGATGGTCAAAACAAAAGAACTGCAGGAGCGCGGTATTCTTGCCCCACTGTCAATTACCGTTTTGGAACTGCAGTATCCCAAACAAATAAACAAGCATGTGGACAAGTTAAGGAAGTCTGGCAGGGGTGCAGAATCGTACAAGAACGAAATCGACTTTGTTATTGAGGACGAAAAACGAAGACAGTTTGTGGTGGACTTTTCTCTTGGGTTGGAAGGCAATACCTTGGTGTTGTTTAACTATGTAGAGAACCACGGCATTCCAATGTCAGAAATGTTTGCAGCAAAAACAGACGACTTCCATTTTGTATACGGCGGTGTTGATGCAGACGATAGAGAAGAAATCCGACAAATTGTAGACACAGAAAAGAACACAACTGTGCTTGCGAGTTATGGAACATTCTCAACAGGAATCAACATAAAAAACATTCACAACATTGTGTTTGCCTCGCCGACAAAATCAATTATTCGCGTTCTTCAATCAATAGGCAGAGGTCTTAGAATCTCCGAGCATGGCGCAGAAACAACAAGACTTTTTGATATAGCAGATCTATTATATTATAATAATAGATATGGTTATTGTATGAAACATGCAATAGATAGAATTAAAATTTATGACAGCGAAGAGTTCTCTGTCAAAAAAGAAAAGGTTGATTTGTATGCTTGATGTTAAGCAGTTTAAACTTTCTAACTCTAACGAGATTGTTTGTGAGGTGCTGTCCTGGCCAGACCCAAACAGATCTAAGGACAAAGACATTGTTGTTAGAAACGCCATACAAATTATCACAAGAGAAGCAAACACTGATTATGGTCCATCAAGATACTATTTGCTACGACCTTGGTTGATGTACCAAGAAACAAACGAAAACATTTCCATTCTTAATTCAGATCATGTGACCTCTGTTTCAGAACCCTCGGCGGAACTTTATGAGCAGTATGAAGAAGGGGTATACGAGATGCATGTTATCGCAAAACAAAGAAAGCAAGTGTATGCGAAAGAAAGAATGGAAAAGCAAAGAGAATATATGGAAAGGGTTGCTGAGTTTATGAAGGATTCTTTGGAGGGACCTTTAGATACAAGGGCAGATTCTTCAGAAAGCAATGTCATACAATTCCCAAATGGCGACGAGACATTACACTAATAACTACTTTCCCCATCAAATAACTGTTTTATTATAATGTTTTTTTATGCACAATTCAAGTTTGGAGTGATAAATGGAAAAAAAGAAAAACGAAAACAACTACTATGTTAACAACGCAGATTTTACAAAGGCAATTGTAGAATATGTGAGCGAGTGTAATGCGGCAAGCGAAGCAGGTAAACCTGTTCCTATTGTAACAAACTACATTGCACAATGTTTTCTGAACATTTCTGAAAATCTTTCTCGTAAGTCTAACTTTGGAAGATATACCTTCCGAGAAGAAATGGTAATGGATGGTGTTGAAGATTGCCTGCGAAGAATCCAGAACTATGATGTCAACACTCCAACCCGCACAGGCAAACCAAATCCCTTTGGATACTTCACTCAAATTATCTGGTGGGCGTTTGTTCGTCGAATCAAGAAAGAGAAGAAGCGACAAGAGGATCATCTAAGGTACATTTCTGAAACAGGAATCGACCAGTTAGTTCAAGAGGAACTTGAGTCCAACCCTGCATCTGCTGCAACCATGGCGTATGTGGAAGAACTCAGACAGAAGTTTGACACTTTCCAAGCAGAAAAAGAAGAAGAATCCAAAAAGAAAAAACGTAAAAAGAGAACAGTGAACGTAGATTCTGATCTGCGAGACTTCATTTGATTTTACAATCGTTTTAGCGTAAGATAATTCAACAACATTTTATTATGGAGAAGTAGATTGCTTGTAGCGATTATTTCTGACACACATGCAGGATGCCGCCAAAGTTCTGATGTGTTTATTGAGCACCAAAGAAAATTTTATGAAGACTGTTTTTTCCCATACCTAGAAGAACACAACATCAAAAAGATTCTGCATCTTGGCGACTACTATGAAAGCAGAACATCTATAAACTTCAAGGCATTACACGCCAACAGGAAAATGTTTTTGGAACCTCTGCGCGAGCGCAAGATCCATATGGACATTATTCCTGGAAACCATGACACTTACTTCAAGAACACTAATGACCTCAATGCGCTGAAAGAACTGCTAGGTCACTATATGAATGAAGTTCGAATCATTGAAGATCCAACAGTGGTTGAATATGGCAGTCTGAAGATTGGTTTAATCCCATGGATAAACCCAGAGAACGAATCTAAAATACGAACCTTTGTTGATAACTGTTCCTGTGACTTTATTGGTGGACACTTTGAGTTTAATGGGTTTGAAATGCACGCAGGGATTTCTGCACCAGAGGGCATGGATCACCGTTTGTTCTCCCGCTTTGAACTGGTTATGTCTGGACATTACCACACCAAGTCTCGACAGGACAATGTAGTTTACTTTGGAAGTCAAATGGAGTTCACCTGGAGCGATTGCGACGACCCCAAATATTTCCATGTGCTGGATACAGAGACAAGAGAAATAACTGCAGTCAGAAACCCCTTCAATATCTTTGAGAAGGTTTACTATGACGATGAAGCAAAAAACCCAGCACTTATGGATGTGCGGCATCTCAATGGTAAGTTTGTCAAACTTGTAGTTGTCAATAAAACTGATATCAAAAAGTTTGATGGTCTTGTTGACAGAATCAATTCTGCTGGACCTCATGCACTAAACATCATTGAGAACTTTTCTGAGTACAAAGGGACAAGCGTCCAAGACGAAGATGTTTCCCTTGAAAGTCCAGAGAGTTTACTGTATAGTTATATAGATGCAACATCAACAACCCTTGATAAAGGTAAGATCAAATCTTTCATGCATGAGTTGATGGTTGAAGCGCAAACTTTAGAGGTTGAGTAACAAGTCTTGGTAAAGTTAGAAAAAATACGGTTTAAGAATTTTCTCTCGTCTGGCAATAACTTCACAGAAATTGATCTGACGAAAACAAAAACCACACTGATGGTGGGAAGCAATGGTTCTGGTAAGAGCACACTGATTGATGCCATCTCATATGTTTTGTTTGGTAAGGCGCATCGCAAAATCAACAAGGCACAACTGATCAATTCTATCAACAAAAAAGACATGTTGGTTGAGATTGAGTTCCTGGTTGGCGATGTACAATACAAAGTTTCCCGTGGACAAAAACCCAACCGCTTTGAGATACTGAAAGATGGCGAGATACTTAACCAATCTTCTCATGCTAAAAAGTATCAGCGCATACTAGAACAGAACATTCTACAACATAACCACAAAACCTTTCATCAAGTTGAGGTTCTTGGTTCGTCAAACTTCACGCCGTTTATGCAATTGCCTGCTTGGTCACGTCGAGAGGTTGTTGAGGATATTCTTGACATTAACTTGTTCTCGCGCATGAACACAATACTCAAAGAACGTGTCAGCAAACATAAGGCAGATACTGAATACAACGACCACCAGATTGAATTGATTGACACTAAGATGTTGTCGCAGAGGTCGCACATCAACGACCTTAAAAAAGTTACTGCAGAATTTGTTGAGGGTAAACGAGAAGAAATTCAAACTACCCAGCAACAGATAGACGAACTTAATGAAGAGTTGAGTCAAATAAACACAAACAGCGTTGATGGTCTCAAAACTGATCTAGCGAACACCACAAAAAAGATCAGAGATATTATGGCTTATATCAGTCAGTTTGAGCGCAAGATCAAAGACCTCAATTCTGAAATCTCTTTCTATGAAGACAACGACCATTGTAACACCTGCGACCAATCAATTGACGAGCAGTTCAAGGAAACAAAGATTGCTGCATCAAAGGAAAGGATTTGCACGTATGAATCTGCTAGGGTTGGTGCAGAAAAAGAATCTGCTAAATTCTCAGAAACAGAACAGCAGATTCAGGAACAGTTAAACGAAGAACTGGCAGTGTTTGCTAAGATTGAGTCTATACAATCAAACATTAACAGTAAGCAGTCTCGTGTTTCTATACTACAAGGAGAACTCCAAGAGTTAGAGGAAACAGAGAGCATAAGCAATGCCATCACGGTTTTTGAAAATTATGTTTCGCAGAAAAGCGAACTTGCAGATATTAAACTGGACCTGCTTGAGCAAAAAGAATACTTGAACATTGGTTCTGAGTTGTTGAAGGATACTGGTATCAAAACCAAAATCATCAAACAGTATCTACCAGCAATGAACCAGATCCTCAACAACTACTTGCAGACCCTAGACTTCTATGTTAGTTTTGAGTTGGACGAGGGATTCAACGAAACAATACGGTCAAGGCACCGAGACGATTTCTCTTACGACTCATTTAGTGAAGGCGAGAAACAGCGCATTGACCTTGCTCTGTTGTTTACATGGAGAGAAATCGCTAAAAGAAAAAACAGCGTGGCAACCAACATGCTCATCTTGGACGAAACCTTTGATGCATCTTTAGACGCAGATGGGGTTGAAAACTTGTTCAAAATATTAGATACTATTGATGATAGTGTTAGTATCTTTGTAATTTCCCATCAGCGAGAACTGCTGAGAGATAAATTTGAACGAACAATTACTTTTGAGAAAAAGAAAGGATTTTCAACACATACGGAAGATTGATTATGGAAGAAGAAAACACAACCGAAGAAGAATTTGAATTGAAGTTGAGCGACATGGTTAATGTCATCAACCTTATTGATATGTGCTCTCAGCGAGGCGTGTTTCTTGGTGAAGAACTTGAAGCAGTTGGCAGAGTACGATCTCGATTCAAAAGGTTTGTAGATATACACAACCCGCCAGAAGGCATATTCACACACGAAAATGAGGATGATAGTGATGAAACTGAGTAGTGAAACATTGACGGTTCTTAAGAACTTTGCGTCAATTAACCAAAACCTTGTGTTTAACGAGGGAAATAAACTTCGTACTATTGCTGAAGCAAAGAATCTTTTTGCGACCGCAGAAGTGTCTGAGAATTTCCCACAAACCTTTGGGGTTTACGACCTTAACGAGTTTCTCAGCGTTGTCGGACTTTTGGAAGATCCAGACCTTGAATTTACAGAAGAATGCGTTAAGATTAAATCTGGACTAACTTCAATTCGGTTTTACTATGACGAACTTGAGATGTTAACAACTCCCAAGAAAGACATTGAAATGCCAGAATGTGAAGTTAAGTTTGTACTAGATACAAGCACATTAAATAAAATTCGAAAAGCATCATCAGTTCTAGGAGTTACCGAGTTACATGTTAACTCTAACACAAATAATGGAGTTAGTCTTTCATTGCGGTCTGATGAAGTTGAAACTGCTAATTCTTTGACGCATGATGTTGATGGTGAATTTGAACAACCTCATTTTGATTTTGTTCTTGATGTAGGAAATCTCAAAATGATTGATGGAGACTATACTGTTTCGTTGTCTTCTAAACTTATTTCACGTTTTGTGAATACAACCACCAGTCTGCAGTACTGGTGTGCCCTAGAAAAAAATAGTTCATACGGAGAATAATTATGAGCGAAAATGTTGAAGAAATCGTCGACCTGGCGAATCGAGTGACCCGAAGCGTGGTAGCAGTTATTGATACTGTTGCAAGTCGCGGCGGTTTCCGAGGCGAAGAACTTGCTACAATCGGTCAACTTCGTGATCAATCAATCGCATTGATTCAGTTGATTGAAGAAGCACAGTCTGAGTCTGATAGTTCTGACGGCGACGCAGAGTAAGTGTGGGGCGGCAACGCCCCAACTTCTTTTTATATAATGAATGGAGCGAACCATGTCCATGGACTTTTTGTGGTGTGAACAATATAGACCAAAAACCATATCCGAATGCATCTTACCCAAAGATGTGAAAGAAAAACTATCAAACATTATTGTGACCGGATCTGTACCAAATCTTTTGCTTACTGGTACGGCAGGTCTCGGTAAAACAACTGCTGCCCGAGCAATCTGCGAACAACTTGATCTTGACTACATCGTTATTAATGCTTCAGAAGAAGGAAACATTGACACGCTGAGAGGAAAGATCAGAAAGTTTGCATCTTCTATTTCTCTTTCTGGAGGGAAGAAGGTTGTTATTCTTGATGAGGCAGATTATCTAAACGCACAATCTACACAACCTGCCCTGCGTGGGTTTATTGAGAATTTCTCAGACAACTGTAGATTTATTCTTACCTGCAATTTCAAGAACCGATTGATTGAACCATTGCATTCTAGATGTACTGTGGTTGAGTTCAACACAACCAGAACTGAACTTGCTGAAATGTGCGGGCAGTTCTTCAAGAGAATGAAAGACATTCTCAAGAAAGAATCCGTTGAGTATAATGATAAGTTTATTGCTGACCTTATCATGCGCCATGCGCCTGACTGGAGAAGGGCAATCAATGAATGTCAATCAATGTCAATCAATGGCCTTATTTCTGATGACAATCGTCTGACAGGAACAGATTACAATGCTCTGTTCAATAGTCTGAAGAACAAAGACTTCAAAGCAATGCGCAAGTGGGTTGTGGAAAACATTGATGTTGACGCCACCGCAATCTTTCGTAACATCTATGATATGATGTATGAAAAGGTTGAGGCAAAGTCTATTCCACAGTTGGTTGTTATTCTTGCAGAGTATCAGTACAAGCAGGCATTTGCTGCCGATGGCGAATTGAACGTTGTTGCTTGTATGACTGAGATCATGGCGAACGTGGAGATTGCTTAAAATGAACACAACAAGAAGAAACTTTCTGAAAGGAATCGTCGTTGCCACAGGGGCGGCGGTTTCTGTTCCTGAATTTGCCGGTGTAGCAAAAATTGCCTCTGAGAAAAAGTCTTACATCAAATACGCTATGGTTGTTGACGAAAAAACTTTTCAACCAGGGATTGGTGTCATGACTCAAAACAGAGACCTCATAAACGAAACCACTGAAACAAAGGTAATAGATTTCATCCCGATGGATGAACATCCTGCTTTGGTTAATAAAGCAATGAGTGGTAATTTTGAGTATCCGCTCAACCAATGGATTGCGTTGACATAGTATATAAATAGAGGGTATGGTATTAAACTATCTTGCCCTCTTAGGTGCACTTCTTTTAGCAGGATGCGCCGCATACTTCTCCATTGTTGGATTGACTGCAATCTTTCATGGTGCATTCATTTCCGTCATTGTCATGGCATCTGTCATGGAATATGCTAAACTTATTTCTGCAGCATATCTTCACATCTACTGGGAACAAATAGGAATCATGATTAAATCATACTTGTTGATTGCTGTAGCAGTCCTGATGCTAATAACAAGTATGGGCATCTTTGGTTTCTTATCAAAGGCACACATTGAACAGAACGCGCCTGTTGCCAACAACTCTTTGAAGATTGAACGTCTGGAACAACAGATATCTCGAGAGCAGAAGAAGATTACCGACGCCGAGTCAGTGATTGCCCAGTTAGACGGTGCCCTTGAAACGCTTATTGAGTATGACAAGATATCTGGTGATGATGGATACCGAGCAGTTCGCGACCAGCAACAAGACCAACGCGATATCATGTCAGAAACCATTGACGCTGCTCAGGCAAAGATTGACGAACTGGAAGAAAACAAACTGACGCTCAACCAACAACTGACTGCAATTGAGTTAGAGGTTGGACCATTAAAGTATATTGCTGCCTTGATTTATGACAACCCAAAGGATAAACTAGAAGAAACTGTTCGAATTCTTGTGCTACTTTTGGTGTTTGTGTTTGACCCGTTGGCGGTTGTGCTTTTGATCACCGCAGTTAAGATGATAAGAGAAAAACCAAAGAAGGTTAAGACAGAAGAAATTGCAATAATCGAAGACATCGAAGGAGAAGGTATGAAATGGTTTGGATGGTTTGATAACGAAAAGGAAGGCGAGACAGTCCCCGAAGATCTCCAACAGGTTCCTGCTGCCCCAGTTGGTTCAAAAGGAAGAAAACTTACAACGCCAAAATGGTTGAAGGGTGCAACTGCCACCACTAAGGGTTGGGTTGACTCAAAGGGTAATGTCCTGAAAGCAATGCAACTTACCAAAGAAGAGGTGGAACAACTAAACAAAGAGTAATATATTATGAACCCATTTGATTTTATTAATGAAATCAACGATACCAAAGAACAGATTATTGTTGATGACATCACAGAAAAGGCATACAACCCCTTTCTAACCAACAGACAATTATCATACTTCTATGATACTACTTTGTTGGCAAATGAAATGAACATTAAACACCAGATTGATCATAAACTTCAATTTGATTTTTTGTTGAACACAGTTAGGCGTAAAAAACGTTTCTCTAAATGGTTCAAGCAAGAACAACAGAGAGATGTGGAAGTGGTTAAAGAGTATTATGGATACAGTAATGAAAAAGCGCGTAATGCCCTGAAACTTCTTTCTGAAGAACAATTAAAATCCGTTGCGAAAAAAGTCAGAAAAGGCGGAAGGCGCTGAGGAAGTGCGAATCACATCCATCTATAACTTTGAGATTTTATAAATAAATTCGAATCATGATTTTATCATGTTAAAAGCAATAAGAAAAAGGTGAAAAAAGGTGGAAGAAGATAATGTTTGGACTCCGGCAGATATGCTGGAGGTTATATTGAACGAACCAGATGATTTCTTGAAGGTTCGCGAAACACTAACACGAATTGGTGTTGCTTCAAGAAAAGAAAACAAACTGTTCCAGTCATGTCACATCCTACACAAGCAGGGCAGATATTTCATTGTACATTTCAAGGAACTGTTTCTTCTTGATGGCAAACGCGCAAACCTAGAAGAGAATGATCTTCTGAGACGTAACAGCATTGCAACTCTGTTGTCAGACTGGGGGTTGGTTCAAATTGTTGACCGATCTCAGGTCAATGAATGCGCACCGCTGCGCCAGATCAAAATCATCCCATATCGCGAACGAGATAACTGGGAGTTATGCGCAAAATATTCTATTGGTTCAAAACAAATTTCTTGAAAACTCTACCATAATACGGTATAAATAAAGTTGCTCGTGCGGATGGTCCGGCGAGTAGACAATTAACCTTGCATAATTATATGGAGGATACCGATATGGTACATTCAACAAGACAATTCACATTCCCTTATTCAAGATTCCTCGGATTCGACCACATCTGGGACGAGATCGAAAGACTTTCTGATATTGCTGGCGCAAATGAGAAAGGGTTTCCTCGCCACAATGTTGTCAAACACGGCGATGATAAATTCTCAATTGAGATTGCCCTTGCTGGTTACAAAGAGGAAGATCTTGAAGCAGAAGTAAACAACGGGGTTCTGGTTGTAAAAGGAACACCAAAAACAGACGAACGTGTCTATGCACATAAGGGAATTACTGCAAAGAAATTTGTTGAGTCATTCCGAATTGGCGAACATGTTGTCGTTGACGGAGCTAACTTCACGGACGGTCTGTTGGTCATTGATATGAAAATAGAAATTCCTGAAGAAAAGCGTCCCCTTAAAATTCCATTAAACTCGAAGGAGACGTAAATGACTATCAAAGAAAGTGGTTTAGTTGATGCGTTTAAAATTACTGTCAGTTTGACAGCAGTTTTTCTCGCCGCACCAGCCTTTGCATATCTTGCCTATATGCACTAACCTTTTTAGAGGGATGCAGTTAGAGGGGTCTGCTTTATCAAAACCTCTCGCCAACCTTGAATATGG
>Ga0208162_1001095_pt1 | contig 14589 bp, 8 predicted proteins | sample CB_VirMetaG_4_FD_184539 | JGI IMG/M metagenome (GOLD analysis project Ga0208162, IMG submission 184539) | Freshwater to marine saline gradient viral communities from Chesapeake Bay - CB_1508_1M Viral MetaG (SPAdes) (version 4) | ecosystem: Environmental > Aquatic > Marine > Coastal | place: USA... | reverse complement strand
TTAATACTGGTAATGAAAAAGCTAGGATAGATGCTAATGGTCAGCTACTAATAGGAAAAACTGCAACAGATAACACAACAGTAGGCACAAGAATTTCTAATGGTTTTATATCTTCAGTTGTAGATGGTGATAATGCTATATTATTAAATAGATTAACCTCAGATGGCAGTATAGTTTTATTTAGAAAAGATGGCACATCAGTTGGAAGTATTGGTACTGACAGTAATAGTCAGTTAGTACTTGGTAGTGGAGATACTGGTTTAAGTTTTCAATCAAACAATGATGCTATTATACCAAGAAACACAGACGGAACAGCAAGAACCGAATTAATTAACTTAGGTACGACAGGAGCAAAGTTCAAAGACCTCTACCTTTCAGGAATAGCTTACACTAACAATATTAGAGCAGCTGGTGGAAGTAATTTAAGTTTACAAACTGATGATGGAGTATCAAGAATAACGATTTTAGATTCAGACGGTGCAACGGGAATAGGTACAACTTCACCGGTAACGCATTTACATATATTAGGTCCAAAAGATTCTGCATCTAGTCCTGTAGTAAGAATTCAACATTCTTTAGCAACTCATACTGACGGTGCTTTAGTTGATTTTCAAAATAACTCACAGGTTATAAGAGGAACTATAGGTACAAGACAAAGTGAAACTAATACAAATTTATATATTACTGGAGGAAATACAGGACTTAAGTTTTTAAATTACATAACTTATAAAGCTATTTACCCGGTAGGTTCTGATGGTAGTGATTCAGATGATACAACTGATTTAGGTGCATCAAGTGTAAGATTTGATGACATCTACGCAACCAACGGAACTATACAAACATCAGATAGAAATGAAAAACAAGACATACAATCCTTAACAGATGCAGAGCAAAGAGTAGCTACAGCATGTAAAGGTTTGATAAGAAGATACAAATTTAATAGAGCAGTAACAGAAAAAGGTGACGATGCAAGATATCACTTTGGAATTATTGCACAAGACTTACAAGCTGCTTTTACTGCTGAAGGATTAGATGCAGGTGACTATGGTATGTTTATATCAAGCACTTGGACTGATGATAATGGAGTAGAGCAAACAAGATTAGGAGTTAGATATCACGAGCTTCTAGCATTTATTATTGCAACATTATAACATAAGGAGAAAAAAATGGCAATTAATTATACTTGGAACGTTGCGACAGTGGACACTAAACCGTCTGTAACTGATGAAAACGCAATAACAGAAACTGATGTAATCTACAATGTACATTGGAGACTTACAGGAACTGATGACACTAATACTTACGAAGATGAGAATGGTGATGATGTAAACTATACAGCAGATGTATATGGTACACAGACATTAGATATCTCAGACTTAGGAAGCTTTACAGCTTTTGATAGTGTTACAGCTAGTGACGTAGAAGGTTGGGTAACAACTGCTATGGGTACTGACGAAGTACAAAGTCTTAAGGATGCAGTAGCTGCAAAAATTACTGAAGCTATTACACCTACATCAGAAACTAAAACTATTGGTGGATAAAGTATTATGGAGCTAACAGCTTATTTATTTTGGAATATATTAGTAACATTGGTATTAGCTCCAATACTTTATAGTATCAGACAGAATACTACAGAGGCAAAAAGACTCGATATTCTCTTGAATAAAACTCGTGAAGAGATGGCAAGAGACTATGTAACTAAGCAAGAATTAAAAGATGATTTTAATATTTTGGTAGAAAGATTAGAAAAATTACACGAAAAGGTTGACAAACTGTTCGAAGTTAAGTAAAATAGGTATGAGAAAGAAAAAAAATAACAAACGTCCTGTTACTGTTATAAGCATTTCAGTTGCTCAAGTTCCTTCAAAACTTTTATCAAAGCTTAAAAAAAGATTGGAAAGTAAAAATGGCAAAACAAAAAAAGAAAAGAAATAAAAAGTATAAGCAAAAATACTTTACTGGTGGTAGAGTAGACATGTCTAAAGGTGGTAGAGTAAGTTATCAGCTTGGAGGTACGTCAGGAGGAGTTACAAAAAAACCTGAACCTCAAGATGGAGATGACTTTATGTCTATTGAAAGACTTCCCGGTGAAGATGAGTCTAAAAGACAAGATGTAGAAGATGAGCAAGAAAGGTTAAAAGCTGAAGAAGAAGCTAGACAAAAAGCTGAAGAAGAAGCTAAAAAAACTGCTGAAGAAGATAAAAAAGCTGCTGAAGAAAAACAAGAGCAACAAAAACAACAAGAACAAGAAACAGCCCAGCAAGAAATTGAAAGAGAACAATCTGCTTTAGAAGCTATTACTAATAAAACTTCTTTAGCACAAGAAGAGAAAGCTGCTAGAACTATTAGAACTGGTAGAGAAGCTCAACTTGCTGCTGAAGGTATTTTACCTGAAACACTTCCTCAGATTCCTGAAGCTGTTGCTACAGGTATTGACCCTGTAACTGGACAGCCTATAGCTGAACAAGTTACTACAACAATGGCACAACCTACAACAGCTACAGCTCAAGTAGCTCAACCAGTAACTCCAGAAGCTGTTACAACAGGAGTAGTTACCGAAGCAATTACACCAGAAAAAGTACAAGCTACTAAAATGGAAGCAGAACAAGTAGCTACAGAAGCTCAAGTAGAAGCTGCAAAAGGTGAAATAGCAGATGAAGCTATTGCAAAAGCTGCAGGAGTAGAAAGAGTAGCACCTATAGAAGGAGCAACTATAGATATACCAGAAGGTGCTTTAACTGAAAGAGTTGTTGGAACTCTTAGTGAAGGTGCTAAAGCAGTAGCAGCTCAAAACGCAGGTACAAGTTTATCAAGAATTACAAGAGCTAAAAAACAATTAAGTAAAGCTGGATTATCTGATGCTGATATAGAAGAAATAGGTAATGACCCAGAAGCATTAGAAGATAGACTAGCAGACTTTAGTGAAGAAGAAAGAGGAATAATAGAAGGACTACCTCAAGAAGCTTTAGTATCTACACAAATGAATAAACTTCTTGAAGGTATTGAAGAAGGAGAAATACCTTTATGGGCTAGACCAGCAGTAGCAAGTGTTGAACAAATGTTAGCACAAAGAGGTATGTCAGCTTCTACAGTTGGTAGAGATGCTTTATTAAATGCTATTATTCAATCAGCTATGCCTATTGCTCAAAGTAATGCACAAGCTATTCAATCTAGTGTAGCCCAACAAAGAGATATAGAAGCAAGAGAAGCTGAAGCAAACACACAAAGAAGACAACAAACAGCTTTAACAAACGCACAAAATGTATTTAATATGGATATGGCTCAGTTTAATGCTGACCAACAAGTAGCTTTATCTAATAGTAGATTTTTACAAACTGTTGGTTTAACAGAAGCAAGTAACGAACAACAAGCAGCTATACAAGATGCATTGTTAATGTCACAAGCTAATTTAGCTGAAGCTGATTTTTATCAGAGAACTCAAATACAAAATGCTCAAGCTTTTTTAAGCATGGACATGGCTAACTTAAATAATGACCAACAAGCTAAAATATTAAAAGCTAATCAAACTCAACAAAGAGTATTAAGTAATCAAGCAGCTCAAAATGCAGCAGCTCAATTTAACGCAACAAGTGAAAATCAAACTGAACAATTTATGGCTTCATTAGCTGCTAACATGAATCAGTATAACGCATCTCAAATGAACGCTATGGAGCAGTTTAACGCTACTCAAGCTAATGCTACAGAAGCTAGAAGAGCTGGTAGAGAAGCTGATGTTGAAAAATTTAATTCTCAGTTATTAACACAAGTTGACCAATTTAACAGTCAACAAGACTTCGCAAGAAATCAATGGAATGCACAAAACTCAGCAGCTGTCGAAGCTTCTAATGTTCAATGGAGAAGACAAGCTAATACAGCTACTACAGCAGCTCAAAATCAAATCAACATGCAAAACGCTATGAATGCTTTTGGTATAAGTTCACAAGCTATGTCTTTCTTATGGCAAGAATTAAGAGACCAAGCTGATTTTGATTTCAGAGCTTTTGAAAATGAAGAGAATAGAAAAGTTCAAATCATTGCAACAGCTATAGCTAATGAAGGTAAGCCGGGTGAAAAGTACGATGATTATTTAACAAGTTTATTGACAAGTCTTGGTGCATCTTACAGTGCAGGACTTACTAGTGGTGGAACCTCTAGTGGAGGAACAGGTTACAGTTATAGATAAAAGGAAATAAATATTATGGGATTTTTAAGAAAAGTAGGTAGAAAAATAAAGAAAGGTGTAAAGAAACTTTTTGGTGGAAAGTTTGGTAAAATATTAGGAGGTATAGGATTATCTATGATGTTTTGGGGTGGAGCTAAAGCTTTGTTTGGAGGACAAGGAGGATGGTTTGATAGTCTTAGTAGTAAGTTAAAAGACATGAAACCTTTCGGAGATACTAGCGTAACTAGTACTATAGAAAAATTAGATACAGTTACTAACCCTGTTCCTACTACGCCTTTAACAGATACTCCTTTTAAAGATTTAAAAGGGTTTGATAAGCTTAAAAAAGTAGGAGTAGAAACAAAAGAGTTTTTATTCCCTGAAGAGTCTATGGATACATTTGTTCCAGATGTCGCTAAGTCAGTTTTAGGAACAGTAGCAGTAGGTAAAATTATGGAAGAAGAAGAACAAACTGCAGGATTTGGTAGAATGCCTAGCGTAGGTTCTATGGAAGCTCCACAATCGGCATACGTTGCAGAGGTTAGAAATCAAATGCCTAACTTACAAGCTACAAATTTTAATCAACTTAATCAGTCTTTATTTTACGGTACACTTTCACCACAGTACTTAATGGGACAAGTAGGATAATATTATGGCAGTTTCAGAAAAAGCAATTAATTTTATACAGGGTAGTTTAAATACAGGTAGAGCTATTCCCGGTCAGAGTTTAACTAATTCTCCTGACCAACAATATAAATGGGAGCAACCTGCAGAATATACAAATCCTAGAGAAGCTATGTTATATGTTTTTGAAACTTTAACAGTTCCAGAAACTACTACAAATGTTTTATTATCTTTAAGTAATGGAGTAGGAGTTGTTGATATAGCTTCTATAACTTTGTATGCTGGATTTTTAGAAGGTAAATGGAATCCTGATGTAATGTTATTACTTATGGAGCCTACTATGTATATGGTAATGGCTTTAGCAGAAAAAGCTGGTATACCTTATAATTTAGAAGCTGGTGACGATGAAACTCCTGTAGAAATGTCTCCAGATAAACAAGTCGCAACACTTGAAAAAGGCATAAATGAATTAGACAAAATGAAACAAGTTGCTGCAAGTAGAGTTAATCCACAATCAGTACCGGAAGAAGTTAGAAAAGTTATAGAAGAAACAGAACTATCTCCGAGTTTATTAGAAAAAGTAGAAGAAAAAACAAACACAAGTTTATTAGCGAAAGAGGAATAAAATGGCAGATAAAGATTATACAAGTTTATTAGGTAAAAGTTCTGGCACAAGCTGGGGAGAGATAGCAGGTGCTTACTTAAGTAAAAGTAAAAAGAAAGATAAACAAGCTAGAAATATTTTATTAGCTACTTTATTTTTTAATCTTAGAGAAGCTAGATTACAGTCTAACGTTTTAAAAAATTTAAAAGATTTAGAAGAAGAAAAAACTTTACAACTTCAAAATAGAGCATATGCTTTTGAACAAGGTTTGAAAAAACAAAACCAATATGATGAAGTTCAGAATAGAGGAGCATATAATTATTATCAAGACCAAGCAGAAAAAGCTTTTTATGATATACCTGAAAATAGAAAAGATAGAGAATTATATGATAACGAACCTGATTTTGTAGCAGCAAAAGAAGAATGGAAACAAAACTGGGCAGAGGAAAGACACAATCAATTCTTGGAAACTTATGATGCTAAAGCTCCTAGAATTACTACACAAGCTGAATTTAACAAACCTATTAACGATTATTTTAAAGCTAGAAAAGAAGAAATTACTAATCCTAGAAATGTTAGTCTTGTACATAAAGCATTTGGTTTTTTACCGGGGGCTAAAGAAAGAGATAAAGAACTTGCAAATAAGACTCAAGCTTCAAAAATTAAATATGATAAAGCTTTAGAAAGAGGTACAAATTTAGTTAGCGTACTACCATCTTTAGATGTTAGAGAATTACAAGCTTTAGATAAAAATAAAATAGTTATAGATGATTCTAATGTTAGAGATTTATTAATAGATGATTATGGAGAAGATATAAGCTCTGAAATACGTAGCGAAGTTATTAAAAGATTTAGAAATTCTGACATTAAAACTTACAATAATTATTTAACTATTTCACAATCTGTTATAGATAATAAGTTTTCAATTAATGCTCAAAATAGTATTAAAGAAGCTAGTGAAAAATATCGTGCAAATAAAAACATAAGTATGAATAATCTTGAAATAACAGATATTGGAGAACTTAATTTTATACGTAGACAACTTGGTATTGCAGATACAACTGCTGATGTTTTAGAGTCAAGTCAAGAATTAGCAGAGTTAGTAGCTGATATTAGAAAGTTAGAAGGTAAAGAAAGACAAAACTATATTGAAGAAAAAATGCCAGAGTTTGCCGAGGCTACAGTAAATAGAATTGCTGGTATCAGAAATCCAAACGAATTGCAAGAAGAGTATAGAATGACTTATTTAATAGATTTAAGTAATAAAATAGCTGGTGGTCAATTAAATAATGAAATTAATAGAGCTGTAATAACTAGAGATTTTGTTTCTAGTTTACCTAAAGAAATAAGTAGTCAAATAAGTCAAGATACTTTAAATTTCTTAAATGAAATAAACTATAATGATAGTGATTATTTAAAAGATAATAGTAAAATTGCTAACGAAATAAGGTTATTACAAGAGCATCAATTTAGAAGAAACAGTACAGATATTTTTGAAAGTTTATTAACTTATACATTTAATAAAACACCTGTAAGTCCAGAATCTAAAGAAGTACCTCCAGCTTTCAGGCAAAAAAATATAAATATTGATACTCCTTTTAAATAACAGGACATTTTAATGCCATCTAGATTTGAACAATACAAAAGAGATGAATCTCAAAAAAGAGAGTTACAGTCTGATTTAGCAGAGCTACAAACTCTTTACAATTCTTATGAAGACTTTTATAACAAGTATACGTTTGATGAGTTTCTTGAGTATGCTACAAAAAACTCTAGTGGTTCGTTAGATAAAAGCATTGAGAATTATTTAATACAAGAATCAGACAAAGATAAACCTTTAAAAGAATTTAGAAAGACTACTGTTCCTTGGTTATCGGAAACCGTTGGTGGTTCTTTAGCTTTATCAAGGTTTATTGCAGAAAAATATCCTAGTACTTTTGCAAATACTTTAGCTAAACTAGCTCCTAATGAACAAGAAATACGTAGAGGAACTGATAAAGCTTTTAGAGATATTGGTAGAAGTGTTGGTTTAGGGGATATCTGGAACGAAAAAAAAGATGAAGAAACCGGTAAAACTTATTACGAGATTCAAGAACCTGAAACAACAGCAGGTAAGATTATTAAACCTGTTGGAGAATATATAACTGCTTTAGCTGTTACTAGAAACCCTACTACTTTATTTACAAAAACTGCACAGAAAGTACCAGAAAAAATAACTAGGAAAGTTGGAAGACCTTCAAAAGCTCAATTAGCTAAAGAAGCAAGACAAGAAAAAACTAAAAAATTACTAGGAGCTGGTAAAACATTAGGTAAAGCTGAACTAGCTGCTCAAATAACTTTTGCAGATAATCCTGAGTTTACTTATGTTGCAGCAGCTTTAAGTAATTATATAGGTAACGATAACAATTTAATGGGTGAAGTGCTAAATTATTTAGATGTTGATGAGCAAAGTCCTGAAGAAGCACGTAGACTTAGTTTGTTATTAGATGGTGTAGCATTTTCAGGAATTGTATCCGCAGGTGTTGGAACTTTAAAAGTGACAAAAGAAGGCATCTTACAAATGTTACAGTCTGTAAAAAATTCTAGTCAATCTCAAAAAGAAAGTTTTAAATCTTTAATTCAAGGTGCAGCTAAAACTAAATCAGCTAGAAAGAAAGATGTATCTGAAGTTCCTATTATTAAAGATATTACTAACGAAGATATATTAAAGTTTGGTAAAGATAGTTTAATTTATACAAATTTAAACAAGGGATATAGGTGGGTACAAAAACAATATCAAAGAGTTTTAACAAGTAGCGGAATGTACTCTGATGAAATGTTTAAAATGTTAAAGAGTGCAGACTATAATAAAATAGCATGGTCTAAAAGAGCTTCAGAGATACATGCTAAGTTAGTAACATCTATTGCTAAAGCTGCTAAAACTTCTAAATTCTCTGAAAAAGAAATAGATGATATTTTAAATCAATACTTAAAAGGTAAGAAAACACTTGCAAGTTTACCTAAAGAAGTTAGACCTTGGGCAAAAGAAGCTAAAGATGATATAAAGAATTTAAGTAAGATGTTACTTAAATCAAACTATGTTCCTCCTAAAATGAAAACAGTAATAGAAGAGAACATGGGTTCTTACTTAAGAAAAACTTATCAGTTTTATGAGAATAAAAACTGGAGACCTTCTCAAGAAGTTATAGATGAAGTTACAGATTCTATTGCAGCTAGTATTCAAAAAGCTAAAGATACAAAAAACATAACTCCTTTTCAAAAACAAGAAGCTAGAAGAGTTGTTAATGATATTCTTAAAAGAGATACTAAAGATTATAATAATATTATATCTCATTTAAATGGAGTTTTTGGAACTAAAAAAAATGAAGTAGTTTTCCAACAAAGAAAAAATATAGCTCCTGCTATACAAAAACTATTAGGTGGTGAAGAAGTAGATGCTTCGTTAGCAGTATTTAGAACTTTAGATACTCTTGGAACACAGCTTACTAATTATAAATTATATGATGACCTATATGAAAAAGGTTTAGGTAAATGGTTTTTTAAAGAAACTGGGAAGTTTTCTAAAGCTCCTGACGAGTCTTTAAAAGCTGCTACAATTGAAGGTAAGCAGTTCTTACAGTTAGATGGTTTAAGAACAACACCAGAAATTGCAGAGTTATTTAATACTATGGCTCGTAATAAAGGACAAACTAGACAAGTTTTCGAAAGAATGTACGGTTATTTTTTAACTGCTAAAGGTTCTTCACAAGCTGCAGCAACTGTATTTAACGGTTTGACTCACGTTAGAAATACTTTAGGTGGTAGTATTATATTAATGAGAAACGGTATTAATCCGTTTACTGATGAAACTATTAAATCTTCTCAAATTTTAAGCAATGATTTATTCACTATGGATGCTACAAAAAAGAATAAAGTATTGTCCGATTTGTATGAAGAATATCAGAGATTAGGAATAGTAAATCAAAACGTAAGAGTTGGTGAATTTAGGAATCTTATAAATGATTTAGCTGCTAATCCTAATGAAAACATGTTGTCTAAGTTTCCTGAAATATTTAAAAAGGCAGCACGTAAAGCTACTTCTGTATATGTAGCAGAAGATGATTTGTGGAGAATCGTAGCCTACAATAAAGAACTTAACACACTTAAAAAAGCTTATCCTGATTTAGCAAGAAGAAACTTACAAGACTTAAAACAAGAAGCTGCAGATGTAGTTAGAGCTACTATGCCTACCTATGATTTAATAGCTCCCGTATTACAAGAGCTAAGAAAACTTCCTATAGGTAACTTCTTTTCGTTTACTGCTGAACAGTTCCGTAATAATTACAATACTATGATGAGAGCTGCACAAGAGTTAAGGTCTGGTAATAAAGTTATTCAAGATAGAGGAATGAATAGGTTAGCTTCTCAAGTTAGTACAACATATTTATTTTCAAAAGGTTTAACAGATTTTAGTAAGTTAGCTTTTGGAATTTCAGATGAAGATGAAAAAGCTGTTAGAAATTTAAATCTTGCTCCATGGTCAAAGAACAGTGCTTTATTATTTAGTAGAGATAACAAAGGAAACATACAGTATATAGATTTAACGTACACAGACCCTTCTGCTCCTGTTACAGATAACTTTAGAAACATTTTAAATTTAATAACTGACCCAACAGAAAGTATGGAAACTGTAGATAGAAATATTATTGGGCAAACTATTGAAGGTTTAGAATTTTTCTTAAGACCATTTGTTGATGAAGCATTATTGACAGAAGCTATAACAGACATTCTTGTTAGAGGTGGTAAGACTAAAGAAGGATTTGATATAAAAATTATTAATCCTATTACTGAAGAACCTTTAGTTTGGGAAGAGAGAGTAGATAATAATAATCTTGCAGAAGTAGCTAATAATATGGATGTTGCTTTAGGACATATTTTAGAAAAAGTATTACCTAGAGAAGCAACAGACATTGCAAGTTTAACACGTGGTAAAAAAGCTATTAGGATTGAAGAAGGCAAAACATCTTTACAAAGAGAATTACTAGGTAAATTAACTGGTCAAAGATTAGTTACTATTACTCCTGATAAAATTAAAAATGATTTTTCTTTTAAATTAAGAGATTTAAATAAAGCTAGAGGAATATACCAAGGCAATGTAAATAGTTCTATAACCAAAAACATGAAAGCCGAAAGTGTTTTAAAAAGGTATGAAGAAGAAAATAATAAAAACTACAGAGAGTTTGTTAAGAGTAAAAGAATGTTAGATGCTGTTAAACATTTTGATATAGACCCTTATGAGATAGAATCTTTAGTAAAAGAAAACTTAACTAACTATACTAAAGATGAAAAGAGTACTTTTTTATATTCTAGTAACGAGTATATTCCTTTAAAAATTAGTGACGAAAAATTAAATAAAGCTTATGAGGAATTAAATTTTGAAAACATTAACTTTAGAGAGTTTTATGATGCTTATACAGTTAAGTATTTAGAGTACAGTCAACTACCTTTATTAGAAGAAGAAAAACAAAAAGAAAAAGAAAGAGAAGAATTTTTCTCAGGAGGACCTGTTACACAAGCACAGTTAAAAGTTGCTGAAGGTGTAGGAGAAGATTTATTTTCAGGTAAATTAACTGAGCAAACTACACAATTATTTAAAGATAGAGAGAAGAGAAGAGAAGAGGCACACCAGCAAATAGCAAAAGCTGTAAAAGAAGGAGATGTTAGAAAAGGTTTTGAAGCTTTTGAAACTTTACCAATTGGAGAACAGTTAGCAGGTTATATGAATCCTGTTACTAATGCACCTCTATCTGCTACTGGTGCTGCAATATATGCAGAAAAAGCACAGCCAAGTTTAAAATCTCCAAAAGAATTTATATTAGATTTAATAAACCCTAGAAAAAATATACTGCAAAAAACACCTATAAAAGTAGAAGACCCTTTATCTGCTGGTATAGCGGTTGCAGAAGCTACAGGAGTAATACCTGCTGCTGGTTTTATTGGTAAAGGAACAAGTAAAACTTTAAGAAAGTTACAAGCTAGAAGAGGCGATGACACTATGGGTGGTGGTGGTGGACCTACTAATATTATAGATGATTCTGTAGCGGTAGACATGGCTGGTTATAAATCTACTATAGAAGAAACTGCGGAAAAAAATGTAAATAACTTTAAAACAGGCGAACAATTTTTAAATTTTTTAAAAGCTAAAAATAAAGATAATAGTCCTAAAAGAGAAGGCTTTAAAAAAGAAGAATTAGAGTTTATAGATTTAGATAATATACAAGTTACTAAAGATACTACACCTGAAGAAGTTTTAAATTACGTTAGAGAAAACCGACCAAAGCTTTATAGAGTTGTTAGAAGTGAAGATAACCCTACTATTAAAACTAGTGCTACAGATATGGATACATCTGTAGAAGAATTTTTGACACTAGATAGACCTATGACTTCTGAATTAAAAAATGACGTTGTAAATATGGACATAATGTATTCGAAAATGTATAGAGATGACGGAGAAAAAAGCTATAAAGGTTTGTCTGACGAACAACTTGAAGACTTATCTCGTGATAAAATAGAAAAGGCTAATGTAGAATATTTAACTGGAGAAATTAATGGTGTTCCTATGGCTTTATATGGCTCTGAAATAGACGGTTATGGTAATGGGTATCACGCTACTGTAGGAACAGGAGGTAGTAAAATATGGCTTACAGATGATTATGTAAGTAGAGATGAAGCTTTGATTCAATTAAATAATTACGCTAGAGCTGAAGGTTTGCTAGACCCTGTTTCTGATATAAACCCAGACGTTCCTTTAAAAACTCAAGTACCTGAAAGTGCATTAAAAGGTGAAGATACTCTACCTACTTTGTTTGGAAATCAATATGATACGTACAGACTTCCTATGGGAGGAGCTTCTAACTATAGAGAAATTACAATTCATTTAGATAATCCTAAAACTTCTACTTTATTTATACCTGACCCGGTAGATTCAAATTTAAAACATCTTGAAGGAGGGGACCAGATTTTACATTATAGAATTTCTGATAGAACAGATATTCAAGGTAACAAAGTTTTATTTGTAGAAGAAATACAATCAGATTTACACCAATACGGAAAGAAAAAAGGATATGAATCACAAGGAGGAAATGTTCCAGATTATCCTTATAAGAGTTTAGGATTTGTTGATATTGCTATAAAAGATGTGATGAAACTAGCAGCTAAAGAAGGTTATGATAAAGTTGCATTTACTGATGCAGCTACTCAAATAAATAGAAACGCAAAACAACTAAACTATGTTGATACCATACAGATTCGTAGAACCCCTACAGTAGAAGAAATATTAGAAAGCGATGAATACAAAAGGAGAGTTCGAAATTTTGCTCCTGAGGCAAAAGTTTATTATGATGAGGTTTTAGAAGCTTTAAAAAATAAATATGAAGTAGGTTATTCTAAGTGGATAATACAAGAAATTGGTTTACCTTCTGTTCATTTAAAAAGTCATCCTTATTCTTTTTCTAATGATGGATATATTTCTAATATTGGAACACCTCTTATGTATGAATATAAAGATAGGTTAAAAGCATTAATAGAACAAGGAAAAGGTCGAGTCATTGATACTAAACCAGTTGACACTGATAAAGAGTTGTTAGAAAAAATTCCAATGTCAATGAGAGACACTGTTGAAAAAAATATTAATGAAAAAAATATTACACTTAATTTTGAAGGAGAATTTCTAGGAAGCGGTAAAAAGTTTTTAGATTTATACAAAAATAAAATAACTTCTACAGCTAATAAGATAGGTAAAGAATATAAAGTAAAACCTAGAGTTAGTACAATTCTTTTTACTAATGATTCTACAGATAAAGCTGAAGATATATTAAAACTATGGAAAGATAATGAAAAGGTTAAGGTAAATGAAATGGACTATGATGAATTCGAAAAAATACACGGAGACTTTGTTCCTATACCTAATGAATTAAAAGTTATATCGTTAGATGTAACACCGGATATGAAAGAACCTATGGCAGTATTTGCAAAAGGTGGATTAGTAGAAGGTAAAGACGATGTACCATACACTAAAGAAGACCCAGCAGATAGAGTCGACCCTTTCACAGGCTTACCATATTCTGAACAAATGGATAGGCTTGGTTTTAATAAAGGTGGAGAAGTTAGTCTAGAAAAAATTTTTAGAACTGAATACGATAGATTAAAAAATGCTTATCCTGATTTAGCAGAAGATACTTCTTATGAAAATTTTAAAAAGAATGCAATAGAACTACTTGCAATTCCTGTAAAAAAAGCTGAAAGCGATAATAGAAATTTAAAAAGAGGAACAAACCAAAGAGGAAGTAGTGCTTCAGGTTTTTATCAATTTTTAGAACAAAGTGTACCTACCGCAGTAAATAGAACAAATAGGTTTTATCAAGATGAAAGGCTTGATATATTTGGTAAAGCTTTAGAAAATAATGATTCAAGTGTTTTATCAGAACAAGCTCAAGATGCTTTATTTTTTTCTAATATTTTTGAATCTAAAGGAAGTGATATGAGGTTAGTTCCTGCTTTATTTAAAGGAGATAAGAAAGCTGCAAGAGACGTTTACTTATATAACCACCATACTTTATCATCTAAAAATCCAGAGTATAATCAAGCTACTATGAATCGAGCTAATTTAATTTGGGGGATAAAAGATTAACATGGGATTTCCGTTTGAAATAATAACTATGCTAGGCTCTACATTGCTCGGAGGACTTATGAGTGTCTGGGCAGAAAGTAGAAAAGCTAAAGCAGAACAACAAAAGCTACTAATAACTCGTGGTGAGTTTGATATGAAAGCTAGAAAGCAATCGCTTGACCACGGGCTAAAAGATAAAGGCTTTGCATGGACAAGAAGAATCATAGCACTTACATCTATCTTTGCAATTGTATTACTGCCAAAACTTGTAGCAGTTTATTACCCCGATGTAAATGTAACAGTAGGTTATACGATTTGGAATCCGGGATTTTGGTTCTTCACAGAAGGTAAAGAAGTATTTGACTGGGTAACTTTTGAAGGCTTAGTAATTACACAACTAGATACTAACTTAGTATCAGCTATTATCGGTATGTATTTCGGTGGTAGTTTAGTAAAAGGAAAGTAATGGACACTAGAGATTTTATGACCGTGTTAGAAACTGTAGGTATTCCTGCAGCTTTTGCAGTTGCTGCCGGTTGGATGGTATATAAA
>Ga0208162_1001093_pt1 | contig 14603 bp, 16 predicted proteins | sample CB_VirMetaG_4_FD_184539 | JGI IMG/M metagenome (GOLD analysis project Ga0208162, IMG submission 184539) | Freshwater to marine saline gradient viral communities from Chesapeake Bay - CB_1508_1M Viral MetaG (SPAdes) (version 4) | ecosystem: Environmental > Aquatic > Marine > Coastal | place: USA... | reverse complement strand
GAGCAACTGGTGCAACTTTTGTATTAAAGTTCATTGGTGTTTCAGCTTCTTCGGACGCTAGCTAATAAATTCATGGAGCTCCTTCGGGAGCTCCACATTAAGGAGAAAATAAAATGGCAAGTAAAGGCGACATACAAGCAACGCGATCAACAGCTGCAGCTGGAGCAACAGCAATTGTTGCACCTCCAGTAAGACTTAGAGCAATTTCTGTTGCTTCTGATGGAGTTGGAGCGGGTGTTTTAGAATTAACAACAACATCTAATTCAGGAGCAACTCTTTTAATTGTGGATGTTCCATCAGGAGATGTTTTAACTTTAAATTTTCCAGAAGATGGAATTTTATTTCCAAAAGGAATTTTTTGTAAAACTAAAACTAACGTTGCTGCTTATACATTATTTACAGATAAATATTCTGGCCCAGGTTTAACAGCATAGGAGGTTTACGTGGCTAACACTACTTCCGGAACAGTTGTCTTTGATAAGAACTTTTCTATAGATGAAATTATAGAAGAGGCTTATGAAAGAATTGGTCTACAACCCGTTTCTGGTAATCAGTTAAGAATTGCTAGACGTTCTTTAAATATTATGTTTCAAGAATGGGGTAATCGAGGATTACACTACTGGGAAGTTGCGAATAATTCTATTACTTTAGTTGATGGTCAAGCAACCTATACAATGTTTAGATCTACATCAGATGGAACATCTGATGCGACAGCTGTTTATGGAGTCGATGATGTTTTAGAAGCGGTTTATAGAAATTCATCTAGTGTAGACACTCCACTTACAAAGATTAATAGATCTAGTTATCAAGCTTTGTCTAACAAAACTTCTGAAGGACAACCTACACAATATTTTGTACAAAGATTTATTGATAAAGTAACTATTACTTTATATTTAACTCCAGGAACTAGTGAAGCAGGAAATACAATTAATTATTACTATGTTAAAAGAATTCAAGACGTTGGAGATTATACCAACGCTACTGATGTACCTTATCGTTTTGTTCCTTGTATGGCATCTGGTTTAGCTTTTTATTTAGCTCAAAAATTTGCACCAGAAAGAACTCAAGAATTAAAATTATTATATGAAGATGAATTACAAAGAGCTTTAGCTGAAGATGGTTCTTCATCAAGTTCTTTTATAACCCCTAAAACATATTATCCAAATGTCTAATTTATCAAGAGGAAAATATGCTCAGTTTATATCAGACCGATCAGGTCAAGCATTTCCATATACTGAAATGGTAACAGAATGGAATGGTTCTAGAGTTCATATTTCAGAGTACGAGCCTAAGCATCCACAGTTAGAACCAAAACCGCATACTGCAGACCCACAAGGTTTACCTGATGCTAGACCTGCAAGAGTTGAACCTGCAACTGAAAATTTATTACCTGGTAATCCTTTTAGTTTAACTTCAGGATCAGCGATCGTTACTGTTACTGAACCTGGTCATGGAAGATCCACATCAGACGTTGTTGTATTTAGAAATGTTGATGGAAGTCCAGGAGGTATTGCCTTTACAGTATTTGAAAATGCATCAGGATTTAGTATAACAAAGATAAATAATGACAGTTATACATTTAATTGTGGAAGCACAGCAACTGTTACAGAAAAATCAGGAGGAATGTCACTGACCGCAGGTCCAGTTACGTTAACACCATAATGGCAGGATTTACATACGCAACACTTACAACTGCAATTCAAAACTACACTGAAGTTGATAGTAATGTTTTAACTTCTACAATCACCGATCAGTTTATTGAAAATGCAGAACTTAGAATTTTTAGAGATGTACCGATTGATGCATATAAAAAACAATCAACGGGTAATTTAGTAACAGGTCAAACAACCATCAACGTACCGGCAAAAACAACTTTTGTTAAAGGTGTTCAAGTTTATACATCTACTTCTGTAGCAACAGGTACTAATACATGGTTAGAAAAGAAAGATGAGTCTTATTTACAAGAATATATTCCAGCTGAAACATCCACAGGAACACCTAAATATTATGCAATGTTTGGAGGAGCAACAGGAATAACAGATACGACTTCTGGAAGATTATTTATAGCACCAGCTCCAGATAATACTTATGTATTCAAAATTCATTATATGGCTATTCCAGAGGGTCTATCTAGTAGCAACACAACAACTTATATTAGTCAATATTTTGGAAATGGGTTGTTATATGCGTGTTTAATAGAAGCCTATGGATATTTAAAAGGTCCTATGGATATGTTGACACTATATGAAAATAAGTATAAACAAGAAATTGAACAATTTGGTATTGAACAAGTTGGAAGAAGAAAACGTGATGACTATACCGATGGTACAGTTAGAATTCAACTTCCTTCTAGATCACCGTAATTAAGGAGACACTATGGCAATTACATCGGCAATATGCTCATCATTTAAAAGAGACCTTTTAAAAGGTAAGCACGATTTTGATACATCAGGTGATGGTGGAGACAGTTTTAAAATTGCGCTTTACACAAGTTCAGCAACTTTAGATGCATCAACTACAGATTATTCTACATCAAACGAAGTTACAAATACTGCTGGAAGTGCTTACACAGCAGGTGGTGAAGCATTAACAAACACTGGTGTAGGTCTAACTTCAACAACTGCATTCACAGATTTTTCTGATGTGTCTTGGACATCAGCTTCTTTTACAGCTAATGGAGCATTAATTTATAATACAACAACAGACGGTGGTACAGGTACAACTGACGCTGTTTGTGTTATTGCTTTTGGTTCTGACAAGACTGCAACTAATGGAACTTTCACAATTCAGTTCCCTGCAAACGATTCATCGAACGCAATCATAAGACTAGCATAGGAGTAACCCATGTCGGGATGGGGACGATTTACCTGGGGCCAAGCTTACTGGGGTGAGGATGATTTACTCGCTACAGGCTGGGGTGCCAAAGCTTGGGGTGCAAGTAATTGGGGAGATCTTTCTGGAGAAGTTGTAAACGTTACTGGTTTACAAATTACATCTACATTAAATGATAATGTCACTGTTTCAGGTGCCGCTGTTATTGAACCAACAGGTTTAGCTGCAACCTTTACATTAGGAACCATTACAAATGTTATTGATGTAACAGTTAGTCCAACAGGACAATCTTTTACTGCAAGTCAAGGAACTATCACTACAGATATTTCTGTTACACCAACAATTACTGGTTTAGAAATTCCATCAGCTCTTGGTGTCATTGATCCAGCAGATCAAGTTATGGGTCTAACTGGACTTTCAATTACATCAGCACAAGGTACAGCGGTTGCACCAAACGAAGATGTATCGGTTACAGGTTTTGAAATTACATCAGCACAAGGTACACCAACTGTTGAAACTTTAACCTTAGTTGAGCCTACAGGTCTATCTATTACATCAACACAAGGTACAGCAATCGCGCCAAATGATGCTGTATCACTAACTGGTTTTGAGATTAGTTCACAACTGGGTATTATTGTTGGTACAGGATCCGTGAATGTTCAACCAACAGGTCTTTCTTCTACATTATCGGTAGGAGTCATTGATCCAGCAGATCAAGTTGTAGGTTTAACTGGATTATCGTTTAATAGTGCCATTGGAACCATTCCAGAAATTGATGACCAGGTTGTTGGTTTAACTGGTTTTGCAATATCAGCAAATTTAGGTACACCATTTATTATTCATTATCAGGATGTTGACACTGGCTCAAATACGGCTTATAGTGGCGTTTCAACGGGTTCGAATACTTCTTATTCGGATGTTGCAACAGGATCAAATACAAGTTATAACGATGTAGCGGCATAAGGAGAAAATATGGCTTCAACATATACACCATTAGGTGTTGAATTAATGGCAACTGGCGAAAACGCCGGTACTTGGGGAACAAAGACTAATACAAACTTAAATATCATCGAGCAGATTCTTGGTGGTTTTAATCAAGTTTCTATTGCAGGGGGTGCACAAACTACAGCGCTAACTGTTTCTGATGGAGCGACTACAGGTACCGCTCAACATAGGATGATTGAGTTTACTGGTACAATTACTGGAAACCAAATTGTAACCATTCCATTGGATGTTCAAACTTTTTATGTAATTAAGAATTCTACAACAGGTGCATTCACTGTTCAGTTTAAATATGTATCTGGATCAGGTACAACATCAACTTTTTCAGCAACAGATAAAGGAACTAAAATTTTATTTGCAAAAGCAGATGACGGAACAAATCCTAATATTGAAGACGTTTTATCAAATTCATCAACAATCAATTTGGTCAATCAAAATGAGGTCAGATTCGAAGATGCTAGTGGTGGTGAGTATGTGGCTTTAAAAGCCCCTACAACAGTAAGTTCTAACTTAACTTTAACATTACCTTCCGCAGATGGAACTAGCGGACAGGCACTAACTACTAACGGATCTGGAGCTTTAAGCTTCTCTGATGCTGGAATCGGTATTGGAAAAGCTATTGCAATGGCAATCGTTTTCGGGTAAAAGGAGACAATTATGGCAAACCCAAATATAGTAAATGTAACAGACATTAGAGGCGAGTCGGTCGGCTGGAATTTAACAGCGACTACGACTACAACTTTAATGACTGTGTCTGCAGATAAATTAATTAAAATTAACAGAATGACAGTTGCAAACGTTGATGGAACAAACGCAGCAGATGTAACTGTATTCGTTGACACAAGTGTGCAAACATCTTCAGGTGCAACTGTAGCAAGTGGTGCAGCAGATGTTTATTTAGCAAAAACAGTTTCTGTCCCAGCTGACGCAACGTTAGTATTAGTGGACACACCAATCTATCTAAGAGAAGGTGATATTTTAAAAGGTGGAGCAAGTGCTGCTTCGGACTTAGACCTATTCATCTCATTCGAAGTACTAGACGACGCATAAGGAGGTTCTAACTAGCTATGGCAAATGGCGGAATTATAGGACCAGAAAATAAAACCAGTTTTGGTAAAGACACAGTTACGACCAAAACATCTACGGGAGATATTACTACACAACCAGGAACTAGAATTGTTGATGCAGTAGTAGTTGGTGGTGGTGGAGCTGGTGGTAGAAATGCCAATGGAGTTTTTGATGGAGGAGCAGGTGGTGGTGGAGCAGGTGGTTTTTTAAGTCAAACAAATTTAACTGTTTCTGGTAATACTGCTTATCCAGCAACTATTGGAGCTGGAGGATCAGTTCCCGCAAATGCACCCTCAGGACAAACTGGTGGTAATGGAAATGATTCAACTTTAGTTATAGGATGCACAACTTACACTGGAGGAGCAGGAGGTGGAGGAGGAACAACTGAACCTTCTCCTTCAAGAGATGGAGCTAGTGTACCTCTAGGTTCAGGTGGTGGAGGAGGATCAAGTAACACAGTAACTCCTGGTGTTGGAGGCACTGGTGGACCACAAGGTAATTCAGGTGGACCTACAAGTGGTTCAACTCAAAATTATGCAGGTGGTGGAGGTGGAGGATATTCTTCAGCAGGAACTGCTTCAATAGATACCCCAAATGGAAATGGTGGTGCCGGAGGTACAGGTGTTTCAAGTAATATAACAGGAAGTTGCGTATCATACTCTGGTGGTGGAGGAGGTGGTGGAAATACCTCTGGAGGTGCTGGTGGAGCAGGAGGTGGGGGAACTGGTGGTTCTCAACCTAATATTGATGCAACTACTGGAACAGCTAACACTGGTGGCGGTGGCGGTGGCGCAGGAAGAGATTCAGGTTCTTGTGGAGCAAATGGAGGTTCTGGAGTTGTCATCGTAAAAGAATTAAACAAAGCATCAGGCATGTGGTCACTCACTGAACAGTTAGATAGTTTAGAAGCAGGCACATGGCCGAAGAGATTAGTGAATATAGATTATTTAGTCGTGGCTGGTGGTGGAGGTGGTGGAGCAAACTGTGGAGCAGGAGGTGGAGCAGGAGGTTTTAGAACTTCTTACTGTTCTCCAGCAAGTGCAGTAGAATTAAGTTTAGGAAGTTATACAATTACAGTTGGAGCAGGAGCTGCAGGTGGAAGTGGAACTAGTCCAGGAATTGGACCACAAGGAAATCCATCATCTTTCTTTGGAATTATAAGCACTGGAGGTGGTTATGGTGGAGGAGGAAGTAATGAATGTGGAGGTTCTGGAGGATCAGGTGGTGGGGGAAGTGGATATTGTAGTGCAGGATCAGCTGGATCAGGAAATACTCCACCCGTAAGCCCATCTCAAGGAAATCCAGGTGGAGGTAGTACAGCAGTTCCAGGACAGAGAGCAGGTGGTGGAGGTGGTGGAGCAAATGCTGCTGGAACATCAGCAAGCACACCTGCGGTAGGTGGAGCAGGAGGAGCTGGTTCTTCAAATAGTATTTCTGGTAGTTCAGTGACTTATGCTGGTGGCGGTGGAGGATCATCTCAACTAAGCACTCCAGGAGCAGGTGGATCTGGAGGTGGTGGTGCAGGTGGTTCTGGTCCTTCAGTTCAAGGTGGAGCAGGTACAGCCAATACTGGAGGTGGTGGTGGAGGTAGTGGACCAGGACCAGCTTGCGGTGTTACAGGTGGTCAAGGCGGTTCAGGAATCGTGGTCGCTAGAGCACCTTCAGGTTCAGGAGTTATTTTCTCAGCAAGTCCAGGATGTGCGGGATCTGTATCTGGAGCACCTAATGGAGATTTAGTTGCAACCTTTACAGCTTCAGGAAATTTAGGAATTTTAGATAGTGGATGTGGTGTCGCTTTAGATTATTTAGTTGTAGCTGGTGGTGGAGGCGGTGGTGGAGGTTCAGAAGGTGGTGGAGGAGGTGCTGGAGGATATAGAGCATCGGGATTTGGTCCAGCGCCATTACAAGGAACTGCAGTAAAAGCAGCAACAGGAACAAATTATACAATCACCGTTGGAGGAGGTGGAGCTTCAAGAACTTTAACAAGTCCGACAGGAGGTGGATATCAACCTGGTGGAGCTGGATCTGATTCAGTATTTTTATCAATAACTTCAACAGGCGGTGGTGGCGGCGGAGGCGGATCTCCAAACGTACCTGGAACAAATGCACCAGGTGGATCAGGTGGATCAGGAGGTGGAGCAAACTTTGCAGGTAGTTCTGCAGGATCTGGTAATACTCCTCCTGTTGACCCACCACAAGGTAATGCTGGAGGAGCTGGTGGTGGCGCTAACGGAGGTGGTGGAGGTGGAGCTTCCGCTACTGGAGGAGCAGGTTCACCGAGTGGAGGCGGAGCTGGTGGTGCAGGTGTTACAAATACTATTTCAGGATCTTGCACAGCTTATGCTGGAGGCGGTGGAGGATCAGTAAATTGTGGTGGAGGTAATCCAGCTTTAATTGGCCCTGGCGGAGTTGGTGGTGGCGGAGCAGGAAATTTAGGTAATGGAGGTAATACTCCAAATCGTGCAACCAATGCCGTTCCAGGAACTGTTAACACTGGAGGAGGTGGAGGTGGAGTAGCAGATGCTTCTCAACCAGGTCCAGATTATCCGATTGTTTCTGGTTCAGGTGGTTCAGGTATAATTATTGTCAGGTCACCAACAGGTGCGCCTTTAACAGCTTCACCGTGCACGAACACAGTTTCTTGTGTATGCGGTGCTACGGTTGCTACATTTACAGTTTCAGGTACATTAACTGTAAATTAAAGAGATAGACTAATGTATCAAAATAAACTAAAATACTTTTTAGGAGGAATAAAAAGATGGCACATTTCGCAGAACTAGAGTCAAAAGTTGACCCAACTGGTTTTACATCTGATACACATCAGATTGTAAAAAGAGTTGTTGTAGTCGGCAATGATATCCCTGCTAATGGCGGAACTTTAGGAGATAATGATATGCACGTCGATGGTGAAACTTGGTGTGCTAATTTCTTCAAAGGTGGTAGCTGGAAGCAGACTTCATACAATAACAATTTCAGAAAACAATATGCTGGAATTGGTTACAGATATGATTCAGGAAAAAATAAATTCATTGCACCACAACCTTATGCTTCTTGGTCATTAGATGCGTCTGATGATTGGCAAGCACCTGTCGCTTATCCAACTGTGACAACTTATGGAGATAATGCTCCATACAGAATACAGTGGGATGAAGACAATTTAAGATGGTTAGCTTATGATGCAAGTGACCCAGCAAATGAATTTGCTTGGGATCCTGACACATCTTCTTGGTCAGCTACTGGAAACTAATTAAAAAGGTTTTTCAATGGCTAGAAGTAATGGCGGTATAATTGGTAAAACGAACCAAAGCTCTTTTGGTAAGTGCACAGTTACGTCTGTTACAGCCACAGGTGATTTAACTACACAACCAGGGACTAGACTTGCTGAAACTTTAGTTATAGCAGGTGGTGGTGGCGGAGGTAAAGCTAGAGGTGGAGGCGGTGGCGCTGGTGGAATGATTAGATGCACTGAAGTTAGTGTATCTGGAAACACAAGTTATCCTATTGTAATAGGAGCTGGAGGTTCTGGTCGAAGTGGTGGAACTTTTGATAATAGACCAGCCGCAGATGCCAATGGAAATAATACAACAGCTTTTGATTTAATAGCAATAGCTGGAGGTGGAGGTTCTTCAAATATATCAACTCCAGCCGCAGGAGCACCTGGAGGATCAGGTGGAGGCGGTGCTGGTCAATGTGGTTCAACTGGTGGTACTGGAACAGCTTGTCAAGGAAATGATGGAGGTTCAGGTGATTTACCTGAAGGTGGTCCAGAACGAGGTGGTGGAGGTGGTGGTGCTGGTAGTGCAGGTGTTCCAAGAGCACCAGGGCCTACAGAATCAAATGGAGGAAATGGTTTAGCAAATTCAATTACAGGAAGTCCAGTAACATACGCAGGTGGTGGCGGAGGTGGAGCACCAGGTTCTGGTGGTTGCGGTGGAGCAGGTGGGCCAGGTGGAGGTGGAGCAGGCGGAAATTATCCTGGTTCAGGTTCTGGTGGAGCAGGTACAGCAGGTACAGCAAATTTAGGTGGTGGAGGTGGAGGAGGCTCTTTTGTATCCTCAAATCCTTTAACTCCTGGATCAGGAGCAAATGGTGGCTCTGGTATTGTAGTTGTAAAAGAATTATCAAAAGCAAGTGGTGTATGGAGTTTAACAAGTCAAAGAATAGCATTAAGTAATGGAACTTGGCCAAAACTTACGTTACAACCTTTTTCAGCTGACTATTTAATTGTAGGTGGTGGAGCATCAGGTGGTAACAATGTTGGTGGAGGCGGTGGTGCTGGAGGTTATAGAAGTTTATCTTTAACAACTTGTTCTGCAACAACTTATCCAGTGGTTGTTGGAGGCGGCGGTAGTGCAAGTGGAAATAATGGATCTCCTTCTAGTATAAATAGTAATATTGCAGCAGGAGGGGGTGCTGGAGGATGTGCTGCACCTGAAGCAGGTTCTGCTGGAGGATCAGGTGGAGGAGGTGGTCATAACTCACGACCAGGTGGAGCAGGAAATACTCCTCCTGTTAGTCCACCGCAAGGTAACTCAGGTGGAACAGGTCACGTATTTGGAGTAAACAATGCAAGAGGTGGTGGAGGTGGTGGTGGCTCAGGAAGTGGAGCACCTGGAAGCACAACTGGTGCAGGTGGAGCTGGAAGTCAATGGTTAAATTGTAGTTATTACGCTGGTGGTGGAGGCGGAGGATCTATTGGACCTCCTCCTGGAGGAGCAGGTGGAACTGGTGGTGGCGGAGCAGGTGGACAAGGAACTACTGGAACTGCTGGAACAGTTAATACTGGTGGTGGTGGCGGAGCAGGTGGGACATCACCGAGTCCTGGTGGAGCAGGAGGTTCTGGTATTGTAATTGTTAGATCACCATCTGCAACAGATGGATATATTTCAGTAACCCCTGGAACAAATACAGTATCTACAACACCATGTGGAGTTGTGGTTGCTACATTTACAGTTTCTGGATGTTATGTTGTAGCTGATGAATTGTAATCCTTGACAATTTTGTTCTAATAAATATAAATCCTATTTATATAAAGGTATGAATCTACAGAATTATTATTGGTATTTTAAATCAGCATTAACTCCACGATTTTGTGATGAGTTAATTAAGTATGGAAATCAGCAACAAGAACAAATTGCATTAACGGGTGGACAAACTAAAAAGTTAGCTGAGTTGGAAAAAAAGAAACCAATACCTAAAAAGAAAAAGAAAATTAAAAGAACTTCTGCGAATGCTCATTTAACCGATGAGCAAATAGAAGCGATGGATCCAGCTAAGAAATTAGATGAAAAAGATTTAAATGATTTAAAACAAAAAAGAGATTCTAATATTGTTTGGGTTAATGATAGATGGGTCTATAAAGAAATACAACCTTATGTACACCAAGCCAATGCAAATGCAGGTTGGAATTTTAATTGGGATTTTTCTGAGTCTTGTCAATTTACAAAATATAAATTAAATCAATTTTATGATTGGCATTGTGATAGCTGGGAGCAACCCTACAACAATCCAGACAATCCAAACACGCACGGTAAAATTAGAAAATTATCAGTGACGTGTTGTTTATCAGATGAAAAAGATTATGAAGGTGGTGAACTCGAATTTCAATTTAGAAATATGGATGATCCAACTGTAACACGAACGTGTACTGAAATATTACCTCGTGGCTCTATCGTGGTATTTCCTTCATTTGTGTGGCATAGAGTAAAACCTGTAACGAAAGGAACAAGATATTCTTTAGTGATTTGGAACTTAGGATATCCATTTAGATAATATGGCAAAAGAAGATCAATTACAAACTTCATTTTATTTTCAAACACCAATTTATCATATTGAGATACCTGAATGGGTTAATCACGTAGATAAAGTTTGTGAGAAATATGTAAAAGACGCTAGAAAAAGAAATCAAAAAGCAATTAAAGATAGAGAAAAGAAATGGAAGAAAAAAGGTTTAGGCGACATTGGAATGTCACATCACTCTACATCTTTAATTAATGATCCTGATTTAAAAGAATTTCAAGAATATGTTGGAGCAACGAGTTGGAATGTTTTAGATCATATGGGTTATGATTTATCTGGCTATGAATTGTTTTGGACAGAGTTTTGGGTGCAACATTTTGGAGACAAAGGTGGTGGACATCACGAAGGTCATATTCATTATGATAATCATATTTCCGGTTTTTATTTCTTACGTTGTAGTGAGAAAACTTCAGTTCCTGTTTTTCATGATCCAAGACAAGCTAAACTGATGAATGATTTACCAAGAAAAAATGAAGAGGAAGTATCAGCAGCATCACCTCTTATTCATTATAAACCAAAACCTGGTACTATGATTTTTATTCCAGCCTATTTAGAGCATCAATATACAGTTGACATGGGAGTAGAAGATTTTAGATTTATTCATTTTAACTTACAAGCGGTGAGAAGAATGATTACAGATACAATTAGAAAACAAGCCAATATTGAACAACCAAAGAAAGGAAAGAAAAAATGAGTTTTAAAACAAATGGTTATACTATAATTAAAAAAGCAGTTGATCCTAAAATTGCTAATTTTGTTTACAAGTATTTTTTATTAAAAAGACAAGTTGCAAGAACTTTGTTTGATACCAAATACATTTCACCTTTTACAGAATATTGGGGTGTATGGAATGACCAACAAGTTCCTGAAACCTATTCTCATTATGGTGATGTTGCAATGGACACATTACTCACAGAAGTCAAACCTGTCATGGAAAAAGAAACAGGATTAAAGTTAATTGAAACTTATGCTTATGCAAGAATTTATAAAAAAGGGGACATCCTTCATCGACACAAAGATAGATTTAGTTGTGAAATATCAACGACAATGAATCTAGGTGGAGATGACTGGCCCATTTATATTGCAACAAAAGAATCAGATGGTTCGGTTGCAAAAGATGGATCTTATAAACCCTCAAAAGCAAAAGGTGTTAAAGTGACCTTGAATCCAGGTGATATGCTCGTTTATAGAGGTAATATCTTAGAACATTGGAGAGAAGCTTTTAAAGGTAAAGATTGCGGACAAGTATTTTTACACTATAATAATAAAGCAACTAAAGGCTCAGAAGACAATAAGTTTGATAGAAGACCACATCTAGGACTTCCATCTTGGTTTAAAAAGTGATATAGTTTCGACATGCTGAGGTAGACTCACCACCACACCAGTCTACCTTAGCGCCAATTTGTATGGAGAATTATGTTACAAAAAATACAATTTTTACCTGGCTTTAATAAACAGATCACAGCAACCACAGCTGAAGGTCAGTGGATTGATGGTGATAATGTTAGGTTTCGTTATAGCACCCCTGAAAAGATAGGTGGCTGGTCTCAGCTAGGAGAGAATAAACTTACAGGTGCAACAAGAGCTATTCAACATCACTTTAATAAAGCAGGGACAAAGTTTTCAATTATAGGAACTAATAGAATTTTATATGTATATACAGGGGGAGTATTCTATGACATTCACCCGATTAAATCTACAAATACTTTAACCAATGCTTTTACAACAACTAATGGTTCTACTTCGGTAACCATTACTTTTTCTACTGCGCATAATATTGGTGTAGGAGATATTATTCTTTTAGATAATTTTACAACAATTACAGGATCCGATTATACCGCAGCAGATTTTGACGATAAAAAATTTATGGTCACAACAGTGCCATCAGATACGACTTTAACTATTACCATGCCGTCAGCTGAAACAGGTGCGGGTGCAACAACATCAGGTGGGATTAGAGTTCAACATTATTATCCAGTGGGTCCAGCACAAGAATTAGAAGGTTTTGGTTATGGATTAGGTCAATGGGGTGGAACAGTATCAGGAGAAGCAACAACAACATTAGTAAGTACCATTAACTCTGTTCAAACAACAGGTATTCAATTAACTGATGCTTCTCAGTTCCCAACTTCAGGTACAAACTTTGTTCAAATTGGTTCAGAAGAAATTTCTTATACAGGTATTACAAGTGGAGAATTAACCGGTGTAACAAGGGGAGTTAGAAATACAACACCTGCAAGTCATACGATTGGTGCAACCATTACCAATTCATCTGATTATGTAGCATGGGGCGAAGCAGCATCCGGTGACTTAGTCTTTGAACCAGGTCTATGGTCTATTGATGCGTATGGTGATTTACTTATTTGTTTAATTCATAATAGTGCATGCTTTCAGTGGGACAGTAATGCAACAAACGCGGTTACACAAAGAGCAACGATTATATCAGGAGCTCCAACCGCATCCCACGATATGATTGTATCTACACCAGACAGGCACTTAGTATTTTTTGGAACTGAAACTACTATTGGTGATCCAACCACACAAGACTCAATGTTTATTAGATTTTCAGATCAAGAAGATATTAATACTTATACACCAACATCAGTTAATACTGCAGGAACACAAAGACTTGCAGATGGATCCACGATTGTTGGAGTGGTTCGAGGTCGTAATGCAATTTATGTTTGGACGGATACAGCACTCTTTACTATGCGTTTTATTGGTCCTCCGTTTACATTTGGTTTTGAACAAGTGGGTACAAATTGTGGTTTGATTGGAATCAATGCTGCAGTTGAAGTTGATGGTACGGCATATTGGTTATCTGAAAACGGTTTCTTTAGATATGCCGGTAATCTTGAATCCATGATTTGTTTAGTTGAAGATTATGTATTTGAAGATATCAATTTAACAGCAACATCCTTAATTAATGCAGGAGTCAATAATTTGTTTGGTGAGATTACATGGTTCTATTGCACGGGTAGTTCTGAAGTTGTGAACCGTTGTGTAACGTATAACTATAATGAATCTACATCACAAAGACCCATATGGACTACAGGATCTTTAGCCAGAACTGCGTGGGTAGATTCTGCAGTATTTGGAAAACCACATGCAGCAGCGTATAATATAACAGATAATGCATCTTATGATGTGATTGGTAATACGGAAGGTTCTTCCATATACTATGAACATGAAACAGGAACTGATGAAGTCAACACATCGGGTATAACAGCTATTACATCTAATATTCAGTCAGGTGATTTTGATATCACATCACAAGGTCAAGGTAGTTTTGATTTAAGAGGAGATGGTGAATATATTATGAAGATTAGAAGATTTGTTCCAGACTTTTTATCTCAAACAGGTAACTCACAAGTGACATTAAATTTAAGAGATTATCCTAATAACTCTCGAGCAAGTTCTTCGTTGGGTCCATTTACGATTAATTCTTCAACAACTAAAGTTGATACGCGTGCAAGAGCAAGAGCAGTATCATTAAAAGTTGCTAATACGGGAGCTTCACAAGACTGGAAGCTAGGGACTTTTAGATTAGATATACAACCGGATGGTAGAAGATAATGGCAAAAATAGTACAGACATTAACAAGACCAGGAAAAGAATATAAAAAAGAAGTCTTTGATGCTATCATCAGAGATATTGATGCAATTGTACAAAAATTAAATTCTACCTTTCAACAAGATTTAAAAGAAGAATTAGAAAGAAAAGAATTATTTATGAATAGGTATGATTGCTAATGAGTTGTAATAACGTAAACTTTGAAAATCCTTTTGATCTTAATGTTTCTAGTGGAGCTTTATCTCCTAGCTACAAACAAGTCTATAAATTCGGACAAAATGCAGTTGTTGGAAATAGTATGGAAACTATTTGGCTACAAGGAGGACTTT
>Ga0208162_1001092_pt1 | contig 14620 bp, 15 predicted proteins | sample CB_VirMetaG_4_FD_184539 | JGI IMG/M metagenome (GOLD analysis project Ga0208162, IMG submission 184539) | Freshwater to marine saline gradient viral communities from Chesapeake Bay - CB_1508_1M Viral MetaG (SPAdes) (version 4) | ecosystem: Environmental > Aquatic > Marine > Coastal | place: USA... | reverse complement strand
TTCTGGGCAGGTGCAGACTTCAAACTGAAAATCAAAAAGGTTGCAGGTTACTGGAACTATGATTCTTCTGAGTTTGCTCGTCCTGGCACTCTCGGTGACTTCTCTGACGATGAATTGGAAGCAATCTGGAAGAAAGAGTATTCTCTGGAAGAGATCTCTGCTCCTGCTCAGTTCAAGACCTATGATGAACTGAAGAAGCGTCTGGACTATGTTCTGGGCATCTCCAAACCCGCCTCTCGTCCTGTTGTGGATGAAGAAGTTGCTGAAGAGGAAGAGGAATACAAACCCGTCCCTCAAGACCTGAAGGCAGAACTCAACTCTCTGTCGTCTAATTCTTCTAATGATGATGAAGACGACGCCCTGTCTTACTTCCAGCGTCTCGCTGAAGAATGATATAAATAACCAGAGGGAGGTAACTCCCTCTTTTTAGTACTATAAGTTAAAGAAATGGCATTCCAAGGAAATCATTATCTTGCTACTTTTACTGTAGACGGTGCAACTGAGCGTGTCGATGTTTATGCAAAAGATGACGCTGATGCCCGCGCAAAAGTTTTGATGCTTTATCCAACCGCAGCTAATATCACCATAAGTGCAGGTGCCTGATGTCTCGCAACAAGGTTATTGTTTATAACGGCGATGATGGCAAGTGCAGGGTACTGATCCCTGCACTTGATTGTGCATTGGCAGATGATGCTGTCATCGCTAAAGATGTGCCAACAGCAGAATACGCTGTAATTAATAATTCAGAATTACCATCTAAGGTTTTTAGAGCAGCATGGACATACAACCACTCAAGTTCGACTGTGGATGTGGATCTTGCAAGTGCCAAAGAAATAACGACCAAACTTCTGGAGGATCGTTATCTGGCAACGGAGAAGGAGAACGAGGAGATTACGAGAGTCGCCAACATGAGAGGGCAGACTCCAGAACTTCTTGATAATCCCGCAGTTCCCTATACCACTATTAACGCTAAGAAAAGCGTAAATGGACTATTGACTCTTCTTTAATATATGTCCGACAATTATAATACTCGGAACGAGAAACCTTATTACATCTTCTCGCTGAGTGATGATGCGATTGATAAAATTCTAGAGTATCAAGAGACTCTAGATGAGGATGCATGGACCCCTATGCATCAAAAGTATAAGGACAACGAAAACTATAGGGTGTGTGACATTCATGCAGTCCTAGCAGATTCATATCCAGCACTCATTGGTACTGACTGTTTTAACTTCATTAATAAGCAGAAGTATCAGTTTGATATCGATCTGTTCGAGTATCAGATGATGAGATATGAGATCGGAGGTAACTTCGACTGGCATTGTGACTATGGTATCTCTCCACAGGCAGACTACTGGAGGAAACTTTCACTGACTATTCAACTCAGTGATCCAGATGAGTATGAGGGTGGAGAGTTAATTATCGTTGACTACTTTAATCAGTGGCAGCAGATGCCTAAACAGAAGGGAACTGCTGTTATTTTTGATGCCCGTTGTCCTCACAAGGTAAATCCAGTGACAAAGGGTCAGAGATCTGCTATCGTCGGTTGGGCGAATGGACCAAAGTTACGCTAGAGACCTTTAGTTTCTGGGTTATAAGTCATCTTAGTATCTCTGTCAATATAATCTGAAGACTTCTGGTATCTAATAGAAGTCTTCATGTCAGATATAAATGTAGTGAGATATTGTTTTTTGAGAAGAGAGATATTTCTCTTCTTTTCGTTTTCTCTGGTCTCGTCCAGATAGTTTGTGACACCGATAACTGGATTTAGAGTCAGGTTTCCATTAACGGGGTCAGCAATCGTAAAGGTAGAGTCAACGACCAATCCAGCAGGAAGAATAAGTCTTCCCTGACTATCCTTTACCTCTGTAGTCTCATAATATTTTACGGCATTGAGATCATTTAGACCGTACTTATCGAGAGCATAATCATATAAAGCCTTACTGGTCAACGGCCATTCTGATCTAGCATTTGTGATACCAGCAGTCAGAAAAACTACCCAGTCATATTTCAGACTACCATAGATCTTTTCGGCAACATCTTGAGGTCTTTCTCCTTCGACGATTGTGTATTTCTGGAGATATGTTACTGAGTCTCTGATATCATCTCTCAGTTTACCTCTCACGAAGAGGTTTTTTGTTTTAACATAGTTTTCTACCGCTGGACTATCATCCAGTGGATTCCTGATCATAATATCAGGTAACTGTGAGAAATAGTGACTAGCCATTAGTAACCAACTCCTTCTGGTGCAGTCTCGTAATCTTCCAGATAGATGGGATTGAGTTCGGTGAACGACAATGCCATCTGCATGTGGATTGGAGTCCCATCATCGTATGTAGCGTAAGTGCCACTAGCAGTATAGTTTACCGAGATGTTTCTCAGAGCACAAACTTTGAACTGGTTGAGGAATGGATGCTTTTGTCCACCTTTCATGTAGGTTAACCTAAACACATCTGGAGAGTTTAAGAATCCTAGTGTGTCGGGAGATGCTTTAGGGGCAGATGCTTCTTTGATCGTTCTAATGATCGATTTTACATTATTCGCTTCCTTTTTGGTTCTAGGAGTAAAATTAAATGCAAAGTTAAATGATCTTGTCGAAACACTACTGAAAAGCAGTTCAACATTCTGGTTAATGATTTGACCACTGCCTCTTGCTAACAGTCCATTAACAGATGTGTTTGCTCCTAATGCGTTCGCGGCACCAACAATTGCTGCAGATTTAATGGCATTGATAAGATTTGCACCTCTAGCAGTTCCAGTTGCATTTGCAGCCTCTTTAGCAACATTAATTGCTTCCTGAAGTGCTGCTTCTGGACTGTCCGATTCTACTGCCGCAGTAATTTTTGAAATACCATATGCGGCAGCATCATTTATACTATCTTCGCCCCAACCAGTAGAGTTACTATCTCCAATATTACCTGGAATGGGTAGAATGATAGTGGTGTCTGCTCCTGCAGAAGATAGACGAGATGCAGCTCTAGATGTACTACCAGTCGCTAGGTCACCTTCAAATACTTTAGTTCCACCAGCCTTATATTTAATAATCTCAATGCGAAGATAATCTGTACTACTGTCTATGATATCATCTGGATACCTAAGAATCGATGCCATTACGCACTAGGTTTTTAGTTATTTATGAGCTCATACGGAACTTGGCATAAGACAGAGATCTAGCATCTTCTAATTCATTCGCTCTGAGCACATAAAACTTACCAACAACCTCTTCCCAGGTATAATTTCTCTGCCTATTCCAGTGGAAGTTAAATCCTTTGATCCCCCATTTTTGCACTTCTGTGCAGACGATCAAGGGGAATTCGTCATATGTAATATTTGGTGTTTTTGCCTGATATACGAATGTATAAAATCCTCCCACTTCTGGTAGGAGTGCTTCCTCGTCCAGAACACTGATAACCTCTTCCATGATAGTATCGGGTTCTTCAATACCCGTAAGTTTATCAACAACTGGTTGAAGTCTGCTCATATGCCTAGTTCGTTTTCTGTGAGAATCTTAAACTCAAGTCTTCTGTCAGCACAAAACTCTCTAGCAGCCTCCCATTTTGCCTGATTTTTGGCATATTCGGTCACTTCTCTAATATATTTCTTAGTTTTTTTGGACTGTGGGGTTGGAGGAGTGCATTGTTTTTGTGGTTTTACCTCAATAATGTACTTTTTAACCTCTCCAGAGAGATTTCTCACTTTTATGTAGAAATCGGGAAAGTAACGATGGATTCTATTGTCCAGAGGTGAACGATATGGGATGACGATTTCTTCGCTTCCCCACTCTAGAATATTTTCATTCTTATCACAATACACCATGAACTTTCGTTCCCACAAACTGCGATAAATAATGTTGCGATGGTCTCCCCGATATTTCTGTGTATTTGAGGGTCTAAATTTACCCGAGTACGCCATACATACTGTAAGATTCAACAAAGGTATTTATTGTGCCATTACCAAGAGCAAGGTCAACTTCCTCGATGCTTTCGTTATTTGGTAAGGTCGCCACGACCAACAACTACGAAGTGTACTTCACGGGGTTTGGTGCTTTGCAAAAACTCCGAGGTTATATCACTAAAAAAGAACCCAGAGTTGGTAACTATTTTGTCACCAGAGATCTTGGTCTGCTCTGCAATAGGGCAGAACTTCCTGGAACTAGTTTTGCTACCGCACAGATTGAAGGTGATAGAATGGGTATCACCGAGAAGTTTGCTCACTCTAGAATCTATACTGATACAAGTTTTACCTTTTATGTTGATAGTGACTACAGAGTTATTAAGTTCTTTGAGTTGTGGCAGGAGTTTATCGCATCTGGTGCCTCTACTGGGGATGGAGTTGACCCCAGACAGAGAGCATACTATCATAGGATGATGTATCCATCGGAGTACAAAGTACAGACGATGAAGATCCTTAAATTTAACAAGGATCACTTTAGAGATGTTCAATACACATTCCTAAATGCATTCCCCATCAATGTAACTGCAATGCCAGTTGCCTATGAGGGTGCTAGAATTTTAGAATGTACGGTTACATTTGCATACGATAGATACTTCTTCGGAGACATTTCTTCTCTCCAACCAACATCTAGGATCGCACCAGTTTCCGACACACCACCTGCACCAGGAAACGAGTCCTTCAGAGATACAGCAAATTCTGGTTATTCATCTGTAGAAAATATCCAAAGTCTCACATTCGCTGAAGCATCTAATATGAGTTTAGATACAAACTACTTTGCAGATATTGATAACTCCTTTGTTCCTTTCCAAGATACTTCTGCTCCCCTTGAGGAGTGACGCTAAATAAAACACTGACATACTCATCATGCCATTACCTAAGATTAGTGCTCCTACATTTGAGCTGACTATTCCATCCACAGGAAAGAATATTAGATATAGACCTTTCCTAGTAAAAGAAGAAAAAGTTCTTGTCATTGCTATGGAAAGCAATGATCTGAAGCAGATTGCGAGAGCAGTTAAAGATGTTCTCAGCGCATGTATTCTTACCAGGGGTGTAAAGATTGACTCCCTGTCCACATTCGATATTGAGTATCTTTTCCTCAATGTCAGAGGCAAGTCCGTTGGCGAATCCGTAGAAGTTTTAATTACCTGCCCCGATGATGGAGTAACTCAGGTTCCTGTCACGGTATTCCTGGATGAGATTGAAATTAAACACGATCCAGAGCACAGTCAAGAAATTACTCTTGATGATACACTGAAGATGAAGATGAAGTATCCATCACTGGATCAGTTCATTAAGCAGAACTTCTCTGTTGGCGATAATGAGTATGAAAAATCTTTTGAAATGATTGCAAGTTGCATCGATGTTATCTACAACGAAGAAGAAACTTGGACTCATGAGGATTGTACTAAGAAAGAGTTGAACGAGTTCTTAGAGCAACTTGGATCTAGGCAGTTTAAGCAAATTGAATCATTCTTTGCCACTATGCCTAAACTTTACCACGAACTGACGGTAACTAATCCTAAGACTGAGGTAGAGAACACTATCGTATTAGAAGGTCTGGCAAGTTTTTTCAGCTAGCGATGTTGCATTGTGATCTTGTAAACTACTACAGGATCAATTTCGCCTTGATGCAGCATCATAAATATAGCTTGAGTGATCTTGAGAACATGTTCCCCTTCGAGAGGGAAATCTACCTTACCTTGTTACAACAATATATTGAAGAGGAAAATCTAAAGGCACGACAAAATAACGGCGGATTCTGATGGCGATTGATCAATCAAAACTTCTCCCTCCTGGCAGACCTGATACTCCCGAAGGTAGGGTTGATCAGGAAGGAACTCCTGCGGGATTTGTTCCTGAGAAGTTATATGGTGGGATCACAAGTAGCATCCAAGCGATCAATCGCAATCTCATCGGTATTACCGATATCTTAAATCAGGATCTGGTACAAGATCAACAGGATGATCAGCAGAAGCAAAGAGCAGAGCAGCAAAGAGTAGATAATGTAAAGAAGGGACAGAAAGAAAATTTCATTGAATCTACGATTCAAAACACACTCGTAAAACCAGTAGAGAAACTTGCTAAGAAGTCTAAGAGCGTCTTTGCTAGATTCTTTGAAGCTCTTACTGCAATCTTCGGTGGATGGTTGTTGGATAAGGGATTGAAGGCACTGAAAGCATGGCAGGAAGGAGACACTAGTACATTAGAGAGTATTAAAAATAATGTTTTGAAAGCATTGGCCGCGGCGGGTGGTATATTCTTATTGCTAAATGGAGGAATACCGCTAATCATATCTGGCATTAGTGCTCTCGTTGGTACAATCATTTCATCAATTCCTGCGATCCTGGCATTGTTAGCAAACCCAGCAGTATGGATTGCTGCGGGTATTATCGGTGCTGGCATTGCTCTCGGAAGTTTCCTTTCCAATGAAGAAAATCAGAAGAATGAAACTTCTAAAGGGGTTGAGGAAAATGTAGAGAAAGAAGGTGTATCTAAGACTCTGGAGAAGTTGCTTAAAGAGCAAGAGGAGCTTAAAAATAGTGGACCAATGTGGTGGTTTGATTATTATGTAAATGGCAGAGGTTTAGAATTAGAAAAACAGATCAAAGCACTGCAACAGGGATATAGCTCTGGTGATGATCCTAATATTGGAAAAGGTTTACCACCAGATTCCAAGATAGCAACAGATATTGCTAGTCTGGTAGCTGCTGAAGATTTAAAGAAAAATCCACCTACACCAGAGAATCTTCAGGTTATCGACGAACTTACGAAGACATATCAGAAGTTGGGTGGCATTAAGAAAGCTCAGACAGATCTTAAAAAGCAACTTCAGCAGGCAAAATCTTCTGGTGATACTACGGTCGTTAATGAAATTACTGCATCAATTACAAAGAGCGAGGAAAATTTCACTAAGATCTTACAGTCTACTCAGGGAATGGCAGATAAACTGCCAGATAGTCAGAAACTAGCTGTCATGGCAATGTTGCGTCAGGGTCTGATGGGTGATACTAACATTATGCCGCAAGAGAAAGATATTACTGGAGATCATTATGAGAAGATCGCTAGTCTCTTAGAAGCATTTAGTACTAATTATAAACCAGAACCAGAAACTCCCGCACAACCAGCAAAACCAGAATCGTCTACCACTGGTCCACAAAAACTTGAGGTAGTGCCCTTTGAGGATACTGCGGCAGAGCACTCTGAGACTAAACCAATTCCCGAACCTCCAAAAGCAGGAGCTGAGGCGATGTCTCCACCTCCACCATCTGCTCTCAATGAAACTGTAACCCAACCATTTAAGAAGAATACACAAATAACTCTGGTTCCCTTTGATCACCAAGAACAGGCGAGTGGATATCCTGGCGATGAAAACTTTAGAGATGGTCCAGCATCATCCATACCAACATTATCCACATCTAATTCTTCTAATGAGTATTTGATTCATTACAGAAGCGTCTACGGAGTTGACTAATGAAGTTAGTTCCTACTAATGAAGCGTTAACGATTATATCTGTAGGACTCTCTGCGGTCGAACAGACTACTCGTGGACTAAAAAAGGCAGTAAAGAGAAGACTGGATCAAGATAAGAGACAGATTCAGGCTGCTAAAATGCAGTCGTTTAGGTTAGCAGATGCTGAGAAAAAAGCGGATGCTGAGAAGTTGATGGAGGCAAAGAAACCTGTATCCAACATCGGTGCTGCCACTAATAAACAGATGTCTGCGGGTGGTGGATTTTTCTCTAGACTTATAAAAGCACTTGGTTTTCTTGTTGCTGGATATGTTATTGATAAGCTCCCACAAATTATTGAGCAAGTTCAGCGGATTATCTACACTGTTCAGAGAGTTTTTGGTGCTATCAAGAATATCTGGAGCACTGTTACCACAGTTCTTCAGGAGATACTGGATGTTGGTAAGCAACTATGGGAGAACATTACTAATTTAGATTTCTTTGACAGTGAGGGAAAACTAAAAAGAGAATTAGATCAGGCTGGTCAGGCAATCAGTCAGGGTAGAGTTGACTGGGAATTAGAAACTAAAAATATTACTAAAGCGATTCAGGATTGGGTCAATGGTAAGGGAGTAGAGGATATTAAAGCAGCTTTGGAGGGGAATACTACTCCAGCACAGACCTCTGCATCCTCTGCAACATCATCTACATCTGGATCTTTGCAACCTATTCATAAGCAGGCAGCAGAGATTATTAAAGCGAGAGAGTCTAAGAGTTCTGGTGAATATAATGCTATGAACCAGGGGACCATTAAGGATCCTACTGGTGCCGATCCTAGATCTGGTCACTCCAAAGGAATTATCGGTAAAGATCTTACCTCCATGACGATTGGAGAAGTCATTGCACAGCAGAATAAGAAATTGAACAACAATCAGGGATATGTCTTCGCCGCTGGTGCTTACCAGTTTATCCCTGGAACATTAGAAAGTGCCATGAGATTGGCTGGTTTATCTCCCAGTGATAAGTTTAGTCCAGAAAATCAGGACTTGATGTTTGTAGCACTACTGCAAGACGGCGGTCTCGCTCATTGGCAAGCAGATCCTAGACATACTCCATATACTAAAGCAGAGCAGTTAGTTATTGCAGAGGCTAGAAGAACGCCACTTAAAACTGTCACGATTACTAAACCAGAATCATCTTCTTCGACTACACCAGCTAAACCACAACCATTGACTCCAAAGGCAGGTAGTGGAAATGTAAATCTCGTGGATACTGGTTACAGAGATTACAAAGGTAGAGCAATCAGGTTAAACTCTACTGGTCCTGCTGGTAATGTTGCAGCAGCATTTAAGGAGATGGCAAAAGCCGCTGCAAAGGAAGGAATTGATATCGGATCAGGTATCTCTAGTTCTTATAGAAGTCCATCAGAAAATGCTGCAACGCAAGGATCTGCCAAGAACTCCGCTCATATGTATGGTGAGGCATTTGATATTAACTGGTATAGCACTGCTGGTCGTTGGATTAGAAAGAACGCCCATAAGTATGGATTCCATCATGCTGATTATAGTGCTACTTCTACTCACTTTAATTACACTGGGAAAAAGACTCAGCAAGCACCTCCTAGCACTTTACTGTCTAGTAGTCCAACATCAACACAAAGTGGTGACATTGCTAGCAGTCTGTTTAACTGGGAGGAAGAACCAATTATGGTCCCATTCCCAATAAATAAGGGTAATGATATCGCTAAAGCAGAAGGTGGAGGTAAAAAGAAATCTGAACCAGAGACATCTGTAAGCGATTCTTCAGATTTCCTTGCATCAATACGCTCTCTCAATAATTTCTACACATAATGCCAGCACCAACACAGGGTTCAACATACGATAATATTACGATCACTTCTGTAGAAGGAGTAGATCTGGATCTGAGAGGTGGTGTAGTTTCGTTCCAATACTACGAAGATATATTTTCTCCAACATTCACTGCACACATGACCATTGTGTCTACCAGTGATGTATATAACTCTCTGCCTATTCGTGGTCAAGAGAAAGTTGTGATCAAAGTCACCACACCCATCGAGATTGAGAGGGATAAAACTCCTGGTGAATTTGAGGTTACGATGTATGTAAATAAGATTACTGGATATGTTCAGGAGAAACAACTTCAGACATTCACATTACACTTAGTCTCGAAAGAGGCAATTGCGAACACTAAGAAGAGGGTTATCAAAAAATATCACAATCAGAAGATTAGTGATATTATCAATGATATATTGGAACTTCTAGAGGTAGAAGATGATGACATTGAAATTGTAGAGGAGACGCAGAAACCTATTAATTTCTTCGGTAACATGAGGAAACCCTATACTATTGTTCCAATGCTCGCATCAAGAGCGATTCCAGTTGGTGCTAATAGTAAGAGTGCTGGATTTTTGTTTTGGCATACCAGAAAGGGTATTCATTTTAAATCCGTTGAAGAAATTATTAAACAAAAAGATAAGAAAGAAACATATATTTTTAGTAGAATCAATGAAAACGCTGCAGCAGCATGTAGAGAAAATGCAGCAGAGATTAATGAAGCAAACTTTGTGAAAGTTCTTACATATGCAGTAGAGAACAATAATGATGTTATTAAAGATAGTTCTCAGGGAGAGTATTCTACTTATAGAACATACTGGAATCCTAATACATTTGAATTTGTCCACAATAAATTTGAACCTGGAAGTGATCAGGCAGCTCTGGGTACAACTGAACCAAAATTTTCTGTGGAGGCAGATCCTGGTAGCATCCCAACAAATGAGTTGGGACATAGAATTGTAAGTGGAATCTTAGATGTTGGTTTTGCCGAACCAAAGGTATCAAAAGAAATTAATAATGACGAGACCGAAGATGTCTCACAGGCGATTTCTCGCTATAGTTCCATGTTTACTCAAACAGTCACATTCACGACTGCAATGAACATCTTCCTAACCGCTGGAGATGTGATAGAATGTAAATTCCCTCTTACAGACAGCGAAGATGAACTAGACGAGGAGCAAAGCGGTCTATATATTATAAAAGAGATCACTCACTTCTGGTCCCCTAATAGATCATATTCTGCGATGAGGGTTATCAGAGATAGTTCAGGTATCTAAAATGGAAAAATCTATCGAAGACCATATTGAGAAGGATAAGGAACTTCTACAAGATCCGACACTTTCTCCTCAAATGCGTAGGCACACTCAATCAGAGTTAGAAGAATTAGAAGCATATCACAAGAGACATCCAGACGATCATCACGATCCAACAGCATTTGAAATGTATTGTGACGCAAATCCAGAATCAGACGAGTGTAGAATTTACGAGGACTAATGGTAAGAGAAGCAGACCTGGGGCAAAGTTCATTTATGGGCAGAGACGGATTCCGTTGGTGGATCGGTCAAGTTGCCCCTAGGGATGCACAGGCAGATCAAACGGTCGATGGAGAAGGTTGGGGTAATAGATACAAAGTTCGTATCATGGGACATCATCCTTTTACGGAGGATGTAGAGAACAAAGACTTACCTTTTGCCCTAACTATGCTACCTAGCACTGCTGGTAGTGGTGCTGCTAACTTTTCTGAGTCCACGGAATTGCAACAGGGCGATGTCTGTATTGGATTCTTCATGGATGGCGACAAAGGTCAAGTTCCATGTATTTTGGGACACTTTTCCCATACTGCTGACGGTCAGACTCTAGAAGAATTTACTAAACCATTTGCTAAGTTTACTGGATATAGCGAAGATGTTCCAGTAAACCCCAAGATCAAAACAGATCAGTCTAACGAACAGAACGCAAAATCTAACGAAACAAATACCAGTGCAGAAAAAGGTCAATACGCTGACCAAGACGGTGCAGGTAAGTTTGTATTAACAGACGATTCCTGTAATGACTTCTCCATCTCTCGCATGACTAACCTCATCGAGAACATGGCGAATAAGATTGAAGAGTTATCCCTGAAGGGTGCTCAATTAGAGGCAGAGATTGGTGCAGTCGCTGATGTAATTGAGACACAAGCGAATGGTTTCGTAGGCAGAATGATGGATGTTGCCTATGACTGGCTGGAACCACAATTGTCGCAGGGATTAGACAACTTATATAAGGATACATTTGGCGAGGTATTCGGTCAGATGGGAAATACTCCTCAGTCTTATGCTACGGCACATGCAGCAGGTAGAGCGAACCAGACCTCGATGGTCAATGCTATAAAGAACGCAGAGAATGGTTTGGCATGTGCAGCAGCAAAGATTGTTGAGGGTATAAAGGGAACTGTAAAGGATGCACTGAAAAAACTCTTAGCAGGTGGTCTTGGAGCAATCGCTTGTATTGCCGCTAACTTTGTTGGTAGCTTCATTGGCGATATTATCAATAGAATTCAAAATGCACTGAAACCTATCTTTGATTTCTTAAAACCAATTTTACAAACAGGATTGCAGGTAGCAGACTTCCTTAGAAGTGCTGCTGGTGCATTTGAGGACATTGCAGGATTCCTCGATTGTGGTCAGTCTAACAAAGGTAAGTGTCCTCCCGAGAAGAAATATCAAATTGGTGGTCCAGTCTTTGAGAAGGGCGCAGATCCATTTAACTATATTCATAACCTAGTCCAAAATTCTCCCACAGGTGGAGCAGTATCAGATCTCCTAGATGCTCTGCAAGGTGCTGGTGGATGTACTGGTGGATGTGAAGATAGTAATCCATTCGTCGAGATCTTTGGTGGCGGTGGTGTAGGTGCTATTGGTGAAGCTGTACTCGGTAATGTTGTAGAGAACTCTGGTCTTGGTGCTGTTGCTGATAGTGTTACTAGAACAGCGGGCATCATCGGTGTAGACATGAAAATCCCTGGTAGTGGATATACATCTGCTCCAACAGTTCGTATTGGTGATAAGTGTAGTAAGGGTTATGGTGCCACCGCAAAGGCAATTATCAACGAAGAGGGTCAGGTAGAGGCGATTGTAGTCAATACTGAGGGTGAAGGATATCCAGTCGTAAATGATCCTCCAACAAATGTTGGTATGACGGGTGTTTATGTACAAAATGGAGGTAGAAACTACGGTCCTAATGACTTTATTGATGAGACTAGATTTGTCTTTGAAGATTCTGCAAATGATGTGGAAAGATATATCGTTGCTGATCCTACTAATCCAGACAGCACTGCACAATCTGAGAGGGCAAGAGCGACTGAAAGACCACCAATCTTTGATATTACTGTAGATCCTGTCACTGGTGCAATCACTAAGGTGGATGTCATAAATATCCTTAGATTTGCTGTGCCACCTGAATTTAAGATTGTGACCGCTTCGGGCACAGGTGCCATCCTCAAACCTATATTTGGCACCATCCCACCTGTAACTGTACAGAAGGGTCTGTTTACTGTCATCGATTGTGTTAGCTAATGGGAAGAGCACAGAGAAAATGGGCTAGAAGAAAACTAAAGTCTGTCGGAAGTCATTTCCGTATTGAAGCAGGTAGCCCGAAAAATGGTATTAACGGACCAGAGTCTGCAAAAATCTATTTCACTAATGATGAAGGTGAAGTATTTTTGCTGACGCAGGATCATGGTTTAGGACTTGCTAGAATAGCATCAGATAAATCCATAGAAGTTAGGGCAGGAGATAAGAATAATCCCAATCAGATTGACATCAGAGTTAGTGCTGCTACTGGTGATATTACTATCAATGCTGACAGAGGTAGAGTCAGGGTACATGCTAAAGATATCTCGATGTCTGCTGACCAGGATGTTGATATCAAAGCAGGTAGAAATGTCAACCTGAAGGCAGGTAGTGGTAGAGTTTATATTCAGGGAAACACTGCTACTGTAAAAGCAAAGAGAGGTAACCTCGTACCAAAAACATGGGGTCAGAAAGTACTTGAGAATAGTTTTGTTCCCGATGATGTTATTGACGGAACATTTGGTGCAAAAGCACAGAATCCCCAGACAGGTGCTGCCCCTGGCGGTTTTGATGGTAAGGCAGGTGCAGCACTTCAGGGCGCAGGTTTTACTCTCGAAGATCTTGGACTGTCAGAACTTACTGGAGCAGCAGACAGTCTTTTCAAAGATAAAGAATTAGGATTAGATGCGTTCGGTAAGTTTCAAGAGGTTTTGGATGATCCCCTTGGTAGTGCTGCTGGACTTTTGGGTGATGATGTCGCTAATGCTATTAGTACTGGAACTGAAATTTTTGGAACTGCGAATAGTCTCTTGGGTGGAGGATCTCTCAGTAGTCTGGGAGCAGTAAATAGTGTATTGGGTGGTGGGTTTGAATCTCTCACTGCTGGTGCTCAGGCTGCTCTCGGTGTTGCAGATGGAAGTCTTGCTAATACGGGCATCCAAGGCATTTCGATGGCAACAGGTCCCCTTGGTAAGATGGCCGCGGCGACTATTGGTTCTAAGTCTGGTGATGCTATGGCGGCTCTCGATTCTGCTGCCACACCATCTCCTCCATTGAAGACTGGTCAAGAGTTGAGTAATGCTGAAGTTCAGGCGATCATACAAGCAGAAAGAGACCTGATTGCCGCTCAGGATTCGGGTGCAACTATTTCTGCTGAATTTGCGACTGCCGATGAGTCTAGACTTCTCTTAAGAGGAGAGACAGTCTCTCCAGTCAGTGACGGATCTTCATCTTCTTCGGCGTCTTCTGCTGAGACAGGACCTGATCGTATTGGTGATGAATTGGATGCTCCAGTTACTGATGAGGAAAGAGATGCAGTAAGAAGAGGAGAAATTTTAGGTGGGGGATCTATCACCTCAAGCGGTACTTCAATACAGTAAAAACAATGGGATCTGAATTAGGAACAAATTCTGCATTTGAATGTGGGGAAAAGGAGGACACTCCAGATAAACCATATGTGCATGGTGACAGGGTTAACTATTTTGAAGACTCCTCAGTATTCACTGGGTTCATTGATGTTCTTAATTGTGATACTGATTTTACCTACAGTGATGTAAGAATTGTCGATGGAAATCTTCTCGTTCGCCCTGGCATTAGTACTGTACAAGAACTACAGGTCGAGAAAGAGTTGTTTGTTTGTAAGAGAGCAGACTTCCAAGATGATGTCATCATGGAGGCAAAATTAGAGGTAGAAGACGAACAATATAATCACAACAATATTCGATGTGATCAGATCGTATATGCCGCCGCATTTATTACTCAGACCACCACGGGTGGAACTGGTAATGGTAAGTTTGTTGGTAACTTAGATA
>Ga0208162_1001091_pt1 | contig 14625 bp, 19 predicted proteins | sample CB_VirMetaG_4_FD_184539 | JGI IMG/M metagenome (GOLD analysis project Ga0208162, IMG submission 184539) | Freshwater to marine saline gradient viral communities from Chesapeake Bay - CB_1508_1M Viral MetaG (SPAdes) (version 4) | ecosystem: Environmental > Aquatic > Marine > Coastal | place: USA... | reverse complement strand
ACGATTTGGAGTTGGAATTAGTAAAGTTTCAGACTCAACAGGATCATCTTGTGAAAAGCGTTGATACGCTTCAAAGAGACATGAAAGAAGTAAAAGTTACTTTGTTTCAGGCAAAGTGGATGATTGTGGGTGCTTTGGTCGTGGCTGGTTTGATGAATAGTGAAACTTTAATGGAAGCAATTATAGGTTTGGCAAGATAATGGCTTATTCACGCAAAGGTAAAGGCGCGTCTAAGAAAAGTAAGGGCAGCAAGATTTGTCCCGCCGGGAAAGCTTGGGCCGAGCGTACCTTTGACACGTATCCGTCTGCTTATGCCAACATGGCGGCCTCTAAATACTGCAAGGACCCTAACTACGCGAAGGGTGCAAAGGGGAAGAAAAGTGGGCGAGCTTAAAAAATGGCGGGACCAAGACTGGGTAAGGATAGGAACCGATGGTAAAATTAAAGGTAAGTGCGGCACTTCAAAGGATAAAAAGAATCCTGACAGATGCCTTCCAAGGTCTAAAGCGAGTAGTCTTTCCAAGTCCGAAAGAGCCGCCACAGCCCGTAAAAAGAAGCGCGAAGGCGCAAAAGGCAAAACCTTCGTCAAAAACACCAAAGCCGCGGAAGTCCAATTCAAAGCCCTCGGCGGCGCAATCGAAAAGCAAAAAGCCAAGAGGCCGACCCCGAAAGCAAACGCCCAAGGGGTCGTAGCAAGAGGTTGCGGCAAGGTTTTGTCAGGTCGGCGTAAGCGTACAAAGGGTTCTGTAAGCTAATGAGTGCAGTTGCGTATAAACCAGACTTAGAGAAAGACATATACGCAGAAATTCTTGCGTGGTCTGCTCATACTTTGCAAAAGCCTAACCCGTATTTTAATAATTTACCGCCGTGCCCTTACGCCAAAAAAGCGTGGGCAGAGGGCAGTGTTGCGGTTTTGTATAAGTATGAAAACAACTTTCAGACCGTGTACAGCACGGTTTCGCAGTTTGATGATGCCTTTGATCTCGTTATTGTAGTTGATTTGGCTTACAAAAAAGACCCTGATGCCTTTCACGATTACCTTGAGCAGATGAATGAGGCTATATCTCGTGGGTTCTTTATTGATCGCGACGTTTGGCTCATGGGCTTTCATCCTCACGACGATGAGAACGATTATTTGGACGAAGCTACTTTTGAGCAGCTTGTTTCGGACGAGTATGCTATGATTTTTATACAACGGTTGTCTAAGGTGTATAAATCTTCGCAACAACTCAAAGCCTTGGGATATTACGAAGAATATGCTAAAGATTATGATGTAGAGACAATCTTTGCACAACGTGAAACGCTATATAGGAGACTGATCGATGGCGATGAAACCTAAGAAAAAGATGCGTGGCGGACCCATGAAGAAAATGCGCGGTGGCGGCATGGTTAAAAAGATGCGCGGCGGCGGTATGTTGAAGAAGATGCGTTCTGGTGGCGCGGTAAAGAAAAAGAAGTAAGCGATGACAACTTCTGGAAGCAAAGATTTTGAACTTGATGTAGCGGAGTACATTGAAGAGGCTTTTGAGCGTTGTGGCTTGGAAGTTCGTACAGGGTATGACCTGAAGACTGCAAAGCGTTCAATGAATCTGATGCTTGCAGAATGGGCCAACCGAGGACTTAATCAGTGGACGATCAAGCAGCGCACTGTCACTCTTACTCAGGGTGACGGTGACTACGACGTTGGCGCAGACGTGATTGACATCCTGTCTGTCGTTGTTCGTAGAAGTAATACGGATTATGCGCTGGATCGGATCAGTCGGGATTCGTTCTTATCTATACCCAACAAAACCACGCAGGGTCGCCCTTCTCAGTTTTTCTTAGATCGTCAGATTACACCCAATCTGAAAGTATGGCCTGTTCCTGAAAACAGTACGGACGTGATTTACTACGATGCTTTGACTCGTATGGACGACGCGGACGCACAAACTAATACTTTGGATATGCCTTTTAGGTTTTATCCCTGCTTGGCAGCGGGTTTGGCTTATTACATTGCTATGAAACGTGCGCCGCAACGCATACAGCTTTTGAAGGCTGTTTACGAAGAAGAGTTTGAACGTGCGATGGCGGAAGACCGTGATCGTGCATCCTTTAACGTCGTACCACAATACGAATACTTTAGGACAACCTGATGCCGAAGTTTGCAACTGGTAAACACGCTTTTGCGATTTCTGACCGTTCCGGTTTTCGGTATCGGTATAAAGACATGCGTAAAGAGTGGACCGGGGCTTTAGTTGGGCGTGATGAATACGAGCCAAAGCAGCCTCAGTTGGGGCCGTTTCGTAAGGTTATAGACGCGCAGGCTTTGAAGGATGCTAGACCGGATGTTAAAGCCACGATGACCGTTTATGTAGGTATTCCGTTGGTAGAAGCTCCAAATTTAAGACCACCGCAAGGCTTTGGCCAAGTAGGTGGAGTTACGGTGGTGACATCATGAGTTTTACATATGCCCAGTTAAAGCAAGCGATACAGGATTATACTGAAAACGACGAAACAACGTTTGTTAATAACCTGCCTCTGTTTATTCGCTTGTCTGAAGAGCGTATATTGAAAAATGTGCAATTAAGTCTGTTCAGAAAAAACGCGACGGCGGCTACTACTGCGAGTAACAAGTACTTAGCTTGTCCCAGTGATTTTCTAGCTCCGTTTTCTTTAAGTTTAGCTGGGACTGACGGAGACAAGTTTTTTGTGGAGTTTAAAGACCCTAGCTTTATACAAACATACACTCCTGACGCTACAACTACGGGTTCTCCGCGATATTACTCTCAATTTGATGTTGACAACTTTATTGTCGCTCCAACGCCAGACGCGGCATATACTGCGGAACTTCATTACTTCTACAGACCTGCAAGTTTAACGGCAGGTTCGGATAGTGGTACAACATGGCTAAGTGAAAATGCAGAGTTAACGCTGTTGTATGGTGCGTTAGTTGAGGCTTACCTTTTCATGAAGGGCGAGCAAGATATGATGCAATATTACGACAAACGCTTCCAAGAAAGCATGATTCCATTGAAAATGCTAGGAGAAGCAAAAGAAACTACCGATGAATATCGCACGGGTAAAGTCATAAGGGCTAAACAATAATGTTTAAAATAAACATAGACGTTCCACAAAACGAATCGTTGGTGCAAGTAAACACCACGGACAACAGAGGCTTAACGCCTGATGAATTGTCTGAACAGTGTGTTCAAAAAATTATCTCTGTATCAGACTCAACGCATCCAGCAATAAGAGATCAGGCTCGTGCCTTCTCCAAACATCTGGAAAAACTGGTGGCCTACTATATGAGGCAAGCTATTCACAGCGATAGGACAACTGTGTATAATGCTCTCAAAGATGCAGGTCATCCTGAAATGGCCGAGCTAATAAGGAGACTTTGATATGGCATTTTCTGGCAACTTCATGTGCACATCGTTCAAGCAAGAACTGATGACAGGCACACATAACTTTACAACATCAACTGGTAATACCTTTAAGTTGGCTTTGTACACAAACAGTGCGTCTTTCGACGCATCTACAACAGCATACACTGCAACAAACGAAGTCGGTGATTCTGGTTCGTATGCAGCAGGTGGTGGTACGTTGACCAACGTTACACCTACAACATCAGGCACAACCGCGTTGACTGATTTTGCAGATATCACGTTTACGTCTGCGACAATCACAGCGCGTGGCGCGTTGATCTATAACGACACTGCGGCGGGTGATCCCTCTGTTGTTGTTTTAGACTTTGGTTCTGACAAGTCTTCAACGGCGGGTGATTTCCAGATTGTTTTCCCAACAGCGGACGCATCTAACGCAATCATTCGTATCGCATAAGGGAGAAATCCCGTGGCGAGTTTAACTGGCTGGAGTCGCGGAACTTGGGGTGAAGGGCCGTTTGGTTCTGCGCTTCCAGTCAGTGTGTCAGGAGTTTCCTCTACAGGGTCTGTAGGTAGTGTAACTCTTGTAACCTCGCAAAACGTACCTTCTACGGGTATTGCTGGTACTGGAAACGTGGGCAGCGTTTCTATTATAGGTGATGCGCCCAACATTTCCGTTACAGGCTCTGAAGCAACTACAGCGGTAGGAACGGCAGACGCTAGAATTGTTGCTTTTGCGGCTGTTACTGGGGTTGCCGCAACGGGCGGCGTAGGTTCAATATCTGCCGTAACTGACCAAAACATTTCCGTCACGGGCGTTTCTGCAACGGGCGGCGTAGGTTCAATCACTCAAACAGGTACAGCCGTTGTAAACCCAACAGGCGTTTCTGCAACAGGTGAAGTAAACCATGTAAGGTTTGACATCTCTGTGTTCTTTGAGGGGTGGGGCCGTGGAACGTGGGGCGAAGAGGCTTGGGGTGAACCCTTTGCCTTCCCTGCGGGTACAGCGTCCGTTGGCACTGTTTCTGTCACGATAAACGTAAATATCCCAACTACGGGACTTGAGGCCACAAGTTCTGTTGGCTCTGTTGGTGTTCAGGTTAATGTACAGCCTGACATAACAGGGCTTGCCGCAACAGGCGGTGTTGGCGATGTCACCGTTACAGGTATAGGAAACGTTTATCCTACAGGTGTCTCTGCTGATGCCCTAACGCCATTTGGTGGTTCTGCGTTTACAGCCGATGGAAACGCGCAGCTTTCAACAGCCCAAGCTAAGTTTGGTTCTGCTTCACTACTGCTTGATGGCACAGATGACTTTGTAACATCTGACGAAAACATTGACCTAAGTTCTGGTGATTTCACAGTAGATATGTGGATTCGTCCGACAAGTGTGACAGGTTACAAAGGCTTGTGGCAGTCAGGTACAAGCTCTCTGCTTAATGTGTATTTGATCGGAGATCAGGTTCAAGGCACTGTTGCAGGGTCAACAACACTCTTCTTATCTAGTACCAGAATTTCTGCAAATGTCTGGACTATGATCTCTGTTGAAAGAGAAGGGAATGTTCACAGGCTTTATATCAATGGGGTGTTAGAGGCATCAAGTTCTACTGGAAACCGTCCAGATGATGGCGTCTTTGCTATTGGGAAGAACGGCTTTGGTGATTTCAATGGATATATTGATGAACTGCGTCTGTCTTCCGTTGCCCGTTATGGCGGCACATCCTTTACAGAGCCGATTGCAAATTATGCAGTAGACGGCAGCACAACAGCTTTGCTGCACTTTGACGGCACTAACGGCTCAACCGACATTGTTAACGAAACAGAGGGCGGCGTTACTGTTGAAGCTGATGCTAACGCGCCCGTCACAGGTTTAGGGGCAACTGGTCAGGTAAATGGAGTCACAGCAACTGGTGGAGCAATCGTGTCCCCAACAGGTGTTGCGGCTACAAGTGCTGTGGGCGAAGTCACACAGCGAACTAACTCCACAATAAATCTAACTGGATTATCGGCTACAGCTAGTGTAGGATCGGTAACAGCAACTGGTGACGCCATTGTTTCAATCGAAGGGCTTTCCGCAACGACAAGTGTTGGTCAAGTCATCGTTTGGGGCAATATAGTTCCCAACCCGGGCACGACATGGAGTGAAGAAACTCCATCTGCCGGGACAACATGGACTGAGATAGCAGCGTAAAGGTAAGACGATATGGCTACTTATACAACAAACGGCGGGATTAAAAAGATCGCCACTGGTGACGAGTCCGGCACATGGGGTACGTCTACCAATACAAACTTTGACATTATTGACCGCTTGGCGGTAGGTGTTGGAAGTATATCACTCTCTGGAACAACACATACTTTAACCACAAGTGAAGGCGCGGCCTCGGATGGTCAGTATCACGTATTAGTTTTGGGCGGATCGCCGTCTGGTACGAATACGATTACTGTTTCACCAAATGACGCGGCACGACTGTATGTGGTAAAGAACAACTCTGGTCAAACAGCTACGTTCACGCAGGGTTCAGGTGCCAATGTCAGCGTAAGCAACGGCAAGAGTGCAATTATTTACTGTGATGGTGCGGGTTCGGGCGCAGCGGTTGTAGACATTACGTCTACGTTTGTTGGTACTACAACGCTTTCTGATTTAGGCGTTACTGCATCAGCGGCTGAGTTGAATTATAACGACATTACGACGTTGGGTACGGTTCAGGCGTCAAAGACTGTGACTGCGGACGCCAGTGGCGATGTTACGTTTCCCGATGGTGATACAGCGATATTTGGTACTGGTAGTGACTTACAGATTTACCATGATGGTTCAAACAACAAGTCGTATATTGAAGAAAGCGGTGCGGGCAACCTCGTTATTCGTGGTAGCGATATTGATATATTAGCTGGCAACGGTGAATCGGGAGTTAATGTCGCTCAAGATGGTGCAGTAACTCTTTACTACGACAACTCTGCTAAGTTAGCCACAACTTCAGGCGGTGTCACAGTCACAGGATCAGTAACGAGTGACGGCCTTTCAATGGGCGATAACGATAAAGCATACTTTGGAACAGGCAATGACCTAGAGATTTACCATGATGGCTCGAACAGTAACATCAAGGATGTCGGAACAGGTTTCTTGAGCATAGACACCAACGGAACAGACATACGTTTCACAAGTGACAGTCAATCTAAATTAATGGCCTATTTTGCAAAAGATAGTTCTGCTTATTTATACCATAATGGTAACGTAAAATTCGCCACAGCTTCAACAGGCGCAGACTTAACAGGCACCCTAACGACAGACGGTGTGACCGTAGACGGTACGCTGGACATTGAGGAAGTGTACGAGAAAATAGTACAAGACGGTGGTACAAGTGGTACAATCAACTTCGATACAACTACCCAAGGCATTGCTTATTTCGTTAACAACCAGACAGGTAACCGTACCATAAACTTCTCTAACGTAAACGCAAACCTTGCCACAAATCAGTCTGTAACTTGTACACTTCTGATGAATCAAGGCTCCACAGCTTACTACCTCAACACCTATCAAGTAGACGGATCGGCGGTCACGCCAAAGTGGTCAGGCGGCAGCGCACCGACAGCGGGGAACGCGTCGAGTATCGACGTTTACACTTTCACAATCCTCAAGACTGGTGATGCGACATTCACTGTTCTAGCGTCACAAACACAATTTGCATAAGGGAGATGCACAATGCCTATGTTAGCTACTTTTGGGGGTGGTTCTATACGAGGCTTCGCTCCGGGCGGTGGTCCGCCCCCAGACATAGGTCAATCTGAATACACGACTGCGGGATCGTATACATTCGTAGCACCTTCTGCCACAAGATCAGTTTCAATCGTTTGTATTGGCGGCGGCGGTGGTTCAAATCTTGGATCACCTAACTACAGCACTGGTGGCGGCGGCGGCTTGGGCTATAAAAACGATTATGCCGTAAGTCCCGGCGGCTCATATACCGTTGTTGTAGGGGCGGGTGGTACTGCAGGTAATCCCGGTACATCTGGCGGGGACAGTTATTTTGTAAGCACTGCTGTTGTAAAAGGCGGTGGCGGTGGAATTACTGGTGGGGGTAGCCAAACTGGTGACGGCGGTGGTAATGGTGGTAACGGTGGAAGCACTGGCCCATATAACACCTCTGGCGGTGGTGGCGGTGCTGGCGGATACTCTGGTTCTGGCGGCAGTGGTGGTGCGCCCTATGGTAATAATGCGGGTAGTGCTGGTTCCGGCGGTGCCGCAGGTGGTGGCGGTGCGTCATCAAACGGCAACTCAGCAGGCGGTGGTGGAACAGGAATTTACGGTGAAGGTTCCAGTGGTGCAGGCGGTACATCGGGCACAGACTCAGGCGGTAAAGGCGGCTCTGGTGGTACAAACGGCTCTGATTTTGAAGGAACTTCGGGTGGTAAAAACACGCCGGGTTTATTTGGCGGCGGTGCGCGTAGGCAACACTATGGGGGTAATGGTGCGGTTCGTATCATCTATCCCGGCAACGAAAGATCATTTCCTTCAACAAGAACAGCGGATGAATAAATGGGAAGACTTTTCATTCAAATGCGCGATGGGCAACCTTACGAACATCCCATCACCGAAAACAACATGCGGCTTGCGTTTCCAAACTTAGATTTGGATAACTTACCAGATACTTTTGCAGAGTTTGAAAGAGTGGCACCCCCTGAATTGGGTCCATATGAAAAAAACCTACAAGTGTCTTATGAGTTGGTTGATGGTAAATACAAAGACGTATTTACAAAAGAAAACCTAACTGACGCAGAAAAAACCGCAAAACAAAATCAAGTGAAAGCAGAGTGGGCCGATAATAATGGCTACGCTTCTTGGACTTTCAATGAAGATACTTGCGCGTTCGAACCGCCTACTCCAGTGCCTGATGATGATAAAATCTATTATTGGGAAGAAGAAAGTCTCTCGTGGCTTCTTGTTGAGTAATGTATGTTGAAAGCATAAACACATACTTTATTGAAAACCCAAAGTGCGCGAGTCGATCAATAGACACCGCATTGCGTAAGACTTTTGATTTTGAGGACTTATCCGTTCAAGGCCATGTCTTTTTTGAAGATGCTTTAAAGCGTATTCCTAAAAATGCGCGTATTATAGGTATTGTTCGAAATCCAGAACAGAGGTTGATTAGCTCTGTTCGAATGAAATGTGAAGACATTGCAGAAGCAAAGCAAAGACTTCAAAAAGTCATAAATGGTTTAGAAAAGGCAAAAGGGGTCATTACTTACCACGTTTTTGGCCCTCAAAGTCGATATGTGAAAATACATGACAGGTGTGAGATTTTTGCGTTTGAAGATTTGAAATCTGTTTTCAACATTATCAACCCTAATCTAGAGGTCTTGCATGAAAATAAGGCTTCTTCGCCTCTTTCGCATAATGCTATTAAAAGCCTAAGTTGCTTTGAAACAGCCCTGAAAATATACGAAGAAGATTTCCCTTTGTACGAGTCGGTGATGTCTTATGCCTAAAATTTTAGTTATGGGCTTGCCCGGTGCAGGTAAAACAACTTTTGCACAAGAGTTGAAAGAACTCTTACAAGCGCAATTGTTTAACGCAGATATCGTGCGAAAAATGGCGGATGACTGGGATTTCAGTTATGAAGGCCGATTACGTCAAGCACAAAGAATGCGGGACTTATGTAAATCATCCACCAATAAATTTGTAATTGCTGATTTTGTTGCGCCCTTAGATGCTTTCAGAAGTGTTTTTAACGCAGACTGGGTTGTTTGGATCGACACCCTTTTGGAAAGTAGATACAACGACACCAATAAAATGTTTGCTGCACCAACACAGTATGACTTTAGAATAACGGAAAAGAATGCTTCAAAATGGGCTTTGTTCGTTGCTAACCACATAAAAGAAAACAAGCGCAGACCTGTTTTTGATTGGCAGAAGGAAACAGTTCAAATGCTTGGTAGGTGGCAACCTTGGCATACAGGTCACAGAGCCTTATTTGACAGAGCAATACAAAAAACAGGCCAAGTCGCCATACAGGTTCGTGGGTGTTGTGGATCGAACTCAAACAATCCTTTTGATTTTGACAAAGTAAAGGATTTTATAGATCGTGATCTTGAGCCGTTGTATCAGGGTCAGTACATAGTACAATTAGTCCCAAACATAACAAACATTACATATGGAAGAAAAGTAGGGTATAGTATCGAAGAAGAGTTGTTTGATGAAAGTGTGCATTCGGTTTCATCAACAAAAATCCGTGAATCAATGAGGGTTCAGTCATGCCGTTGACCAAACTTCAATTTAAACCGGGTATAAACCGTGAAACCACATCTTATTCTAACGAGGGTGGTTGGTTTGATATGGACAAAGTAAGGTTTCGTTTTGGGTTTCCTGAAAAAATAGGCGGTTGGATAAAAGATTCCGATAATTCTTTTTTAGGAACTGCTCGTGCGCTTCACCCGTGGGTGAGTTTAAACCTAGATGAGTATTTAGGGGTAGGAACGGCCTTTAAGTATTATATCAATCAGGGCGGGGCTTTTTATGACATTACGCCTATACGAGACACCACAGCGGCGGGTGATATTACCTTTTCAGCAACAGATGGTTCTGATGAAATCACTGTAACAGATGCCAATCACGATGCGGTTGTAAATGACTTTGTGACCTTTAGTGGTGCGACTTCCCTTGGTGGAAATATTACGGCGGATATTCTAAACCAAGAATATCAAATATACAGCATTACTGACAGCAACAACTACGTTATTCGCGCTCGTGAGGTTGCAACGGTTGCGGACATAACCGTGGACGGTGAATACAGCCCAACATTTGTTACGGCAAACGCTTCGGATACAGGTAATGGCGGTTCCTCGGTAGTCGGGACGTATCAAATTAACGTGGGTCTTAACACCACTGTTCTTGGCAATGGATGGGGTGCGGGTACATGGGGTCGTAATTCGTGGGGTTCTGCTGCTACAATAGCGGTGACAACGGACACACTGCGTATTTGGTCGCATGATAACTTTGGTGAAGACCTTTTAATTAACGTGCGAGATGGCAACATCTATTATTGGGACGCTTCGGCGGTTTCTCCTTTGACCGTAAGGGGTGTTGCTTTGTCCACTCTTGCGGGTGCAAACAAGGCACCCACCATAGCAAAGCAAGTGATTGTGTCAGATCAAAACAGACACATTATTGTTTTTGGGTGTGACAGTGAGTCTAATCCGGGTGTTCAAGACCCTTTGCTTATTAGGTTTTCCGACCAAGAATCATTGACCGATTGGGAGTCTACTGCAACAAATACGGCGGGAGAGTTAAGATTAGGCTCTGGATCAGAGATTGTAACTGCAATTGAAACCAGACAGCAGGTTTTGGTGTTTACCGACGATAGCCTGTACTCCATGCAGTTCTTGGGACCACCGTTCACCTTTGGGATAAACCACATTTCTGAAAACACAACAATTCGAGGGCCTTTAGCTGCCATTGCCGTTGAAGATAACGTATTTTGGATGGGCAAACGGGAGTTTTATGTTTACGGTGGTACAGTTCAACGTATTCCTTGCTCTGTTAGAGATTACGTTTTTTCTGATTTTAACGATAACCAAGCTGAAAAAGTAACCGCAGGGGTAAATACCTTGTTTGGTGAGGTTTGGTGGTTCTATCCTTCTGCAAATAGCGATGAAAATGATCGTTATGTGGTTTACAACTACCAACAGCAGCTTTGGTATTATGGCACTTTGAGCCGTTCAGCATGGCTTGACCAAGGTATAAGAGAGTCTCCTGTAGCAAGCGGTCCAAACAACTACCTATATCGTCATGAAAATGGTTTTGATAATGGTGAAACAGACCCTGCAAGCGGAATTACGGCTTATGTTGAGTCCAGTCAGGTGGATATAGGTGAAGGCGACAGGTTTGCGTTTATTCGTAGATTGATACCTGATGTTACTTTTAGAGACTCTACCGCTTCAACTCCTTCACTGACGATGACGTTGAAAACACGTAATTTTCCGGGCGGTAATTATCTTCAGGAAACAGATTCCGCAATATCTAAAACGGCTACCGTGCCTGTTGAGCAGTTTACGCAAGATGCACATATTCGTTTGCGTGGTAGAAGTTTTGCCTTCAGGATTGAATCAGAGAATACAGGAGTTTCATGGAGATTAGGCTCTCCTAGAGTAGACATACGTCCTGACGGGAGAAGATAATGAGCCGCAACTTAGCTCTTCCATATTTTGCTGTACCCCCAGCAGAGTACGATCAGCAGTATTTTGCGGAATTAGTTCGTTCGTTTTCTGTATATCTATCTCAGCAACAAAACCCCGGCGAAGGTCGGCACACGCAGCTTGTACTGACTAACTTACAGACAGACGATAGTGGTTTGGAAACTGGGGCATTGTTTCAACAGGACGGTTTTGTTAAGATAGCTTTAATCAATAAGCCTCATGTGCGTGGGTCTTCGGGTACAGGTGGCGTAGGAACAGTAACGGTGACGACGACATGAGTGATACAATTCTAATAATGGACAACGGTTCAAGGTGGAAACCGGCTACAAGTTCTGATACAGTGCATTGTGTAAACTGTAATAACGCAGTGGACACCCCCGCAGAGGTTGCGAGTTACCCTGATGGTAATTGCCCAGATTGTGGCGAATCGTGGACCGGCGCAGAGCGACGCAGTACCTCTATAACAGTCACTGCCCCAGAAGCCATTTCAGGAGAAGCATAATGGCCGCTGCGCAACAGTACGAAACGATTACAATGCCCGATGCAGGAATCGGGTCTTTTCTTACATCTAATCTGGATGAAATAGACGATAACGTCCTGTTGTTTGGACGTGAGGCGGGTATTAATTCTATGAAAGAAGTTGCGGACCGCATGGCTAAACTAGGCCAAGGGACCGACAACTTTATAGTTCACGCATCTGAAAAAGAGGTAATGGTTCCTAGTGAAGTCGCAGAAAAGAATCCAGAGCTAGTCGGTCAGATTAAGCAGGCTATTGCAGCAGAGGGCGCGGACCCAGAAGCGTATGTGGTTGGTTCGGATCGCAACTCAATCAACCCCTACACAGGTCAGCGCGAGTTCTTACTGAAGAAGTTTGTCAGGGGCGTAAAAAAAGTCTTTAAGAAAGCGGCTAAGATTATTCTGCCCGTAGCGGCTGTTGTTTTGACAGGTGGCTTGGGCGGTGCAGGTCTGTTTGGAATGGGGGCGGCAGGAACCGCCGCGTTAGCTTCGGGCGTAGGGTCTTTATTACAAGGCGAAAGCTTTAAAGACGCTCTAAAAAGTGCGGCCATAGCAGGACTAGGCACAGGTTTCTTAGGCGGTTTGTCTGGCGGAATGCAGGCAGTTAGCGCAGGCACAGGCACTTTTGGTTCTGGTTTTGCGTCAGGGGCAGCGGGAACGCTTCCTGCGGGATACAGAGCGGGCGCAGAAAAACTACTTTCCTTTGGTAAGTCAGGTGCCGCAGCACCCGCAGCACCCGCTACAGCAATGGAAAATGCGGCAAAAGTTAGCGAGATTATGGCCGCAAATCCAAACATTAGTTCTGAGATCGCTTATAAAATGGTAACGGACCAAGCGGCACAAACCGCAGCCGGTGCTGCCGCGAAAGGCAGTTTTATGAAAACGGCCCTAAAATATGGCTTACCCGCATTGGGTATCGCAAGCGCAACAGGCATGTTTGACCCAATCCCCGCAAGCGAGATCGATATCGAAGGGTTTGACGAAACCGATACGTCTGAAACACGCCTAGCAGAAAACCCAGACAAATATAGCGTAGGTGTGCCAGACACCGCTTCGCCCGGTTATATTGCGCCATCACAAGCTATTTACTCGGGACAACCTTTGACAACAGCGGCTTATTTGCCAAGTCAAGGCACCTACAACCCAATCGTACCGTCAGCAACATATGCGTCTTTGACACCAAGTGGAGCAGGTACGAACACAGGTACAATCGTGCCAAGCAGTGGTGGTGTAGGAACATATGTACCGCCCGCCCCTGTCGTTATCCCCGGATACGATCCCGGTGTGACAGGTATGCGTCCTGCGCCATTGTACGGTGTAGATGCACAAGGCAACCCGATTTACACGCCATATGCGGACCCAATCATGCCCGCAAGTTATGTGCAGCCTGAAGTTCAGATGGCCGCGGCCGGTGGTCCGATGACCATGAACCGTCAAGGTCAGCGCAACATGGCGTTGGAGCAATTCCCACGGCGCACGGGCCAGATACAAGGCCCCGGAACAGAAACATCTGATGACATTCCTGCGATGCTGTCTGATGGAGAATTTGTAATGACTGCTCAAGCAGTTCGCGGCGCAGGAAACGGAAGCCGCGAGCAAGGCTTTAAGAAGATGTACGACATCATGAGAGCATTTGAAGGGGGAGCGGTAGCGTAATGGCTGATGCAACTACAGTACAGATAAGCAGGCAGGACCCGGCCATTGAGGCGTACCGCCTCGGATTACTTGGCGACGTTCAAACCTTCATCAAAGACCAAATTGCAAAGGGTATGCCTGCTGAAACGGCATACCAAGTTGCGGGCTTAACTCCTGCTGAAAGTGCCGCCATTGGCGCGGCTCAGACGGGCATTGGTGCGTATCAACCGTTTTTGCAGGCCGGTGAGGCGGCTATTCAAGGTGGTCAGAACATCCTGACAGGGTCAGCTATGCCTTCGTTACGTCAGGCAGAGACTACTACAGGCGCAACACAAGACATTATCAACCAAGCGGCACAGCTTGCGGCAGCGCAACGCGCAGTGCCCTACACTTACCAACAGGCCGCAGCGCAAACCGCAGCGGGCATTGGTGCGTTTAATCCGTTTGAAGAACAGGTTGTTCAACGCTCACTAGCAGACATCGGCCGTCAAGCTGGGTTACAACAACAGGGCCTACGGGCACAGGCGGTTGGAGCGGGAGCCTTTGGCGGTTCACGTCAGGCCGTAGCCGAGCAAGAGTTGTTCCGTAATGCGCTGGAACAGATGGGCCGCACTTCTGGCCAGTTGCGTCAGGCAGGGTATGATGCGTCCATGGCGCGTCGTCTGCAAGAGGCGCAGTTGATGGGCAACTTAGGCGTACAGTACGGTCAGCTTGGTCAACAGGATGTATCGCAGTTAGGCGATCTAGCTCAACGCCAATTGGCATTGGGTCAGGGACTTGGCTCGTTGGCCGCGCAATACGGTCAGTTTGGCTCGTCACTTGGTCAGCTTGGCGTACAGCAAGCCGGTATTGGCGAAATTGGCCAGAACATCCGCGGTGCGCAGATCGGCACTGCTCTACAAGCAGGCAATATCCAACG
>Ga0208162_1001090_pt1 | contig 14629 bp, 6 predicted proteins | sample CB_VirMetaG_4_FD_184539 | JGI IMG/M metagenome (GOLD analysis project Ga0208162, IMG submission 184539) | Freshwater to marine saline gradient viral communities from Chesapeake Bay - CB_1508_1M Viral MetaG (SPAdes) (version 4) | ecosystem: Environmental > Aquatic > Marine > Coastal | place: USA... | reverse complement strand
CGGATCACACGCCCAATGGATTGAGAGATACCGATGTAGTCCATATTACGCATGAACAACACTGCCTCAAGTCCACTGACGTTGATACCCTCAGAGAGAATAGAGTGGTGAAGGACCACGAACTTCTTAGAGGAATCCTTACCCCAGGCGTTCAGAGTGTCAAAGAATACCTCACGGTTGACCTTCTGACCGTCGATGATGGCACCAGTCTTGCTGGTGATATACATGCAGGAGTAACCACGCTCGGCAAGTTGCTCACGGAAGTCAGATTCGCTCAGCAGTTTGATGATCTGCTTGGTAGAACGGGCAGCAATCAGGATCTTACCCAGATCGTTGTCATCGATGGTATCCAGCAGGTTCTGGGAGTCACGATCGGCAATCATCTGCTTGTCCTGAACCATGTCCAGTTGCTTCACAACAACCTTAGGGGGCAGGATATAACCTTGCTCAACCAACTTAGGAGCAGGAACATTGCAAATAACGTTACCATAAACGGCAACATCATTCATCCCAGGTTTTGAAACAGTGAGAGAATGCTTAGGAGTAGCAGTGAAGAAATAGCAGCGGTTAGCAGTAGCAGAGAAGTGCTCCGTAGCAGGGAAAAAGTTACGTTGGACCGAATTGTGCGCTTCATCAAAGTAAATGGTATTGACCTCAATATCTGCCTGTTGCAGGCGCTGCAGAGAGTTGTAAGTGGTGAAGATGAGTTTGTGCCCCTGCACCTGCTCATACCAGGCACGGATCACATTCGGGCGAGTGCTGCTGAAGTGATGAGTCTCACCGCTGTGGACGTGCAGAACCTGAGCATTGGTGATAAACTCAAGGTACTCAGCAGACAACTGCTCTGCCAGAAGGATACGTGGTGCCACCACCACGATGGTCTTGGGAGAATCAGACTGAAACTCACGCATGGCATCGCAGATACCCACAAGGGTCTTACCACCACCAGTGGGGATGGTCACCTGACCCTTCAGATACTCGGCAAGAGCATCCAGAGCGTCTTGCTGGTGGGGTCGGAGTTGCATCACAGATCTCATCGCGTATGGGACTATTATAGCAGAAAGGGGTCCCCGAAGGAACCCCCTGTGCCACTAGAAGAACTGTTCCACCCCAACGGGTTCCCCAAAGGAATAATCATATGTGAGAGCATCATGGCACACATAATGTGGATGATCAATGGAAACACCAAGATTTTGACATAACTCTTTATGATTATCTTCCATCATCTCTACCGCATATAACATATGATTCAGAATATGTTCTTCAGTATGATAATTCAGTAGTTTTTTCTTGAGAGCAATTAAAAAGTTCCCACATCCAGCAGAGTTGTCGATAAAAGTGCTCTCGGGATCTTGTAGTAATTCAATATCAATATCATCTACCATACTCTCAACAAGTTCCATCGGTGTGAATACTTCTTGAGTTACTTTAATTCTTTCGTCAGATCTCTCAATCGTAGATCCTACATCAATATTATGTTTATTCTTTGCCATCTCGTTCTTCGATACATTTAATATAGGTCGAGATCAAATCATTCTTTCCAAAATGATATCGACCATTACACTGTGATGCTGCTTCTCTAAACTTATCAGCAAATTCTACCATATTATCAACCACTTTAGGATCTCGTACCTTAATAAAGTGATGACCCTTGGCATAATGAGTAAAGTTTTCTGTTTTAACTCTACCACTGGGTCCACAACCATACTCACCGACAAATACATCTGCTTCATCTCTTCTTTCGTAAGGAAGAAATTCAAAATCTGGATGAGTTTTATGCATGAAAATTTTTTCACGCCGTTCTTCTTTAACTACTAGATATTGTTTTACAGCACTAATTCCACCAGGAAAAGTCGAAGGATCTAGATCTTCATCAACAACACAATGAAGATTAGGAGAAATCTTATTTAAAGAAGAGGGTTTACGAACTGAAGTTGGAAGTACAGCACGAATATCATCAGTGTGCTCTGACAACTTATTGAGAAACTTAATCGCGAGATTTCCACCCACCCCATAAGGTGGATTGATGATGGCTAAGCTAAATCTCATACTATCCTTATCAACCCTAACAAAGGTACTCTAGCAATGGTTTAAGGTTTTGTCAAGTCTTGCGTTTTGTGATAGAATTACGAGTCCTGGGATACTTAACACCACCAGTATCTGGGTTTCTATTCTTGTACGTTGTGTTTGTTAATAGACCAGATCCTGGTCTCTTCTTCTTAACAAACAAGTACCTATTTTTTGAATCACCAATATTCTCGTCAGAGAATGCCTCATAATCATCAATAGGAGGGAATCCAGTTCCAGTATCTCCAATTTGATCTTTTGTTGAGGTTTCAATCAAATATTGCAGTGCTTCTGCTTGTGTTAAGTTTGGTTCTTGTTCCAACAAACATGCAAGAACACCACAAACCTGAGGTGATGCCATACTTGTTCCATTTAAACTTGCGATTCTGAAGTCACTGTCTCTAGGATCATTTGCATATGGCCAAGTAGTGTGTCCATCATTGACACAACTAATGATATTTGTTCCTGGAGCATAAATGTCGACTCTAGGACCAAAATTGCTAGTCTCTGCTTTGTATTCTTGTGACTTTGTTCCTATGTTTCCGACACATATTGCACCAGATGCTGCTCCTGGACTTGATCCTCTATGAACATAGATTGTTCCGAAACTATCATGAGTAAAATTATTATCATAATCTAAACCACCTGGATTATCACACCACCAACGATCATTACTTGCTGCAGCAACTACCAATATTCCATCAGCAATTGTATCTTCGACATCAGCATCTCTCGATGCACTTCTAAACGGAATATTAAAAATTGCCTCAAAACTAGGGTTCCAAGTCTGAACTTGGTTATCTGGGCACATCAAAGTATTCTGAAGTTGAGTTTCCTTCTGTGCATTTGTCAAGGAAGACAAATCTGTAGATGTTCCTCTAAAATTTAGAGCACTTATCTCCGAAAGAAACATTCCCCCATAGTTAGAACCCCAACTATGATTAGTAATCGTTGGATTTCTTCTCCCAGTTTCTGGATTAATGGGTTTGTTTTGATGCCAATGTCTGAGATAATCCCACAACATACCATTGTTCCATGCTGATGTTGTGAATTCAGTTGCACTGTAACTAAATTTCAAATTGTATATGTTTGCACTTCTTGCCCATCCCTGTGTATTCCCACATGCAGTTCCAGCAACGTGTGTGCCATGATATTGATCAGTTCCACCATTGGAATAGTCATAAGTTTCTGGTGTGGTATATCCTAGTGCGGCACTATACTGAAACCAATCAATTTGGTTTAATCTATTAGTTCCTGTTCCATCAGGATTACTCATAAACTCTGGATGATCATTTGCTATAATATGATCATCCACAATAACTACATCAACATGTTTACCACTAGATGTGGTAAAAATTGTCTCATTCGATTGAGTTGCACTGGAACTATCTGACCAACCAGATCTTTGAGATCCTTCTGTACACCGCAACAATGCCCAGTTCTTGTTGGAACTTGCAGTATTTGAACTTGGTAATGTTGCCTTACTAAAATTTCCAGTTTGATCCCAAAAAAGATTGTCTTCGATCGGTAAATAATCTGGACTTAATTCACATGCAAGTACTCTTGGATCACCAGCAACTTGTACTGCCTCTTCATCGGTGAGCATATAGTGTGTATTACGACTAATTGCTCTTCTATGAACTAAATCAACTGCTCTGTTGGGAATGTAAAGATTCCCTCCAGGAGTTTCCATATCATCGTACAGACTATCTAAGTCTGCCATGCTTCGGCATGTTACAATATGCTCTCTGAGTTCAGACATTTATCAGGACTCCAACTGTACTGCGGTTAAGGTAACTGTAATATCAGAATCACTGGATTCGTTATTTGTCACTCTTGCATAGATGTTATTTCCTGGAGTTGCATCATCGTTCCATCCAATGATCCCTGGAGACATGATGAAAGTACTTACGCCAGCAGTTGTTGTACGAACTTCTGCAATCACTCCAGATCCTGGTTGTGGATCTGTTGTATATGCTCTGCTTTCATCTGCTGTTCTAGAAGCAGCATCAGTGTAAAGTACAACCCAGGCAGCACTGGAGATACCTACTTTCTGTAGTGCATAACTCTTATGTCCAGTGATTGTGATGTTTGTGGTAGTACCAGCACCAATACTTCCTGTTGATTGAGATAATGATCCTCTTGATTGAAGTCCACTACCAGAAGAAGAGGTTACTGTAACAACACCAGCAGATACTGCGGATACTGACAATCCAGTACCAAAGTCAATAGTGCCAGCAACACCAACTACACTTTGGTCATCCTGAACTTCAAGAACACCAACACTTCCACCAGAAAGTGATGACCAACTACTACCGTTGTAAACTTCTAATCTAGTTTCGGTTGTGTTGTATATAAGTGAACCAGCATGAATTCCACCAGCATTTGTTGTGGTATTTCTGTTGGTTGAGGTCATTGATGGGATTGTGATCGCATCAAAACCAGTCTTATTGTATGTTGTCGTAACAACACCACAGAAGATACCAGTTGTACCAATACCAACTTCTAATCTTTCTCTATCCTCATTAAAGATAAGTGCGCCAGGCATGATTTGACCTGTGCTTCCACCAATATCCTGGATTGTTTGTAGTCCTGGATTATCAATGAAGTATTGCTTCGAAGTTGCATTGTGTACTGGTGGTAAGAAGTAATCACCAGAAGCTCCCATATCTAGAGCACAACGTGCAACGAAGGTATCGATACCAACCTTCATCATGTAGTCTGGATTTCTTGATGCAACGTTAGAGTTTGTTGCAACAGCAGGTTTTACACTGTTGTCATTTTCACTAGCAACGAAAATTACACTGCCGCCACCATTTCTGATGACTGCCATATCACCATAAACCTGTAACTGACCATAGTTAATCGCAGGTAAATTATCACTACTGACAAGAGGTCTTGTATCGGATGCAAGATCAGTTGATGCAACAGCAATTGCGCTACTAGTATCTCTTAAGTATAATGATCCAGTAATATGTTGATTACCATGTACAGTTACAATTTCGCCATCAAACTGATTGGTATTATTTCCAAAAGTTGCATTGAGGAAAGAACTTACTCCAACGGCAGCAAATGATCCACCAACAGAAACGTTTCCTTGTGCAATTACATTTTGGAATGTGCTGAATCCAGAAACGGAAACAACATTACCAACCAATGTTCCATTGATTACTGCATTAGTAGTTCCAAATGTTACTTGCTCTGCTCCCTGACCAATGGTCAGAACACCAACAACTATACCATCACCAGAAACAGCAAGATTTCCATTTACATCTAGTGCAGCGGTTGGATTATCTTTGTTAATACCAACGACTCCACTGTATCCAGCAGAAATGATAGAATCACCACCATGAATGACCTTAAATGCACCAGTAGTATTAATACCAGTTCCTGCATTTAATACAACATTAATGTCACCCTCATCTCTGTTATGAATTGAGAGTTCTTTATTGCTAAATGATATTGTTCCAGAATCGTTACCAACACCTAGAGATTCTCCAAGAGCAATTTGTGCTGTTGTTCCAACAATTTCTTGTGTTGTGACACCACCACTGAATAGTGTGAAGTTCTGTGTTCCGTTTGTGGTTCCAATACCGACTCTGTCATTATCAACATCAACATATAATCCTGTACCACCAATATAAACATCACCATTAAATCTTGATTCACCAGTTACCTCAAACTGCTGAGTTGCTCTAACAATTTCTGTGGTTGCTGTTAGTTCTAAATCACCACTTTGGGTTTCAAGTGCCTGATTGGAGAGTTTTAGTTCACCAACATAGAGTTCACGATAAGATACTGATGAAGATCCAAGATCTATGGTTTTATCACCATCAGGAAGTATGTTACCAGTAACAGTAACAACACCAACTGGACTGAAGTTTTCAATACTTACGGAAGAACCTGGTGCCTTTAGAATCAGTGATGTACCACCAACTGATGCTATTACATTAGTGTCAGTAACACCAATAGTAATGTCATCAATATATGCAGCACCAAATCTTCTAGAACCATCACCGAGATCTGCACCTTGATCTGTATCTGGATATAGACCCTGATTAACAGTTGCAAGACCAGAAATAATTAAATCAGTCGAAACAGTTACGTTACCAACAGAATCTAGAAGTAAATTTCCAGATGTAGAATCAACAGTATTACCATCGATTCTCACATTGTCAACAGTAAGAACACCACTAGATGCAGATGTTGCTGCTAGTGTTGCTACAGTACCAACTCCAGTAACATACAGGTCTGAAGTTGTAGTAACACCAGTTACTTGTAAACTAGATCCATCAAAAGTGAGATTATTATTACCCTCAATTGTTCCAGTGGAAGTTGCATGAAGAACTTGATTATCTGTTAAACCAGCAACTTTAACGTTACCATCTGCGTTAATCTGCCCAACAAAATCAGATGTATCAGAAACGGTCAGGTTTGTTGTGCTGGTAATACCAGTGACTGTAACTCCATAACCAGTGGTTTCCAGTCTAGTAATATCTGCAAATCTAATATCTACTGATCCACCTTCAGTAAATACTGCTTGATCTTCAGTACCAGATGCATTCTTTATCTTCAAGAGTGCAGATTGTACCTGTAGTTCTCCAGTTTGTGATTTGATTACACTATTGGTTGAATCATGATAAATTTCTAGATCATCACCAGCACCAAATAGTGCCTTATCATTATCACCAAATAGTGCCGAAGCTGCTATAGAAACATTACCATTAAATGTGGATACACCACTGGCAGTAATATTTGTAGTGACTAAGGAGTGAATTCCTGCATTAGTGAGTGTCGAAACTCCAATAACATATAGTTCATTTAAATCAAGACCAGAAAGAGAGAAGTCTTGTGGTAATACTGAAGTTGGAATAGTGCCAGTCAAAAGGTTGGATGCATTAAGACTGGTTAATCCTGCACCAGATCCAACAAATGACGATGCTGTAATGATACCACTTGCTTTAATATCACCAACACTATTGATTCCTACACCAAGTTCTACCGCACTGTCTGGATTTCCAGAAACTTGGAATGCAAAGGATGGATTTGTGGTTGCTACACCAACATTTCCAGCAGCATATATGCTTGTGAATCCTGCACCAACATCAACATCAATCCATTGTGATGTTGGTAGATTGGATAGTTGTGATCCATCACCAGAGAAGGTTGCACTGATGATTCCAGTATTTCCGAAAAACTGAATACCAGTACCAATCGCAACTTGATTAAAAGTTGCGATTCCAGTAACAAAAATATTCGTTGATGTAACTACACCCGTCGCCTTAATATCACCACGAACGTCCAATTCACTTCTTGGAACAGTCGTTCCAATACCTACCAGACTACTCCTAACGATCAGATCGTCTTCATCAACCTGGACGCCATTTCTGAAGTTAAACGACTTATTATAATTGGGCATTTCCCTAGTTTTTTAGTTATTTATCGGATAACTTTTCCTCTAGACTCTCAACCTTGGCATTCAGTTCCTTGATTGCTTCGATAAGAAGAGGAACAAGTCTTTCATACTTAACTGCAAGGTAACCGTTTGATCTTTCGGTAACAAGACCAGGTAGTCCAAGTGCCTCAATCTCTTGTGCAATTACACCAGTATCGGCACCACTATGTGAGGAAGCATCATTCCATTCGAATGTATTTCCACTGATACCCAGAACCTTAGCAAGAGCACCTTCGATTGGTTTAATATTGTTCTTCAGTCTGCTATCAGAACTGTGGAATGCGATAATATCACCATCAGATCTGAGAGTTTCGTCACTTGGTCTGTACTGTAAACCATTCGATTGATCTGCTCTGAGTTGAGCATTTACATTACCACCGTTAGTTCCACTTAGTGATGTTTCAGTGAATATAATATTGTGGAAAGTGGATGAGTTATTATTAGACTCGACCTCAACCAGAGAAGAACTAGATGCATTACCTGAAAGGGAACCATTAATTCCACCGCAAACATGTAGAGCACCGTTGATACCCACACCACCATCAACTTGCAATGCACCACTATCACAACCTGATGAAGAAGTTGTATTAGTTACGTGAGTAACACCCTTAAGTTCAACACCATGATTGAATGTTGTAGAACCATTAACAGTATGTGAATCGCCAGATGCATTACCAATAGTGGCATTGCCATCAACAGTGAAGGCATTATTAACATTCAGTGAATCTGCATCAACCTCAACGGTGCCAGTTCCAGTAGCATTGAGTGTAAGATTACCAGAAGTTGTAGTAATCTCGTTTCCATCAATTCTTATATTATCAACATCTGCTCTACCATTAACATCAAGAATGCCAGGAATTGTTACGGTGTCTGTATTTGCATCACCGAGTGTGGTATTACCATCTACGGTTAATGTGCCATCAATCTTAGCATTACCATCAACATTCAGATTGTTATCAACATCTAGTGTATCAGCAGCAACTCTTACATTGCTGGTTCCATTAGCATCGAGAACTAACTCACCAGATGATGTATCAATAGTATTTGCATCAGCAACAGCAATTCTAATATTCTTAAAGATACCACCATTACTTGTAGATGGGAGAGTGAATGTCCCGTTAACAACGAGATTGTCATCAACAACTACAGTACCAGCGGCAGAATCAAGAGTCAGATTACCAGAAGTGGTATCAATCTCAGTTGCACTGGAAACACCAATCCGAATATCTTGATGACGACTTCCAATTACGAATGTAGCAAGTCCAGCAACGTGTAATCTGTCTAGGATACGTACTAAACCACCATCGGCACCAAAATTACCATTTAAGCGTAGAGGACCAGTGAGACCATTGATTAATCTATCAGCAGGTTCTACGCCACCAGCAACACCCTCAGTTGCAATACCAATGCCAGCAATCCATCCTTCTGCCCATTCTTTTCCATGGGCACCCAGAGCAGCACCTTCGGTAGAATCTGCAGTTAGTGCAGTGTTGAATACAACTGTGCTTTGGAATGTTGTGATACCAGCAACATTCATCATTCCACAAACATTGAGGTTACCCTCAATACCAACACCACCCTTGGTTGTGAATGAACCAGTGGTACATGATGAAGAATCTGTGGTATTTGTAATATTGGTTATACCAGCAATAGTTATGTTATCATTAATCTTAACCTCATCATTAAAGGTAAGATTTTCGTTAAAGGTAACAGGTCCATCAAACTGTGATAGAATCTGGTTTGATTTACCACCCTCAACAAGAATTCTTTCTTTGACGATAACTTCATCAAATACAACAGAAAGTCTCGAAGGATCCTGACCAGTAATGGTTGAGATTGGAATATCAAAGGTTTGTTGTGTGCCAGAGGAAGCAGAATACTTGGTATTACCGATGAAGAAGTCTCCATCACTATTCATACCAGTGTAAACAACCTGACCACCAGATCTTTCTTGTGCCTGTGCCAGGAAGTCTTCTCTTTCGGATAGAGTTCTTACCTGAACTTGTGGTAAACCAGTTGAGTAGTTACCAGGACCATAACCAAGATATTCGAAGGTTTGACCAGATGCACGTAGAATAGATGGTCTACGTAATTCTACTGGTAGTGGTTTGATTTTCTTAATAAGAGAATTCTGTAAGTGATTCTCTTTAACAGTTCCGAGATAACCACGAAGAACAACCAGTTCATTGTTACCAGCACCCTTGAGGTTGCTGTCTGCAACCTTCATGATTTCATTATTGATTTGAATATAGGATCCAAGTGGGAATCTAGTGGTGGTTCCTACACCAACACCACCAACCTGATTTTGTGCGCTAACAATAATGGTAGAAACACCGACTGTATCACCAGTGATGTCTTCACCTAGGATGGCAGATTCCTGATCAAAGAATGGAATACCTCTTGCACCTAGATTTTCACCACCAACATCAGATGTTGCATTATTGGCAGCAAATCCAAATCTAAGAACTCTGTGTGATGTTGTAGGTACTATGTTGGCAACAACAATCGTTGATACACCAACAGTATCACTAACGAGATAATCACCAAGATTATTATCACTGCTATCTAAAATTCTAAACCTATTACCAACTACGAGACCATGTGCGGATGTACATGTTAAAGTGGAGATACCAGATACTCCAGCAGTACTTGTTACTACACCACTAACTTCTGCTGATGGACCAACATTAAAGAGGTACTGACCAGGATAGATTGCTGGATCACCATCAGTTTTTGCAATAGAAACTTTGTTCTCGGCACCAACACTTACAATTCTGTACAATCCATCTGTTGCTGTACCAATACCAGTAACTTGCAGTGCAGAATTAACTGGTGATGCAAGAACTTCAGAAGTAATACCAATATTTGCTCCAGAGAATCCATCGAGATTCAGTGTTGTTCCTGCCTGATACCCAGAACCAGGTGCGGTAACCTCAAGTGAAGTAACGGAGTTACCAGCACCAGAAACTACAACCTTAGCAGTTGCTCCACTCCATGAAGCATCTGAATTTAGAAGTTTAATGTTGTAGTAGGTTCCATTTACGAAACCTGATCCAGGTGTTAATGAACCAAATCCTCTGATGCCAGAGAAACCGTGTTCAATCTCGGTTGTAATTGATGCAACACCAACAGATGGAGCAGTAACACTACTGACAACTGGAGCACCAAACTTCTTAACAAGTTTGTCAATTGTTTCTCTAGTTGTACTCTTCTTAAGATCATTGGTTACAACTTCACCGATTGGTGATCTCTTTGCAAAGGTTTTTGCCGCAGGTGGGTTATCATTGTAATTATCTCTGTCTAACTGAGGATAGAGATCTACAACGTTTTGATCATATTCAAAATCAAAGTGCTCAGTCATCTGGTTAGATGAGTTGATCACATAAAGATGGTAGATACCATCCTGAACACCTTCTTGATATGGTGCAATAACATCAGTTCTATAGATCTGCAAATTACTTTGTAGATCGTTTCTTTCGAATCTTGGAATGTTTACTGACCTAGCATCTGTTGCAGTTCCAGAGAAAACACCAACGTTATGTGTTGTGCCATCAACGTCGATGATATTATACTCAAACGTACTTGCATCAGGAACTGCCGTTACAAGGAAATCACCGTTATATCCAGTTACACCAACACCAGTTTCATTGGTTGATGATCTGACATTCTTAATCAGAACTCTATCACCAACGTTTAAATTATGTCTTTGTTCGGAAATGACAGTAACAGTATTGGAACTTACTGAACATGTACTGATGAATCTTGGGTTTCTATTATATTCAAAATCAGTTTTATCGATGGTCTCTAAAGTAAAGTCACCAACGTTTCTTACACCAGTAGTGCTTGATTCTTGGATGATGAAGTTATCTCCAGGATCCTTGGAATTAGTTACTTCTTTAGGAATTACAAGACGTACTTTATAGATCTTATCATCAATACTTCTATTATCTGCAATTCTCTTAAAGTAGGTAACATCAGTTCTTGCTTCACCAAATCCAGCAACGCCTTGGGATTGTAATTCTGTGAAGATATTGTTTGTAGTATCAACGTGTACAAACCAGTTATTGTTATTTGGGTCGTACTGAATTGGTGATCCAATATCACCAGAATCTCTATCAGATACTCTACTTAAGACTCTTAACTTACTACCACCATAGAATTTGAGTGCAGTTTCATTTGTGGCATTTGTAAGTGATGATGCTAACTTGATTCTAGTTGGATCAGAAGTTGTGATGACATAATATGTTCTGTTCTCAATGATGTTTTCTGGTAGATCACCATCATCACTAATCATGATGACTTTTTCACCAGTTTGGAAATTATGATTTGATGCAAAACCAATCTCATCAAAATTTGGTGAGAATGTTGTTAAATTAACTGCTCTCTCTTTAACTGCAGATGTAGTTCCAACCACACCAACAACAGTGGAACTGAGAGTGTTATCAGTCATGAAGACCTTTGCAGATCTTGTTTGACCGTTATCGAGATCTAAGTAGATAGAATCTTGAGTTCTTGCACCAACTCTATAACCCTGAATAAGGTTGGGTGGTACGTTATCTTTACTATTGAATCCAAACAGATAAAGATGACTTGAGATACCAATCTGTGTTGTTAGACCAACATCAATAGAAATCCAGTCAACATTTGTTTCTCTTGGAACTACTGCTTTTGGAGTGATAATCGAGGTAATATATCCATGGTTATCCTTTCCAAATGCATTCTTCTTAAATCCTGTTGCGCCAAGTGCAAATTGACCGAAGTTGGAGTTTGAGTTTGTGATTGAAGCATCACCACCACTATCGGCAAAGAAGTGCATATTGTAACCAATAGCAAACACAGAAACAATCTGTAGAATTGCATCATTGGTTATACTGATATGCTTTTGAGACCATCCCTGTCTATAAACAGCGTTTGAGTCTAAGTGGTAAACAGTATCAGAGTTAGTAGATGCAGAACCAGCAGAAAGATCTGTACCAACTACCTTGGCAATACTCAGACCACTATAGGTTCTTGTTTGTGGATTATACTTAACAAATGCACGGTCGTCTTTCTGAAGTGAAATACCGGTAAACTGGGCAACAACCATGGATTTAAATCCTGCTGCCTTTTTACCGTCAGCGTGCATACCGTTCATACCCCAAACGGAACGCAATGAACAGTTAAAGATGTATGGTGATGCACCCTTAACTGTATCTGTTTCGATGGTAACGGTTGCTGCACCACCAGGTGATGCATTTAGGTTCTGTGGTACACTAGGTAGTAAATATGTGAATGATTTTGTTCCAGTTACAGTCGCAACAATGGTCGAGATATTATACTCACCAACATTGACTCCACGAATCTTAATTGGTGTACCAACTGTTAAACCATGATCAATGGATGTTGTGACAGAAACAACAGCACTTGGTGTTGCACCATCACCAGAAATAATTGAGGAAATAGTGATTGGATCTGCAGCAAATGCACCAACGATTTCCCATTCAGGTCTTTCTTTTGTGAATGCTTCTGGTGCAAGTGGGAATTTCTGTGCTGCTGGAATCTGCCTACCAGAACCCTCGTTAAATGCATTTGACAACTTGGCATAATACATGTCAAGGTCAGTTTCATTATAACCAGCAGGAACATTTACACCATCGGCATACTCAAAACAAGTGAGCTTGTGGTGTGAGAAAGTTGGTTTGGATAAGTTACCAGAACCTGCAGTAAATACTTTATCGTTGGTATATGCTAGTTCTGTTTCATTTGCATCAAAGATACTGAACTGCCAGAAATAGCAAAGACCAGTAATTCTAAACAGAGCAGAACTTGGAACGTCTGGATCTGTTGGGTTTGGTACGTACTTGGGGCGAATCTTGGTTTTTCTCAGATCCAAACCAACCAATGATGTACCACGAGGGATAATTACACCACCGTTAACACTATTAAATTTATATAAATCGTTATCTTCTTGCGTTAAATCAAAATTTGATTCTAATGTCAGGGTAAATTCATCCTGAGCATTGGCGATTGTATTTCCGTTAGGTTGCACTGCCTCTGCAACTGCTGTTGCAGTTTTACGAATACCATATCCAGGTCTGTTATCAATTACGTGATCACCAGGGAATACCAGAATAGTTGTTCTTGCACTTAGATCATTATTATCACCAACAAGATATGAGAATCTAGCAGACTCAATGAGTGCTCTCTGAATCGTTTTAAATGGTTTTGTTAACGAATTACCTTGGTTCGTGATGCTATCAGTCGCATCAAGGTCATTTGAGTTGACATATAGAATTCTACCCTCAAAATTCTTGATAAAATTCTCTAGCTTATTAAGAGGCATCGGATTATAGTCGCCAAAATATTTCTATGTTTTATTTATCATCCCATAAAATCTTCTTCATCATAGAAAGGAACTAAATCGTCTGGCAAATCACTTGGATTTGTAATTTCAACAGGATCAAAACATGGATGCATTCCCTCCATGATCATATAGTTTGATCCTCTATAAACATCCTCTATCTCATATGATATATTTTGATCTGCTTCTTTCACTAAATCTTGATCATAGAGATGACCATCTGGCATTTCATCGAATGTAAAAGGTATACCCTCAAAGAAATACATCTTTACTATGATTCTTGCTTCATCATACCAGCAATGTGCTGTAGTTATGGTATACGACATAACATTCTGTTTAATGTTATTTATTTTATAGGACGAGAGGGACTTGAACCCTCACGAGCGTAATGCTCAACAGATTTTAAGTCTGGTGTGTCTACCAATTCCACCACCGTCCCGTAGGTGCTCCTTGCGTGGATCGAACACGCCTCAGGCGAATTATGAGTTCGCTGCATTCACCAGATTGCTAAAGGAGCGATAGGAGTACTGAGAGTTGAACTCAGACTACCCCGTTATAAGCAGGGCGCTCTAACCATTAAGCTATACTCCCAGATGATGAACTACGATGCTTCGTTGTTGTTTTCCGTGTATATTCGGTAAAGTTCATCATCTATGGGCATCATAACAGCAGCAGTGCCATCTTCTCCTATAACTCCAATATGCTCTCCATTTTCTACCCTTTCGAGAAGAGAATCAAAGTTCTCTTCCCATTCCTTAACCGTAAAT
>Ga0208162_1001088_pt1 | contig 14635 bp, 16 predicted proteins | sample CB_VirMetaG_4_FD_184539 | JGI IMG/M metagenome (GOLD analysis project Ga0208162, IMG submission 184539) | Freshwater to marine saline gradient viral communities from Chesapeake Bay - CB_1508_1M Viral MetaG (SPAdes) (version 4) | ecosystem: Environmental > Aquatic > Marine > Coastal | place: USA... | reverse complement strand
CAGTAACTATCCAGATAGAATTTTTGGTGGTCCAAAAATTGCAGCCGTTACCGATGAAGAAAGTTTAGACAGTGAAGGTTTTGCAAGCAAAGCGCAAGTTCAAGAACGTAATAGAGGTAGAGTGTTCTTTGCTTCAACAGACCAAGATGGTTTCTTCCGTGTTGGTAGATTCTTTACAGTTGACCAAGGCACAGGACGTATTACATTTAACGCTGCACTTGTTCTTACAAACATTGACGGTATTGGCTTTAAACGAGGTGTGCGTGTAAATGAGTTTAGTGCAGACGATACATTCACTAATGCTACTGCTGATGCAGTGCCAGTAGAAACAGCAGTTGAAGGTTATATCAACAGACGCTTAGGCTTAGACAGAAACGGCACTGCACTTGCTGGTGCAGAATTAATTCCACAAACAACAGGTGGTTTCTTGCCACTTAGTGGCATTCTGCCTTTAGCAGGTGATTTGCGTATGGGCGGAAACCAAATCATTGACTTGGCCACTCCTACATCACCAAGTGATGCTACAACCAAAGATTATGTTGATACTGGACTTGCAAATCAAGATGAACTCAGTGAGTTAGAAGATACCACTATTTCATCACCAGCTGCTGGCGAATTCTTAATTTACAAAGACGCTACGGATGGATGGATAAACGCAGCATTTGATACCAATGTTGCAAACAGTGACTTTTCAATGACCTTTGATGCAACTTCAGGCAAGATGGAAGGACAGATAAATGCAGGTGCTATTGTAAATGCCGATGTAAGTAATACAGCAGGAATAGTTCAAAGCAAACTTTCTTTACAAGCCGCAACGACATTTGATGAAGATGATGGATCAACTGGTTGGGGAAATGGAACTTTTGTCCAAAGCACCCTTGGAATGAGTATCTACAGTGACGAAAACTTTGAAGTAGAACTAGATAGTGCTACACTAACTGGTCGTGTTAGAATTAAAGCACTTGGCATTTCAAACGATGAACTAGCAGGTAGCATTACCAACGCAAAATTATTAAATAGCTCTATTAGTGTCGGAGATGGGACTACCAATGTTAATGTTCCACTAGGAAATGCTGTTAGAATACAAGGCACAGCCAATGAAGTAAGTATCTCAACTACAGAACCAAGCACAGGAAATGTTACATTTGTTATTGGCTTACCAAGCAAAATATCAGCAAATGTTGACGGTGATATATACAATGGCACAAATTTAATACTTGATGTAAGCACAGGCGAATTAACAGGCAATGCAGATAGTGCTGATACAATAAAAACAATATCAAACAGCGCCAACTCCACACAATATTTGACTTTTGTTGCTGATAACAATGCTTCTGCAACAGCAGAAACTCTTAGAACCGATACTGGTATTACATACAATCCAAACACAAATTTACTAACAGTAGGCGGTGCAATCAGCGGCGGCGGCACTATTACAGCTGGCTCTGCCTCAACTATCACTGCGCCTGGCGGATTTAGAGGACCAGGAAATGGTAGTGGTGCTGACAATGGTCAGACTATCGGCACTTCAGGTGATATATTCAACACAGTGTATGCAACTACATTTGCTGGTGTTGCTACAAAAGCTCTTTACGCTGACTTAGCTGAAAACTACAAAGGCGATACAGACTATGAACCAGGCACAGTTCTAGTGTTTGGCGGTGACGAAGAAGTAACTACAACAAACACCAAAGGTGACAGAAGAGTAGCTGGTGTTGTAACTACAAATCCAGCGCATATCATGAACAGTGAGCTTAAAGGTGAACATGTGGTTGGTGTAGCACTTCAAGGTAGAGTTCCTACAAAAGTGCTTGGTCGGGTGGAAAAAGGCGACCTGCTTGTTACAGCAGCTAAAGCTGGTTATGCAATAGTTGATAACAATCCTAAAATGGGCACAGTCATTGGTAAAGCACTACAATCCAAACAGGATGATGGCTACGGAACAATTGAAGTAGTGGTAGGGAGAGTATAATGACACAGTTAATTATAAACACAGGCACAAATGATAACAGCGGCGACGGAGATCCACTACGTGTAGCCTTTACCAAAGTCAATGAAAACTTTACAGAAGTATATACTGATATTGCAGCATTAGCTGATGGTAATGTTGTAACAGATATCAAAGGCAGTGTGTTTGCTGATGATAGTACATTATTAGTAGATGCTGTAAATGGTGTTATTCCGGGTTATGTAAGTTTAGCAACACTCAAAACAGAAGTAGCAGCAGCAACAGATTTTGCAGACTTCCAAGCACGAATAGCAGCATTATAATTAATGCGATAAATATGTATAACAATACAAGGACACGAGAATGGCAAGTAGAATTCCACTAGTATTAGATGAAGATAACAGTCAACTTAGAGAGTTGCCCGTTGGTGATGACTTAGATTTAACAGGCAATAACATCACTGGATTGACTAGTATTACAACAACAAGCACTATTACCGCAGGTGGCAGTGTTACAACACCATTATTACTTGCCACAAATGCTACTGTAAGTGGAAACGTAGAAGCACTTACATATACAGTTGGCGGAACAAACTTGTTGGAGTCTATTGATTTTAACGACTTGTTAAACCAACCATTTATTCCTATTGATGTTAACCAATTGAATGATACTGATGGATTGTTAGGCGGTGGATTTAGTGGTGACTACAATGATTTGTTTAACACACCGGTTATTCCATCTGATATTAATCAACTTGGCGATAATGATGGTATAATTCCAACTGATATTAGTGATCTAACTGATAACACAAATTTGCTTGTAGGTGGAACATTTGAAAGTTTATCAGATGCATTTACTTTTGATGGTAAAGCGGAACAAATTGTAGTCGTAAATGCAACAGAAACAAATCTTGCTACAATTTCAACAGCCAGTATTTTAAATGGTTTGACATCTGCACAGGTCACTGGTGCTTTAGGATTTACACCATACAACTCAACCAACCCAGATGGATATATCAATAACTCAGTAGGTATCACAGATGCGTTAGGTTATACACCTTATGATGCTGCTAATCCGTTGGGTTTTCTTACCAGTATTACCAGTGGCGATGTTACAGGTGCATTAGGATACACACCTTATGATGGCGCAGCCAACAGCTTAGGATTTTTAACAGCTATTAACTCTGGAAACGTTACAGATGCATTAGGTTTCACACCATATGATGCAGCAAACCCAGATGGATACATCACAAGTGTTGGTTCATTGGATGATGTTTTAACAATTGGTTCAACAACTACACTGAGTTTTCAAGCTGGTGCTTTTACAAGTAGTGGTAGAGTAACTGCCACTGATATACAATTGTCAACTGGTGGTATTAATTTTAACCATACCACTGCTACTAGTATTGACGGACAGGCTGGACTTGATTTGACAGTAGGTGGTGTTAGTAATCTAATACTTAACAGTGCAGGAACTATATCAGTTCAATCTAGTTTGGTGCCAAGCAGTGGAACTATAAATATTGGCAATAGTGGTAATCCTTATGCGAACGTATATGCAACCACAATTAATTCTACAACACTCTCATCAACATCAACGGTAACTATTAACGCCACAGGAAGCACTATTACTTTAAATTCTACTGGTGTGATAATGACATCCGATTATGTGCAATTAGCACCCTCTGGAGGCGCAGCAGACGGTGACAGACCATCATCTCCGGTCACAGGCACTTTCATGTATAACAGCACACATGGTTACCATCAACTTTATGACGGTGGTAGAGACTTTATTAATGCAGGTGGAACAGGAACTGTTACAGGCGGTTGGTTAACAATAGTTCCACCAATTGGCGGACAGCCTAATAATGATGATACATATCCAGGTATGCTGGCGATTGCTGATGGAACAGCTTGGAATCCTCTTGGGGATGGATCTCAAGCACTAATGGTATTCATAAACGGCGCATGGACAGCAATGGCTGAAGCATAATGGAGATATAAATGGCAGATATACAAACAATTAACATAGGATCAGCAGCAAATGACGGAACAGGCGATGATTTACGTGAAGCATTTGTAAAAGTTAACGCAAACTTTAACGCATTGAATTTAGCACAAGGTCCTGCAGGGGTTAACCTTGGAAGTTCTGGAGGAAAAGTTTTAGCCGATGTAACTAGCAATACTTTGAGATTTAGAACAATAGTTGGTGGAACAAATATAAATGTTACAGAACTTGATAGCACCATTGTGCTAGACGGAACAGTGCCAGATCAGTCTAATCCAATTATTAGTGACACAGGTAGTATTACAGTAGGCAATGGAGCAGCATGGGCACTATATGGCGGAGACGGCGTAGAGACTAGATCTGATAATAATGCTAGTCCAAATCCACAAATTATTATTGATGCAGGATTAGAAAGAGACCAAAGCCCTAGACTTGTAGCAGGACTAGATGCCAATAGCCAAAATATTACCGGTGTAAATAACTTTAGTGCAACTAGTTCTTTGACTGGAACTCTTACTGTATCTACTACAGGGACTATAGGCACACTTGTTCCAACAAATATCAAAAGCAAAGGCACTGACACAGTTGACTACGAAAATAACTTGGGCAAATTTTTAACATTTGATTTTGGGGGTGTTGATAATACCTACACCGGTATACTTCAATTTATTTTAGGAACATCTACTGTTGATTTAGGAACTTTTAATTCGCCATCTATTGGTAGCATAGATCTAGGAGCAATTTAAGGAGGGCAGATGGCTGCACCACAATGGAGCGTAATTAATAATACCAGTCTAGGTATCCTACAAGAACGTGAAACTATTGCAATCGATTTACCTTTAGTAGACACTAATGGTGTAACAGCCAAAGTAATTAGTGGTGCTTTGCCAGACGGTCTTAGAATTTCTGGAACACAGATTGTAGGAACGCCTTATAATGTCAAGCAAATTGTAAGAAATGTATTTTGCATTAGAGCAACAAACAGCGACGGTATTGCAGACAGAACGTTAACTTTGACTGTTGATGGTTACGATGAACCTGTTTGGATCACTCCAGCAGGAGATCTTCCTGTAGGCCCAAATGGTGTGTATTTTGTTTTGGATAGCACTCCTATTGATTTTCAACTTGAGGCATACGATCTTGATACCCTAGCAGGCGAGGAGCCATTGGAGTTTATTTTAGGAGATGGCAGCAGTCAAGGTGAAAGCACATTACCACCTGGGCTGAGTATGTCTTCTACAGGAAAAATAACTGGTATTGTTGATCCATTACGTGCATTAGATATCAATGAAATAGTTTTAGGATATGACGCAGGCAGATACGGAACCAATGTGTTTGACTGGGGCGCAGCATCTGATGATAGAATAAACAGTTATTATTATGGTGATGTAGATGTAAGTAACTTGGACCTTGTGCGTCCTCCAAGAAAGTTAAATAGACGTTATACGTTTGTAGTAACTGTTTCTGATGGTTACGCTACAAAACAAAGACAATTTACAATTTATGTTGTTGGTGATGATTTTACAAGAGCTGACAACACCATTATGCAGGTTAGTAATGGTGTGTTCACAGCGGACATTACTTTTGAAAGATTACCAATTTGGATCACTCCTGAAGATCTTGGTAAGCGTAGAGCAAACAACTATCAAACTATATTTCTAGAAACAGTGGCGCAACCTGATGTAAGTGGCGCTCTTTATTATAGTAAAAAACAAAGAAATCCTGGTGTGTATAAATTAAAATCAACAGGAGAAATCACAACTGGGTATTATGAATTAAGTGGTGCACTTCCTTATTTTCCTATTGCAAAAAGAGGACCAGACAGTTTAGACGAATTTTTTGCACCTGATCCTATCACTACAGCTGAATTTGAAGTTGTAGAAGTAGAAAGTGTCAGTGAGCTACCTCCAGGATTAGACTTAGATCCTGCAACAGGCGAGCTTGCTGGTATTATTCCATATCAACCTGCTGTCACAAAAGATTATAAATTTACAATCGGTGCTATTAGATACAACGAAGATACTGGTATTGTTACTGTATTTGGAACATATTATGAGGATACACTAAGTGGCACACAAACTATAAAAATTGCAAAATTAGATGACACACTTATTGATGGTATTGACGACTTGGCTGCACTTGTTGACCAAGATGTTGAAATTGAAGGTAGAAATTATACAATAACTAGTGTTAGTAGTCTTTCCCCAGATTACGATACAATAACGTTAGATAGAGGACTTGATAGATATTACAAACATGAACCGTTAGTTGTCAAAGAATCAACACTACCTTCTGCAGATTATTTCTTTGTAGAAAATTTGAGCACAGCTGATCAGTTGTTTTACAATGGACAAGACTTGATCTTTAGCGATACAGAAAAATATAACATTACCAGTATTGCAGATTATGTAAAATACACAGTTAGTGTTGATATCACTAATAGTCTTGAATTAAATACCAACACCACAGGCACTGCAGGTGGTCCAGGCATAGTTGGTATATTAGAAGAATTTTTAGATGTAGGGAACCTTCCAGCTTATATCACCACAATTAGCGGTAGTGCAGGTATACATACAGTAACACTTACTATTCCTCTTACAGCAAATACAAGTAGTTCATCTTATGTTAGAGATCTTTTCCATACAGCTGATAGTGCTACAGTTAATATTGTAAAAAATAATGAATATCAAAGAATAGGATTGAACACAAATCTTTTAAGAACTTTTAACATAGGAAGGAATATTAGTTTAGGTGTTGTTAGAGGACTTTCTTTTCAAAAAGATTTTGCTAGAGACGAAAGTAATTTACTAGAAAAAATAAAAACGTTTAAAATACAAACATTAGGTGAAATTGACAGTGTCTTGAGTTGGGAATCTCCTGCACAATTAGGCACTATTAAACCTAATAGAGATAGTGTATTTGCTGTTAAAGCAAAATCTACATATGCAAATGCAGTGTTAACATACAGTGTATTATCAGGTGCTTTACCGTTTGGCATGACATTAAAATCAACCGGAGAAATAACTGGAAGATTTCCGAGTGTAGGTAGTTTATCTGCTCTTGGTTTAACACAAATCGATAATGCTAATACAACCTTTGATGGTAATACACAAAGTTTTGATAGAACATTCAAATTTACAGTTTTAGCAAGAGATAGATTTGCAAATACAAATATAACACAAGAATTCACAATTAAGATAGATACTACTGATACAAATCTGTATAGTAATATATACATGAAACCATTTTTACCTACATCTCAACGCAGTAAAATCAATAATTTCCTAAACAATACTACAGTGTTTGATCCAGTAAGTTTATATAGACCAAGTGATCCTGAATTTGGTGTGCAAAAAGAGCTACGTAGTTTGGTGTTTGCAGGAATAGAACAAAAAAACTTGTCTAATTATGTTAGTGCAAGTGTTAAAGGGGTTAAAAGAAAGAAATTTAATTTTGGCGATGTAAAAAAAGCCACTGCAAAAACAGTAGGAACCCAAGAAGAAATTTACGAAGTAATTTATATAGAATTAGTAGATCCTGCACTACCATCTAAAGGAGAAACAAGAGATAGTTTCTTATCTCCTAACGGGGGCAAAAAAATCACTGTAGATAGTGTAAGGTTTGAGCCAATTGATGACGAGTATGGTGGAGGTGCAGGCGGTGTTGATTTAGCAATTACAAAAAAAGACAACACAGTTTTTAAAATTGATTTGAGATCGGGGCAGCTAAAAGTTGTAAAAAGAGGTGGCGGCACTGTAAATATTCCAGCTGTTGGCATTTTGCAAGTAGGTTCTCGTTCAGGAAGCAATGTAGGTATAACAATCGCAAGCACAACTACAATTGACGGATTGGAAGAGACTTGGCGTCTAAGACCAGATTGGACTACAATCACTATCGATAGTAATGCTATAAGTGTGAGCGAAGCTGAAGACAGAAAAACTTACATAAGCAATATTGAAAAAATGAGGACTAATATTTCCAATATAGGAGAAAGCAGTAAGGATTTCTTGCCGCTTTGGATGCAAACTGCACAAAAAGGTAGCTTGAAAGAATTAGGCTATACTTTTGCAATACCACTTGCCTATACTAAACCAGGCCAAGGCGACCAAATATTAGCAAATGTAAAAAATTATTTGAAAAGCAACGAACAAAATTTTGATTTTAATCAAATTAATTACGACATAGATAGGTATATAATTAACGCAACAAATGAAAGCAATAATGATCAATATATTGTGTTCGGTAATTATCAATTTAACAGTTGAATGGAATAAATAGTATAACAAAGGAAAACAAATGGCAAGTAACATTAATACAACAACAATAGATGAAAATTATCCGGTAGCTGGTATTGATAACGATAGCCAGGGATTCCGTGACAATTTTAGTAGTATCAAAACCAATTTAACAACAGCTGGAACTGAAATTACAACACTGCAAGCAAACAGAGCACGTATTGATGCAGACAACGATCATTCTGGTAACGAAATACAAAATGCAGAACTACTACAGGTGACACCAAAAGTCAACACTGCTTTCCAAACCCTAACTGGCGACCATGAAGTTGACTATAGAGACGCCCACGTTCATGTAATCAATGCAACTGCTCCTGCAGGTAATGCATTTACAGTGAGTTTTACAGGATGGCCTACAAGCCGATATGCAAAATTAAGAATGATCATGAGTGTAAGTAGTGGTGTGTCAACAAGTATCACAATGAGTGCAGGATCTGGCACAGGAAAAACAGATGGTGATGCTGCATGGACAGGTTTAATTTTAACACATGGCGGACAAATTGGACAAAAAATTATTGTTGATGTGTTTACATACGATACTGGCAATACACTGTTTTTTGATTATATAGGATCGTTTACTTAATGCACCCAAATGCTAAATCTTTAAGCGAACTATCTAACCAAGAGTTAGAAAAGAAAATTCTTAAATTAAATGGCATGTATTTTATGACGAACGATGCCCATGTGCGTCAACAAATGATATTATTATTAGACACATACAAACTTGAGCTCGAAGAACGTAGATTACAGCAAAAGAAAAGCATAGAAGAACCTAAATCCGATCTTGACAAATTAATCAATGTATCGTAATATTACTTAATGCTAATGAAGACAGACGAACTAGGTATCCCACGATTTACAAATCGAGACTTGATTGATATGATTTATTCAGGTCAATCAGACAAGATTCATGTGGTATTGTGTAATCCTAATGACGAGATAGAAAAATTTAATAGTGCAATGGAAGCGCAAGGTTTGAGTCCATTGCAAAAATATATTCCACTGGATGTAGATCAAAAGACTTTTGACGGTGTATGCCAAAGTGAGTGGTTTATGCCTGATGAATATAAAAACATGAATATTAGTGATTATATTTACGGATTGTGTAAAACTACAGAAGAACGTGTAAGAGTTAACGAAGAATTTAACGAATATTATCGAAGAGGTATGACTGATCTACTACGCTACATGGTTTACCTTGTAGACTTTATGCGTGAGAATAACATTGTATGGGGTGTAGGACGTGGATCAAGTGTAGCAAGTTATGTGCTGTATTTGATAGGCGTGCATCGTATAGATTCAATTAAATATAATCTCGACTGGAGAGAGTTTTTAAGATGAATAACATTTACTTAGTTCAAGCAAGTGATGCCTACGGTCCTAATAAATTCTTACCTCTTGCTGTTGGATATCAATGGTGTTATGGAAAAAATGACAATTGGAACTTAATGGATGTTTTGATTGAAAAACCAAAGCCTAATGAATATGCACTAAGAATGATAAATCCTAAAATGGTTGTCATGAGTAGTTATATTTGGAATTGGGAATATAATCTACAACTTGCAAAAGCAGTAAAGAGCTTGCATCCAGATTGTATTATTGTTACTGGTGGACCACAGATTGATAAAAGAGATAAAAACTTTTTTGAAAAATATCCTGACTTTGATGTAGCAGTGCATGGTGAAGGTGAAGATGCCATGAAAGAAATACTTGCTAGACCACTTGGCGAGTATGACTGTATTGTGCATACCCAAACAAGAACACACATGCCAAATCCTGCAATACGTAGAAAAAGTGTAGCAGATATTCCTAGTCCTATACTAGAAGGGTTTTACGAGCCTATTATGGCAAAGTATCCAGAAGATACACTTTGGCAAGTTACTTGGGAAAGTTTACGTGGTTGTCCGTATCACTGTGCATTTTGTGATATTGGAGACAGTTATTGGAACAAATTAACCCTGTTTGATATGGAACGCTGTCGTCAAGAAATAGAATGGATGGGCAAAAATAAAATAGAGTATGTAAGTGTATGTGATAGCAACTGGGGATTGCTTAAACGTGATGTAGAACTTACTCAAATAGTTTTAGACACCAAAGCAAAGTATGGTTATCCTAAATGGTTTGATGCAACATGGGCAAAAAACAATGTAGATAGAAACTTTGAAATAGCAATGATGAACAAACGTGCGCCAGTAAATATTTTCAAAGGTGTTACATTTGCTATGCAAAGTTTCAATGATCCAACACTGGCAGCAAGTGAACGTTTTAACATCAATGACGATCAAGTCGCACAATATTTAGAAAAATATAAAGCAGAAGATATTCCTACATATAGTGAACTTATTTGGCCAATGCCAGAAGAAACCTATGACAGTTTAAAAGAAAATGTGCAAAAGCTAATAGACTTAGGCCAAGACAGTTACTTGATGATACATCCACTTGTAATTACTTACAATGCTACAATGGGTAATGCAGAATATCAAAAACGTTATGACATGGGTGTAAAAGAAATACCATTAGATACTTTTTATTTGCGTGAAGATGATATTGAAAATTATATCTTTGAATACACAGGTGCAGTGGTTAGCACAAGAACGGCAGACTGGGAAACTGTGTTACAAGGCTTTATGTTTAGTTGGGTTGCAATATTAATGTATTACTATGGATGGGGACATTACCTAGCAAAATATCTCGCAACTAAAGGCATTCGTGAAACAGACTTCTTTGAAGACTTGCGCAGTTGGATTGTGCAAAATCCAAACACACTATTGCACAAAGAATATAGATTAACAGAACAACATCATATTGATACATATAACAATCAAAAACTTTGGGGCAGAAAAGTTTTAGGAGACGACGATATTTACTGGGAATATAAAGGTGCAAGTAGTTGTGTGCTACATGATAACAAAGAGCAATATAAGAAAGATCTAATACAATTTTTAAATGATTGTTATGATTTAGACCATGTAGAAGACATTGTAGAGCTTAATGTGTTAATGACCCGTGATAGAGATACACAATATCCAATACAGGTAAATGTTAAAAAAGCAGTGGCACAAAATATGTTGGGTATAAATAATGATGTTATAGAAATTGATCATCATGACACTGAAAAAATGGATCCAGTCCTATGGTATCAAAAGGCTTATCATTGGGATAGAAAAAGTCGATACTGGCGTTGCAAAGCAAAACCAGTGATAAGTAATTAACAAAAGGAGATAAAATGGCTCAAGGTCGCAAGATATACAGGACAGCTAGAGGTAAACAAGTTGACCTTGATCTACTGATTAGTCGAAACGAACTAACACCTGCTGTAGGAAATGCAAAAGTCAATGCACGTGGTGATATGTTAGGTCCAGGTGGCAAAATCATTAGAAAAAGGGAAGACGTGCTTAAAGACTACTACAAGTCTACTCCTGGTATGAGAAACGAAGTAGTTGTTAAGGAAACTGCACTATCTAAAAGTGAAGTTGAAGAATTTGAAGAATTTGATGCAGAACCAGTTGTAGAAGATCCTGCACCAAAACCTAAAGCTACTACAACAACAAAAACTAAAACTGAAACCAAATCTGAAGAACCAGAATGGATCGAAGACGAAGATGGAAATTTTATTAGAAAAGGTGAATAATGGCTATCAATCTAAATACTATTAGCGGTAAGCTAACTCCTATTGGAGATAGGGTAATTGTAAAAAATATGTATTTTGGTGAACAAAAAACAAAAAGTGGCTTGATCATTGTAGACGACAACGGTCAATCACGAGGCATTTATCCACGTTGGGGACAAGTGCATAGTAAAGGTCCTAATAACAAGGATGAATATAATGTTGGCGATTGGATTTTAGTCGAACACGGTCGTTGGACAAGAGGTGTAAACATTAACGAAGGCGAAGGCGAGACTGAATTGCGTATGATTGATGCAGATTGTATTCTTGCGTTTAGTGTAGATAAGCCTGAAGATGTATATATGGCCGATGAGGTGTAAATGACAAATCCATTTGCAGATATTGAACGCTTTGGCTCAGCGTGTGATCAAGAGCCATCAGAAGCAAACTATGATATGTATCTCAGTCTTATTGCAGAAGAATACAACGAACTTGCAGATGCTATTGCAGCAGATGATCGTGTAGAACAACTAGATGCACTAATCGATATTCTTGTTGTTACTATGGGTGCTATACGTGCTGGTGGCTACGATGGCGAAGGTGCTTGGAAAGAAGTAATGGATACAAACTTTGCTAAGATTGATCCAGAAACAGGCAAAGTTCGTAAGCGTGAAGATGGCAAGGTATTGAAGCCAGAAGGATGGAAGGCTCCAGAACTTGCACAGTTTATAGGAGACTAATATGGTAGCAAGAACCGCAAATATTGCAAGTCAAGCATACGACGAAGGCTTGCGTAAATTTATGATCAATATGTATAACCACACCGCTACAGGATTAGCAGTGAGTGGTTTTATTGCCTACCTTGTTTATACAACAGGTATGGTATATAGTATGGGCAGCCTTATGTGGCTGTTTATGTTTGCCCCGCTAGGTATGATTTTATATTATGGCTTTGCAGGACAAAACTGGAGCCTACAGGGCATTACACGTTTTTACTATGCATTTACAGCAGTAATGGGTGTAAGTATGAGCACTATCTTTGTGGTGTATACAGCGATGAGTATAGCTCAAGTATTTTTTATCACAGCAGCAACATTCGCAGCAGCCAGTCTCTACGGATACACTACAAAACGTGACCTCACCACAATAGGTAGTTTTCTCATTGTAGGCTTGATTGGCATTATTATTGCTAGTATTGTAAATATCTTTCTAGCAAGTAGTGCATTTGCTTTTGCTATCAGTATCATTGGTGTGCTTATTTTTGTAGGTATGACAGCATGGGATACACAAACTGCAAAGAACTTATACCTTTCTGCACCCAGCATGGAAGTAGCAGAAAAGTATGGTGTGCAAATGGCATTAAGTTTATATTTAGATTTTGTAAACCTTTTCCAATTGTTATTATCACTACTTGGAAATAGGGAATAATGGTTGACACTCTGTGTTGTTTGTGCTATAAAAGTATTGTAACAACACAGAGTGGGCTATGTCTAAATACGGACTAAAAGTTTATCCAAGCGAAATTATAAACACTAAAAATCACTGGGCAGTAGGCACAGTGTGGTCTGCTGTCGGCAGCAAAGGCACTGAATATAAAATCGAAATGCAAAACGCAGGCTTTAGTTGTGATTGTCCTGCTTTTAAAAAGTGTAAACACATTAAACAAATAGAGGAAAACTTTTAATGGCTACTCACGCAATGATTGAAGTTCCGTTTGCTATAGACAGGCACGATGCCGAAAGTTCTAATCCGTTGAGCACATGGATCCAGCGCAACTGGGATATGCCTTGGCTGAACTATTTGCTAGAACATACTAACGGCATTGAGACAGAACATTTCTACGATCCGCCAACTGATATGTATCAAGTAACTTTTAAGTTTAACTTGGACCCAAAGAAAGAAACATTCTATAGGATTAAATATGGCTCGTAAGTTTGACATTCCAAAAACATTTGAGATTGATAGCGAGATTGCTGATGGTCTTGCTATCCAAAGTCTCAAGCAGCACTACAACTATACAATAAGTGACTTAGACGATTTTGTGTTACACCAAAAAGGGCATCCTGAGGACTACGATCGCAACCTTAAACTCAAACACGCTCTCGAAATAGTTCTTGACTACTACGGCGAATGAATATATAATTAATATAACTTCGAGGAGATAACCTATGGCTACTCACGCAATGATTGACTTAGAAACACTTGATGTAACTCCTAGAGCATCTGTATTAACTGTAGGCGGTGTAAAGTTTGACCCAAACAGTGATAGCGAACCTCACAGTGAGTTTTACTACAAACTAGACTTAGATAGCCAAGATCGCAGTGTAAATGATGATACTATTGCTTGGTGGGCAACACAAGATGCAAAAGTGCAAGAAGAAGCATTTGGCACAGAAGGACGAGATCATATCGATACTTTTCTTGATAGTTTGCCTAAATGGATGAGCAATGTTGATGTGCTTTGGGGACATGGCTATGGCTTTGATATTACAATTATAGAAGACATGCTAAGACAACGTAACAAAAATATCCCTTGGCAGTTTTGGCAGGTGCGAGATAGTAGAACATTGTTTGCTATGGCAAAAGTTGATCCACGTAAAGCAATGCAAAGTGATTTACACAATGCACTAGCAGATGCATACTTCCAAGCTAAAGGTGTGCAAATGGTTTACAAGGAGTTAGGTATTGCAAAATAATCCTATAAACACACTACAGCAGTTGATGACAATCACAATGGAAGAATGTGGTGAACTTACACAACGTTGTAGTAAAATCATG
>Ga0208162_1001086_pt1 | contig 14649 bp, 6 predicted proteins | sample CB_VirMetaG_4_FD_184539 | JGI IMG/M metagenome (GOLD analysis project Ga0208162, IMG submission 184539) | Freshwater to marine saline gradient viral communities from Chesapeake Bay - CB_1508_1M Viral MetaG (SPAdes) (version 4) | ecosystem: Environmental > Aquatic > Marine > Coastal | place: USA... | reverse complement strand
GGTAATAATTCAGTATTATTATTTGATACTTGATATAAAATTTGATTAGTTCCATTAATTTCAACATCAGTTGCTAATCCAGCTCTAGTAGCATAATCAGCGGTATCAGCATTTCCGGTTATAGTACCTTCAATATTAGTAGCATAAATCTTTTTCCACTTAAGACTACTTGTTCCTAAATCATATGCGTTTGTTAATGAAGGAGTTACATCACCAGCAACTTGAAGTTTTGATGTTGGATTTGTGGTTCCTATTCCAAAATTACCACTTACATAAGCACCACCAGTTACTTGAAGTCTTTGTGATGCTGTTCCAGTATCATCCATATTATAAAATCCACCTGCTCGTAAAGCAGAATTTCCAACTGATTTATATGTAGAATCATTAACAAAATGATATGTTCCCAAAAGACCATAACTGAGAGGAGGATTAATATCATCATTCCAAATGTGATCTACATTTCCTGAAGATATAGGATCTTCCCAATCATTACTACTATCGAGACTTGAAAATACAAGAGAACCATTTCTTGATATAATAGGACCATTAACATCTAAAGTGGATAGTGGATTTGTGATTCCTATTCCAAGATTACCAGAAACATAAGCACCACCAGTAACTTGGAGTTTTTGATTTGGTGTTCCCGTAGGATTTGTAAATCCAGTAATAGTAGGAATTGAAATCACAGCATCACTTCCAACTAATACCTCTCCTTTTGAAGTAATAAGAAATGGAACTTCTCCACCAGCGGCTTCTTGGTTTAATTGCCTAATATAAAATTTAGTATGCGTTGGTGTTCCAGATACGGTATCTTCGTCCACTACAAAGTTCCACCTATTTCTATTAGCAGCAAAAGAATTCACCTGCATAACTATTTCTGAACTAATAGTATCATTTGAAATATGCAAACCTCTTATTGGATTTATGGTTCCAATACCTAATGAGTTTGTATTAGGATTATAAGAAATACCAGAATCAGTATAAAGTGATTCATAATCTCTATTTGTATTATTAGAATCAACAAAAGTTAAATAATAAGAAGAAGTTCCATTAGTAGTACCAGTAGATACTTGATTTGCTGTAGTAGAAACTCCAACATAAGTACCATAGAAATTCTTAGCATAAACATCTTTCCACTTGAGACTTGATGTACCTAAATCATATGCGTCTGTTAATGAAGGAGTTACATCACCGGCAACCTGAAGTTTTGATGTTGGATTTGTGGTTCCTATTCCAAAATTACCACTTACATAAGCACCACTTTGAACTTGTAATTGCTGATTTGAAGTTCCTGTTGGGGTTATATTACCCAAACTATTTGTAATTACAACTTCACCTATAGTTGTAATTCCCAAATATGTTTTACCATTTAATCCAGTTTGGTCATCTTCTCTAAAAATTCTAAATTGATTTAAAGCAGATGGACCTGTAGTGTAATTATCAATATTCCAACGAGAATTAGTTCCTGTTTTTCCTCTTAAAACAAATTGACCTCCCTCTTGAGCTCCATTATAAAGGTCATTAAATGATTCTATAACACCAGATACTGATAATCGTTTTGTATCAGGATTATAAGAAATACCAGAATCAGTATAAAGTGATTCATAATCTCTATTTGTATTATTAGAATCAACAAAAGTTAAATAATAAGAAGAAGTTCCATTAGTAGTACCAGTAGATACTTGATTTGCTGTAGTAGAAACTCCAACATAAGTACCATAGAAATTCTTAGCATAAACATTTTCACCTACGTATAAAGATAATCCTATACCAACACCACCAGAAACTTGAAGAGCCCCTGTAGATGAACTTGTTGCTGATGTAGTATCATTTATATAAACAGAATCATTAATTTGAGTTGTACCAGAAATTGAATCTAATATCAAATTACCATCAATAGTTTCAATTCTATTATCATAAATTTTAATATTATCAATTGTTGCAATTCCAGTGACTCCTAAATCGCTATCAACATTAACTTTTTGGTCAAAAGTTGAAATTCCAGAAACTTTTAAATTCTTAAGTTTAGTAGATTCATAAACTTCTAAATTTTTAGTTGTAGTAAGACCAGTTACCCCTAAATCACTGGAAATTCCAACTTTTTTTAAGAATGTTGAAACTCCAGATACATACAAATCATCAATATCCAAATTTCCTTTAAATTTTGATGCGGTTACAATTCCAGTAAAATAAGCATTTGTTCCAGTTAAAAATCCAAGTGTTGCAATTCCAGTAACTTGTAAATTACGAGTTGTTGTTGTTCCAGTTACGTCAAGAGTTTGAATTGTGGTAATTCCAGCAATTAAATTATCAATATATGTTGTACCTTTAAATGACGATATTCCAAGAACATCTAACAATACTTTTGGAATAGTGCTTCCTATTCCAACTCTATTATCAACTTCATTATAAACAAAATTTTCTGCACCATCAACTAATCCAGCACTATTATGAAATTGAACATTTCTATATGTTCCTCCAGCACCAGATCTTACAGTGCCTTGATTTACCCAAACTATTCCACCAAAATTATTTTTTACTAAAACTTGTGAATTAGTTCCTGGTTCATTATTATAATCATAAATTGTTCCTCTTAATCTTATATCACCATTAACATCTAATTCTTGTGTTGGATTTGAAGTGTTAATACCAACAAATCCAGATGCTGTTGTAGTAATAACTGTTCCACCAGCACCCACAGTAATTCTATCACCAGCAGTAAACAATCCATTATTAAATGTAAATCTACTATCTGTATCAAAGTCCCCAGAATTTTTAAATAAAACACTCGTATTGTTTCCAGGTGGTGCTATTGTAATTGTAACACCAATACCTGGTGGTGGACCAACAATTCCAATTGCTGTAACTGCATTTCCTTTAAAATTTAATTGAGTTGTACTACTGGCACCACCAACAAGACTATTTTCTTCAAAAACACTGATAGAACCCGGAATTAAACCACCTTGATTTGGAATCCAATATCTTTCTCCTGGGTTTCCATCAACCGAAACAATAATGTATTGTTGTCCAGGTGGAATTGGTTTTACTGAAACAGCAGATGGACCTACAAGAGGGTCTCCAAGATTTGGTTCAGCATCTTTAATAGATAAGTATCTATATCTATCACTACGTAGTCCAGATTGTGGTGTTACTTTAGAACGATTTGAAAGATATTTTGCCATAATCAAGCGATACTATTTTCAAGAATGCTGCAAATAAATTCCATTTGTAGAGGTGCAACCAATCCCCCATCTAAATAAGTATGAGCAATACCAACAACTTTTCCAGAATTAGTTACAAAAGTTTTAGATGTTCCTACATCTCCAATTATTGAATCTATCGTAAATGATTGTTGTGGAGATGGGAAAATAGATGTTGTAAGTCCAAAAGAACCGCTACAAGTAAATGCAAGTCCTGCCATTGTAACTTCATCACCATTTTTAAAGTTATGAGCACTGAATGTAGTAACTGTAGTTACACCTGTATTATTGTCATATAAGCAACCAGTTACTGAAACAATTCCAGATTGTGTTCCCTCAATAACAATTGAATCTATAATAGTTGATGTTCTTTCTAAGACCAATCTACCATCAACAATAATTAAAGCATCATTTGGAATAACTTCTGCTTCTTTTATAATACGAATATTTCTTGTGTTTCCTGAAGTTCTTGATGAATTACTTTTTCTTCTATGAGTAAATGTAATTGTTGGATAAGTATTCACTCCAACATTTGACACTTGAGCATAAAGAACAATTGCAGAAACTCCCACTGGTGCTGTATATACTGTTTGTTCTCCGGGTGCTACAGGAACAGCAATTGTTAAAAATTTATTAAGTGGTGCAACTGCCATATTTTATCTCAAAGCAAGTATGAGTGGTGTAACTTCTGCCTGAATTGCTTTACTGAAATCTCTTCCTCTAATGTTTGCAGATGGTTGATTGATTTGAAATCCTTCACCAATATCAAAGTTACCTTTTTGGTCTGTGCTTGTAAATGGAATTTGTGCTCCATCTAAAGCAACTACTTCATTTTCTTTAATAGGAACGGCACCCTGAAAAGGTGTTGATTTATTTATATCAACACCAGTACCAATATATTCAAATGAATGAGAACTTGTGAGAATTCTACTAATTCTCTTAAAAGAAACCTGCTCATTACCAAAAAGTTCATAAGGAATAAATTCATTAAAAGTGACTGTTGTAATTCCAGAAGGAGTTACTTCTGTTGCAACATCCACAGTATAATAAATTGGTTGAGTAATTACTGTTGCAGCAGCACCAACAGAATCTCCACCATCAATAAAAACTTCAAGATTTTGTGTTGATAGATAATTTCTTCCAGTATTGACAACATCAATTGTGGTAATTTTTCCGCTTTCATCAACAGTAGGACTTAACTGAGCAATAATTCCTTGAGGACCTTTTGGTTGCTCAGAAAGATCTGACGTATCTCTAATAATTACTGTTGGTGGTGAATCTGAACTAAATCCAGAACCACCATTTAATACTTCAATTTCTTGAATTTGAACCATTGGTTCTTGAATAATTCCAGTTCCTTGAGCATCTGGATAATTATTTAAATTAATTTTAAAGAACAATGCTTGTCCATCAAAAGGTCTTCTTGGATTATTGAAAAAATCTCTCACATTTGCAAAAGTTACTGTATCACTTCCTGCATCTACTCCTGGAATTGGTCTTGTTGATGGATAAGTGCTTACAATTCCAGTATATTCAGTTGACCCAAGACCAACTGCAACTAATCCATAATTACCAAAAGAAGAATTGGAATTTGTAAGGTCACACGAACCACCACTATCACAATATACTGAAATGTCAGAACAAATTGTAAACAAAGAAACTAATTGTGCATATCCATTATTTGTAATTGATACACCAATTCCACCCTCATTATATTGAGTAAAGGAATCAAGAACCATACACTTCAAATCATTACCTATTGTTTTTGCTGTTGCGTGATTTCCATCAATTTTCATACCAATACTTCCACTCATAAAATTAGTGCAGTTTCTAATATAAGGAGAGCGCCATCTTCCAGAAGGACCTTCTGTTGCTGGACCAGGTTCCAAATATCCAGATTTTGCAACTTTTCCTCCTACTGGTGGAGGGAAAGCAACTGCTGCACCTTTAATACTTATAGGAGCAGAATCGTCGTATGGGTCTTTACTATAAGCAAAACTTAAATTTTCAATTAAGCATCCTCTTCTTACATAAAAAACATCATCATCATTTTGAGGATAAATTGTTACAAGTCTTAAATCTTGTCCACTTACCGCAACATCAGTTCTAAGTCCAATTGGATTATTCTCAGCATAAACTCCAGAGCGAACCATAATTGTATCACCAGGTTGAGCAATTGCTGCTGCCGCTCCAATTGTTAATTTTGCTGCACCTTCTGTTCTTCCATTATTATCATCATTTCCATATTTGGAAACATAAATGAGATTTCTTGAATCTGCTCCAGCAGGAGCCCAAACAATTTTACCATCAGGATATGTGATATTTGGTGCTGCTCCTGGTCCATTATTAATAATTGTAGTTACAATTCCAGCACAGGTATAAATTGAAGAAACAACATTTGCACATCCATCAGGGTCCGTATTAGAACCTCTTGCAGAATCGTCTTGTAACGTAAGGTCTCTTATTTGTGAAATTGGAATTGAAATTGTCGGGTTTGTTCTTGTTGGTAATGTAGAACTTAAAATGGCATTTGTAACTATTCCAACAAAAGAAGTAATTGCTGATGCCTGATTTTGACAAGTTGGAAACTGTGGGTCTGGAGCAACTGATGAATCTTTATATTGCGTAAAAGAATTTATTGTTCCAGAATCTTTGGTTACAGTTTCATTTCTAATTATTTGAACTGCAATTGTTTTTACTTGTTCATAAGCATAAATTGATTCAACTTCTTCTCCAGAAAGAACAGGATTTAATGTATAAAATCTTGCTGCATCATAAACTCTATCATTTCCACCAAACTGTAAATTGTAAATAATTGAATCTAAAATTAGTTTAATATCATCAATACAGTTTTGATTTCCTCCAGGAATTGTTAGAGATGGATATTGATTTTTTGTTCTTTGAACTGCTTCAGCGGCAATGAAATCCTTATTTTTTAATATTAACCTTGAAGCATCTGCATAAGTTCCATTTATAGCAGACATTTGATAAGATGTTGGATAATAAGAATTATTAATTACAAACTTACAAATTTCTGCTGCTTTTTGAATGGCATCAATTGTTGCAGACTTTACAGAATAACCATTCGTGTCATTTCCAGTGATATGAAGTAAAGTATTTCCGTTATAATAAGATAGTCCGGCACCAACAGACCTGGAGTTTCCACCTCTTGTTATGTCATAGGTAATTGATTTCAATATATCCTTTATATCATCTTTACAATTTACTGGATTTGTGGGAACTCCAGAAGAATTGACAACCACAAATGCTGGATTTTTATAATCAATACTTGTTATAAATCCAACTGCTTCACTTGCAATAAAATCTAAATTTAAACGAATTAAATTGGCAGCATCAAAAAATCTTCCACTAATTATGTTTCCACTTGTATCAACACCTACTGTTGTTAAAACATTCCTTGGGACTTGATATTGTTCTGATCTAAATCCTACATTTTCATTTGTATCATATATTGCTCCACCATTAAAGAAAACATCTTTTTCTTTAAATTCAATGTCTCTTTCTGGTAGGTTTGTTCCAAATCCAACAAAACCATTATTAGTAGTTGTAATTACTGTTCCAGATATACCGACTTGAAGGGTATCTTTAAGTGTTGTAGCACCAGTAACATCTAGTGTATCTTTAAGTGTTGTAGCACCAGTAACATCTAATTGATCTCTTAAAGTAGTGATTCCAGTAACATCTAATTGATCTCTTAAAGTAGTGATTCCAGTAACATCTAATGTATCTTTAAGTGTTGTAGCACCAGTAACATCTAGTGTATCTTTAAGTGTTGTAGCACCAGTAACATCTAATTGATCTCTTAAAGTAGTGATTCCAGTAACATCTAAAGTTGAATCAAATTCAACTTTAGATGTTACGTGAAGTGTTCCAGTTACATCTAAAGTTGAAGTTGGATTATTATTTTCTATACCAACCTTTGTCATTCTATATATGTCTTGGTTGGCATTAAATCCCCAAAAATCTTGAGAAAATATAGTTGCTAATCCTGTAGGAGAATCATTATTTGCTGCTGTAGCAAATATCGTATCAGTTCCAACACCAAGACTATTTTTTTGAGAGAAATTAATAGTATTAAATGATTGAGCAATACCCGTAACTGGGATAAATTGTCCCTCATCTTGAATGTAAATTCCTTCAGTAAATGATGGTGTTATAGAGACCCATCTTATTCCATATTCATCTCTCCTTAAAAAATAATTATTTTCTCCGGGAAAGTTTACTGAATCATAAATGTTTTGACTTATTTTTACATTTCCTATAATATCTAATTTTTGTTCTGGTACTGTGCTTCCAATTCCCACTTTACCAGTTATATTACTCGCATTTAATACTGAATTATTATTTCCTACACCAAAATACTCAGAAACATAAAGTCTTTTAGTAAACAAATCCTCTTTAGTATAAACATCATTGTAAAATGTAGATATTCCGCCAAATGTAGAAATGCCCAATACACTCAATTTTTCCGTAATAGTTAAATCTTTAATTTTTACAGGATAAAGAAAATTAACATTATTTGTAAATGTGACTATTCCAGTAAATAATGAATTTCCACTAAATAAAGAATTTCCAGTTACTGAAAGATTTTTTATAGAAACATCACGAAACTTTAAAATTCCCGGATAAGATTCAAAATCATAATATAAGGTTCCATAGATGTAAACGTCTTTGAAAAATTTTACATCTTCATTAAAATATGCCTGATTACCTGTAATCGTTATGTCTGCCATTTTATTAGAAAAGTCCTCCAGCAACATTTGCTACAACATTTGGAAGATTTCCTATGCCAGAAACTATACCATCAGAAATAAGAAAATCTGGACCAACCTTTGTTCCTAAAAACACTCTTTGCACAAAGGACCCAGTAGTTGCTTCAGCCAAATTTCCAACAAGAGCATTACAATCTGCTTTATTAGATTTTAATAATATTCTACCATTACTTGCACTTAAATTTATATTTCTTCCTGCTTTTATATCAACATCCTCATCTGCCTGTATCATTACATTTGCACCTTTAATTCTTACCTCACCATTTTTCATTGCGGTGATTGTAATATCACCATTCATTCCAGCAATAACAATATCAATTCCCCCTTCTGTTCCTTTTGAACCACCAACCAATTCAATTGATTTATCATTATAAATTTTATATGTTCCACCTTCAGTCAATCCAGCAATTGCAACATCCTTATTATCTGTAACTCCATACATTGTATATACGTCAGTTCCATCGGAACCCATTTGTGGATTATTAATATCAATCCTAAATTTAGGACCTAAACTAAATATATCTCTTGATTCCCAGTTTTGATTCAGTCTTTCTGCCATTTTATGTTATACAATCTATTACGGTTTCAATTTCTCCTTGTGGAGTTGATCCTCGTGGAGTTGCTCCTCTTGGAGTTGCCCTTTGTGTAGTTTCTCCTTGTGTAGTTGCCCCTTGTGTAGTTTCTCCTTGTAGAGTTTCTCCTTGTGGAGTTGCTCCTTGTAGAGTTTCTCCTTGTAGAGTTGCCCCTTGTGTAGTTGTTGGTAATGGTTTAATAATTGGTTTAAGTATTGCTCCAATTCCTGTAGTTGTTTCTATTGTAATCTCTGGTAAATTTGTAGTCTTAATAATATTTATCGGTCTTGCAGATGTAATTTTTCCATCATCAATATTAAGATTATAAGTATTTCCATTATTATCAATTGCAGTATCACCAACAGTATATCCAGTTCCCGATGATACTACAACAACTTCAAGGACACCATAATCAGGAATAAACTGGTCATCTTTAGAAATATCAATTGGATAATTTTCTCCTGTTGAAATCATATAAACTTCAAGTACTTGCCCATAAGTACTGGAGTTTATATCATAATCTACAATTACTTTTCCAATTGCACCATAACCAAGACCACAAGAATCACTGAAACTTATTAATGGTGGAGCATTATAATATCCATATCCTGGATTTGTAATTTGCACTCCTATAATACTTGCCGTATTTCCAATAAAATCTCCAAGAATTACTTCTCCAAGTGCATCAAATCCATCTCCACCAAAAAATGATACGGTAGGTGAATCGCAAGTTGATGGAACATTACAATCTGGACTACTAAAAGATGGAACAAATTCTCCAAGTTGTGAAAGGGCAGAAGAAGTGTTCATATTGTCTAATACATTTTGATATACCTGATTTATATTAAATGAACCACTTGGTCCATATCCAATAGTCCATTCCTTTACAAGTTTTTTACACTTTGAATTATTTTGGTTACAATCAAATAATCCACCAATAGATTGAATACTACTTACTGAACTTAAAAGTGAACCCGCAACACTAAATCCAGAACTAATTCTTGATACTCCACCCAACACCCCACTAAGACCACTTTCAATATCATTAATGATTCCATTTACTAAAGAAGAAACAAATTGTTCTGCAGTACATACTCCAAAGTTTACAATTTGAAGTAGTGTATCCTCTAATAGATTTCTTATCATATCACCAAGACCATTAACAACACTCCCAGAAGTACAAGACATCGCATCTTGAACACTTTTTATTGGTAATCCAAATGTTTTTTGTGCTGTCACTCCGGCTAAATGTCCTGCCTGGTCTTTTATAGAAAAATCTCCAGGAGTTGCTGCAAATACTGCAGCATAAACAGTATCATATAATAAATTTAATCCAGAATTTAATGCGGGAATTAATTGATTATATAATGAATTAAATAAAGTCCCAACAAGATTATTTGCAAGATTTTGTATTTTTACTACTGTGCTTTCAACCTCTTGTAAAAAGTTTGTTGACGTATTAAGCGAAGAAAATAAATTACCCAAAAGTCCATTAACTTCACCAACAAAACTATCATCACAAGTATCAGCAAAAATAATTTTTTTCCCTATTGCTGAAGATTGAGTTCTTTCATCTGGATTTTGTTTTTGCTGGTTTAATTGGTCAATTTGTTTCTGAGATAGTGCTCTTGGAGATTTTTGAGAGTCTGCTCTATTTTCATTTGATTCATTTTTAACTACGTTTGAACCATCATTTTTTATATTATCAGTATATCCAGTAAAAGGAACAAATGGACTTTGATATTTTCCTGTAGAAACTTCGGCAGTTCTTCCAAAAGTTCCCATAATCATAGGAAGTTGACCATTATCACCATCTAAAAAGAATCCTACAACAACATCCCCAGGTCTTAATTTTGAATTTTGTGCATAATTGGACCCACCACTTCCTGCAGTAGAAGGTAATAATATTCCTGCCCAGGGTAAATCTTCATTTGAAAGTTCTGCTTCATTATAAGGATGATACCCAAGTATTCTTACTTTAGTTCTATTTCCCCATCCAGCACCATTAAATTCTTCTTTTTGAGAACCTTCTATTGGTGGAATTTGCCCTATCCACCATCTAAATCCATCTCTTCCTATAAAATGACTTTTAAGTAATGATTCATCAATCATTGTTTAGATCCTTTTATTCCGTAAGTATCTCTAATTAACTTAAGAGAAGTATATGAATTTTGTGTATCAAAATGATGACACAACTCTTTTATCATATATAGTCCACTTTGGTCGGGATCATAATCTTTAGCATCAGTTTCAGAAATTCTTGGAAATAAACATTCTATTAAATCACCCGCTTTTAATCTTGTGTCTGATGGAATCATAACATTCAATGTTTGAGTGAACAAAATATTATATCTCATAAGTGTTTGAGATTGATATAATTCTGGATTTGAATTTAAATCTTTAGATATATCAGAATTCATTGTTCCTCTATCTAAAAATGCAGTAATCATTCTTGATGGAGACTCACCTAAACTCTGATTTGAAGAACTTGATATTTTTGGAAGTTTTAAAGAATCAGATCCAATGTTTTTATTTTTAGAATAATCTTTAAATGTAAATTTACCTTTTGAATAATCAGTAAATGTAAAATTAAGAGGGTCAAAAAACATTCTTTGACTTGCATAAGTTCCAAGTCTTAATTTTTCAATTAGATTTTGATTTTTTGTTGTATTATAATTTAAAATTTTAATATCATTATTATCAACTTTGTTATCTTCATTATCATAAGTGACAGTAGTAGGACTATAGATATAAGTTTCTACCGGTTTTTGATCTATTAAACTATCAATTGACCTGAATTGAAATCCATCTTTTGTTTGATAAAAGAAAAATCCAGCAGTTGAATCTCCAGAAGAAACAGGAACACCTTTTGAAGCTAACCAAATTAAAATTGTAAATGGTTTTCTCATATTTCCAATAAAACCATACTTATTTGAAGTATCATCAATCTTTCCAATTTTATCTGTTTTTAAATATTCTGTAATAATTTTTTTCACAGATTCACTAATTTTAGATTCCGGTTTAAATTTAATTGGAACTCTTATAGTTTCATTTGTAATTGCTTCTCTTGGAACTAAATTTAAAGTAAAAACTTCTCTATTTGCTTCTGATATGACATCTGTTATACTTGAAACATAAAAATAATCTTTGAAACTTTTTGTAAAATCTAATCCAGGATTTCTTTTGGAATTACCAGCAATTTTTAACACAACTCTTTCACCACCACGAAGAGGAAGACCATTATAAATTGATTGCAATTCTCCAGTTTTTTTATTTTCTACTGAACTTCCAACATTTATTACTTTAACTTTTGCAGTAATAATTGGAGAAAATATATCCTCATAGTAATCTACGGAAACTGTTCCATTTGAAATATCTATAGTTCTTGATTGATCATTTGATTCTAAGATTAATGCTTCAAATACCGATTGTTGAATTGACATTATAGGTAATTTAAATCTAAAAGAAGTTTGTTTTTAAGAAAAGAATATAATAATTCTTTTTCATTTAGTTGTGAATCTAAAGAAATTCCACCAGATATAACAAAATTTCCTGTTGATTGAGTAGAAGTATCCTGTAAGTCATCAATTAAAATAATATCCTGTCTCTTTGAAGATTCTTTAATATTATTTAAAATACTTTGTAATAAATCTCCCTCAGTTGTGGTAGATTGCATCTCAATTTCACTTGGAATTTGAGAAACAGAAGAATTTGAAGAAGGTATTAATGGTGTTGATGGTATTCTTTCTTGTTGTTTTGTATCTAATGGATATGTAGGAGTTCCAACAACTTTTCCACCTAAAGAAACATAATTTTGATATACTGAAGTTGGATTAGAATAAGGAGAACTTTTATTTTTATAATACTCAAAATGTAAATGTGGTCCTGTAGCATTTCCAATTCCTGGAGCACCCATATCAGATAAATATGCTATAGTTTTACCGGATTGAACCCTTTCTCCTTTTTTAACTTTAAAGTTATTAACATGAAGATAACGACTTTGAGTTCCATTATCATGAGTAACTAATACCATTCCCATATTTCTAGCATCAATATAAGCATATTCAATTACTCCACCTTTTTTTAATATTACTGGAGTTCCAGCAACTTTACCTTGTTTGGGAACAATATCAATACCCATATGTTGTCTACCCCATCTCCAACCATAACCAGATGTAATAATCATTGGTGATGCTTGAACTTGTACTGGTTGTGGTGTTTGTGATGATGGTTGTGGTGTTTGTGATGAAGTTACTCCAAGATTTGGAACAGAAGCTACAGATTTTCCTTTATAACGATATTCCCAACCAAACCAATTATCACCAGATTTTCTCTGAATACTTGGAGGTCTTCCAACATTAGCACCTTTAAAATCAGTTCTTCCTTGAACAAATTCTGCAGCATTTTTCTGTAATGTTGGATTTGTTATATTTGATGCAACATTTTTGATTGCACTTTCAGTAAAACCAGTTGCTTTTGCTGCAGATTTTGCATCTTTAATAGAAAACCATTCTGGATTAGGTTTATTTTTTTTACCGGGTTTTGGTCTTTGCCAAGTTGGTTCATATTGACCTTCCCTTAGAATAAGTTCTCTTATATTCTTAGATCCATAAGCACCAGAAGATGCTCTATTGTAAATGGATTGCGCTACATCTGCCTGCCCTTGAGGATCGCTATCTTCTCTTGATACTATTGCAACTAAAGTCCAAAAATCGGCATTTCCACCAGAAGGTTGTGTTGGTTGTGTTGGTTGTGTTGGTTGTGTTGGTTGTTCTGGTCTTTGTGGTTCAAGGTCTGGATATGCACCAGGACCAGCTTCAGTTCCAAGTGGAGGAACATTCATAAAAGGTTCAGTCAATACTGAAAATGCTTCTTTAATTTGTTCTCCCATAGTGTCAAGAGTTTCAGTCAGTTCAATTAAACTATTACGAATTCTATCGCTACTATCAGTAAGATCAAAAGTTTTCAAATTTTCAAATAATGCAGTAGAAACTCTTCCAATATCATAAATCATATTCCATATATTATCTACAAAACCACTAAATGTAGAATTCAATGATGTTATTCTATTTGAAAGTTCTTTTGCACCAGCAATCCAAGTAGGCATATTAGTTAATAACCAACCAGAAGTTACAAATCCAGCAAATTGTAAAATTCTACTTAAAAAACTACCACCAACTTGAGATAATGCTAATCTTTTAGAACCACCAGAAGTTTTAATTGATGTAACTGCAAATAATTCATTCTGTTTTTTTATTATTACATCATTTTCATATCTTCTATTTTTATAATTTAAAATATTTTTAGATATTTTTTTTCTTTCTGAAATTCTATTTGTAAGAATATTTGAAATATTTTTAATAGTTTTTGATGCAGTTTTAGTTCCTTCTGAAATTAAATCCATTTTACATCACCACATTATAATTAGTTTGTGAATACAATGAATAAAAATTATCACTATTTGATGAAGAAATTAATGGAACATCTGTTCCTGCATTGGATTTTGGCATTTGCCTATTTTTATTTGGATTTTGTTTAACCGCAGATGCCATAATTACATTTGGTTTTGGTTCCGGTAAAAATCCAATTTCTTGATTATTTTTTGGTGGAGATTGAATTTCTGGTTGAAAATTGGGTGTTTTTGGTTTTTCATTTAGTTCTATATTAGAATTCGGTATTTTTGATTTTTCATCTAATTTTACATTTTCAGTTACTGGTTTAATATCCATTTCGGAATTTGTGCCAGATAAATTTAAATTATAATTAGATAAAAAATTTCTACTATCTAAAATAGATGATTGTTGAGTACTATCAGTACTTGTATTTTTTGAAGGAGTTATAGGTAAAATAGGTGATTGTTGAGTACTTGTATTTTTTGAAGGAGTTATAGGTAAAATAGGTGATTGTTGAGTACTTGTATTTTTTGAAGGAGTTATAGGTAAAATAGGTGATTGTTGAGTACTTGTATTTTTTGAAGGAGTTATAGGTAAAATAGGTGATTGTTGAGTACTTGTATTTTTTGAAGGAGTTATAGGTAAAATAGGTGATTGTTGAGTACTTGTATTTTTTGAAGGAGTTATAGGT
>Ga0208162_1001085_pt1 | contig 14650 bp, 18 predicted proteins | sample CB_VirMetaG_4_FD_184539 | JGI IMG/M metagenome (GOLD analysis project Ga0208162, IMG submission 184539) | Freshwater to marine saline gradient viral communities from Chesapeake Bay - CB_1508_1M Viral MetaG (SPAdes) (version 4) | ecosystem: Environmental > Aquatic > Marine > Coastal | place: USA... | reverse complement strand
AATAATAGTACCGTTGTTATCAGTTCTAATATTATTATCTTCTAAAGAAGATTGAACTTCGGTTCCAAAAAATGGTCTTTCAGAATTTAATCTACCACCGCTTGTCCTTATCTTCATTATATTATAAGGAATACCAAAACAGTTTATTAACGCTCTTAATCCTCTTTGAGTACCTTTTGTTTTAAGTAGGAAAGGTAGGTTATGGTAAATTCTTTTATATACACTTTTTTGATATAAATCTTTTGGTAAAGTATCGAAAGGTTCTACTACTTTTTCAGTAACGGTTTTAGTAGTCGTAATTGTTTCAGTTTCGTATATAATTGTTGTAGATTCAACAGTTGGTTTATCACTAATAGTTATTCCGATTTCATAATCATCAGCAGTAAACAAACCAGTTTGTCTAATATCCGCTAAGTCTACGCTATCTCGTGTCATTCCGGGTAATAGTAAATTTCTCAAATACTTACGGTCTGCGTCTACTAAAGCAATTGTTAGATCAGGATTACTAAGAAATTCAGAGATATTATTACCATAATTTTTACCACTTGGATTTGCATAAAACACCCCGCGTTTAGTAGCGCTTGAGGTGGTCCTATACGTATTATAGTTTCTTGTCTTCCCACCACTACCTGGGTTATATTCAAATCTATAAGGTCCATATGTACCTGCTGGGACTGTCTCTCCGGTTAAAGGATGAGTTCTTTCAGGTAAAGTAAAGGTAAAGTAATAAGATTGTCCTTCTTTCCAGTGGCTTAAATTTTCTGGGTTTTTTGTAATGGTATTGTTTGAAGGATTTATTCCTGAGCTAAGATGTATTCTTTGATAACCATCTATATCTCCTAAAACTTGAGATTGTTGTGTACCTTTTGCAGATTGATTGTGATGCTCTGGTTTATATAAGGATATTATTTTATCTCTTAATGCAAATCTACCTTTAGTTTTTTCAAAATTTTCTATATCAAGATTTGGGTCTGCCCAAGGGTGTGGTTGATTAGGATCTACAAAAAGTTCTTCACGAATAGATCTGTTGTTACCGCCAATACCTGTTCTAGTGTAAGTATCTCCGATATTTATTACTAACCCTGTAAATTCTCCGGTTGTTACTTCGACTGGTACCTGTCTTTCTTCAGTATCTATAACCTCTTTTGTGCGAGTTACTATATTACCTGCTTGAACATTTTCGTTAATACCCTCTCCGGTATCTTGAGTAAATTCTCCTACAAAGTATTTAAATAGATCTTCTAATGAATTTGAAGAATTATATAACTTAACACCTAAACTCTTTATAGCTTCTTCTACTAAATCTCTAGATACACCAACATTTAATCTGTTGTCTGCATTATACTTATCTGATACAGCTTTTGAATAAATCCATAGATTATCAAAGTGCTGTGCAATCATTTGAACAAATAATGTATACTGAGTATTATTGTCATCTTCTCTGATGAAAGCCGGTATAGTATTCGTTAAAGCGTTAAAGTTAGATACATCGTAATTATTTGCAGCAGTTCTTTGACTAGTAAACCAAGTAATAGCTTCAGAGTTTGAAGATTCTAAATTTACATAAGGCTTTTTACCGTTAGCTTTCGGCCAAGAGTTAGAACCGCTTTCAAAGTATAAAAATCTTTCGTAATGATCGAAGTTATTAACTATACCTTCAATTAAATTTTCATAGTATTGCTTGTCGCTTGTAACCCCGCTACTACCAAGTTCGCTATTAATATTCTGAATACTAGAAGAGTAGTTATTTAAAAGATCTAATTTATACTTAAAGTTAATTAACCTTTCTTCAGCAGATGAGAAGTGAATAAAATCTTCGTAGTTTGTATGATCTATAGATAACTCTGCTCCTTTTTCGTTAAATAGAGAATATACTTGATAGTTTGAATTATCTACTGAGTAGCTAAATAGCTCATCGTAGTTAAAGTATTGTGAAGGAGTAGAAGTATTATCTTCTAAATCTATATTAAAGTTAGCTTCTCTTAATCTTGAAACAGTTGGTGCGTCAGGAGTAAATTCAGCTTCTATTTCATATGCTATAGGATCAGAAACGAATTCACATACATCTAAAGTAGCTTTTAAACCTACCGAGATAGGAAGCGGTTCATATAATTTTACTGTTACTACTTCTTCTTCATCGCTATAATCTATATTTATACCAATGAATAATTCGTTGTTACCTAAATTTAATCTAAACTCTGAAAAGAAAGAAGTGTCTTCTATCCTATCTTTGATAGCTAAAGCGTACTTTTTAAGGTCTTCATTTAAGATACCGGTAGAGCTAAGCTTAAGCTCTGTTCTATCATTTGATATCTCTTTGATGTAAAGTTTAGGTCCAAGCTTTGCTTCAGAGAATAAATTATTGAAGAATATATATAAAAGCTTTACTCCTCCGTTCCTATACCCGTAAGCTATAGCATCTTTTTCTGGATCAACTGAAATGGTAGAAGAGCCTTCTTTACTACCTCCGGAACCTAACTCAATCTTATAATTAGTATAGCTTGAAATAGACCTTAAGAGAGTATTACCTACAGTATAGATATGTAATTCAGATACATGCTTTTGAGAATCAAATGCAGAATTTACACCAAAAGATTCTATAAGATTAGTATCTTCTGCTGAATATTTTTCATACTGTGCAAGTTCTGTTGCAGCAGTAGGTATAACTTTATATTTATTATCCGCCATTTTGAGCTAGTTCTGATTCTAAATCGTTTATGGTTGAATTTGCTTCTACAAGCTGTAATCTAAGTTGTGTAATTTCATCTAAAAGAGGCTGTATTTCTTCTGTTGATTTTTCATAATCAACCAGTTTTGAGCTCTCTTCTATCAAAAAAGTATGAGAGTTTTCAGGCCCTTCTAAAGGTATAGTGTAATAGAGTTTATCATATAATCTAAAAAGTTCTTCAACTGTATCGGTATCAACAGCAGGTACAGGTTTAGTGAAAGTTTTAAACTCTCTATCTACTACCTGATCGAATTGTGTTTGATCAAATACAGTTTTGCTAACTTTAAGATTCCTAGCCATTACGCACTACCTTAAATATATTTTTATTGTCGATGATAACTGTGCTACCATCTAATTCGGTTTTAATTAAGATACGATAATATCTTTCCGGCTGCAACCCTCCCATATAAACATCAAAGAAAGGTCCATTACTATCACAGGATATTTTAGTAAACTCTGTATCAAAGTCTACAATCATCTCTTCTGTGTTCTCATCTCTTAACCCCCAATATGAACCAGAAGGTAAAGCATAATCTGTTGTATATACAGAAGATGTTTGGAAAGCACGGGTTGGGTATTTAGGTCTAGATATTACTCTAAATCTCTTTTTACCGGTATCGGCATACTTGCCGACATTATTTTTTATATCTATAGTTGCTTGATCGGTAGAAAGTAGAGATAAGCTACCGGTATCATATGCACTATCGTCCCATTTAAACTCTAGGTAAGGAGGATAAATAGTATTTGTATCTCCTCCAAAATATTTTAACCTTATAGAAGCCGAAGTGTATCCTTCTAAGCTGTCTTGTAGTTTAAGTATAAATCCTCTGTTAGTAAGAGTATCGTTATAAATCTGCTTTACTGCTGTTGTTACATTTAGGGTAAGATCGTGAGTTGAATTTAAACCGTGATTTTGAGATGCTTCAACATTTTCTCCGTTAGAAGCAGTGTACCAATTACCCCCACCTGTAGTTGCTCCAAAAGATGCTGTTACTCCTGTAACAAATGGTCCTGTTGGCCAAGCGTTAGTTTCATTAGCTGATATATTTGTCCAGCTTACACCTGTCTTATTAGTCGGTAGATCTCCAAACTTACCTGTACCGTTATCCCAATCGTTACCGTTGATATAGATGGGGTAGCCGTAAACTGTGTAATCTACTGGTAATTCTGATGCTTCTGCTAAATATAAATGAATACTAGAGCTAAAGTTTGTATTACCTATTTCATTATTGACTACATTATCAATGTCGGTATCTGAGAATTGGAGTAGTATACGGCTTGTTTGACCGATATCAGATGTGTTTGGATATCCTCCAAGTTCTAGTATTTCATCTTTACCTGCGTTTCCTAGAGGAGTTTCGGTGAAGATAAATGTATCTTTTTCAGGAAAAATTCTATATACTGCCATTACAATGTTGTTATTCTACCTTTTATATCGCTATTAGGGTACTTTACTTCAAATATCATCGGATCGTATGAAGGATACACTACATTACGTTTTGTAGCTCCTTTCACGTCATAGGCGTATTTTGAATATATACCGCCTTGTTTATTAACAACTTCGATATTTTCTACCGTTTGAACTCCTTTTACTCTATCTAGAAGAGTGTAAATTAATGAAAGATTTATAGGTTGATTGATAGACCATTTAGCTATATCAAAGAAATCTTTCAATTCGTTAGTACAATTTAGAAGAACATCCCTACCGTTATAGTTAGGTCTTATCATTATATCAAAATTAATACCTATATTTACCACAAATGCATCTTTGATAGAAATAGCATCTGTGATCATTTTATATTGTGAGATGTAAGTTTTAAGATTTTCTTTTAAGTTACTAGTCGCATTTACTACTTTTTTGTTTCCGTCAAAAGCTAGTACATACATAGATAAAGCTAGAGGATTAGAATCTATTATATTATCTGTGGCAGAATTTCTACTTACAAGTTGATCTTGAGTTACATATGCTTTAGCTATCGAACCGAACTGCGATGGTAAGGTTAAAGCTCTAAAAGAATAATCTTGTAGAGTAACTGCTCTGCCTTGTTCGGCAAAAGCTCGTCTTGAATTTTCTCTTAACTCTTCTACCGTATCTCCGTCTCTTCCTCCGGTTGCCGGTTGTAGGTTAATAAAAGATAAAGAAGACACTACAGTAGGATCTGCTTCTGCCTGTGTTACTACTGTTTTTTGGTTTACAACTGTATTAGCAGGTACATTAGATTCTACACCTCCTCCTACTAGATATCTAATAGTTAAAGTAGTATCGGAAGGAGCTATACCGTAAGCTGAGGAGTATAAGAAGTTATTCGGGTCGTAATTTTTATCTATAGTCGATACTTTGTCGGTTGAACCTATTCCTACATTTGAAGGGTCAGGTAAAAAGTCTGTATCTAATTGACCGGTTATACCTGAGCCGAATTGTATTAGTAGCTGTCCAGAAGAATTAAATCTAGTTACAAATCTTCTTGGTACTCTTGTTGCTGATAAGAGATAAGGTACTGTTGTTGAATCTGTTCCTTCGTTTGATACTTCTTCAAATATAGTATCTTGACCTAAAAATGGTACTTCGTTATACACTTTACCATCACCGTCTGTGATATCTAATACACGGATAATCTTCTCATCATCAACAGTAATAGTTAAAAATTGTTCAGCTGCTCCTATTGTTTCTGTTACGGTTTTTACTGTCCCAGAGGTAGCCTTTACTTTTTTAGTTAAAGTATATTCAGCAGGATTTCCATCACCGTCGAGACTAGCAATTCTCACTTCTGTAGGGTCATACGAAGAAGAGACTCCGAAATCAATCTTTCTATCAATGATAAAATTGATATCTCCATTTACCGATGCTCCTATAATTGCATTAGCATCTATAGATAGTGCTTGAGAATAATCTGGGTTATAGTTTGATGTTTTACCGACTCTATGGCTTACACTTAACTCTACTTCAGATATAGTAGATACTTTAGGTTTATATCCAAGCATGTAAGCAAGGTTATATAGATTGCCAGGTTCTTTAGCATACTGTAAATAAGTTTCCTGTAACTGAGTGTCTTGATAAAACGACAATACATCTCCAACATATGCTGCCATTTCGATAAACATAGTACCAGGAGAGGTTGGAGAGAAATCATTATAAGTATCAGGAAAGTAGTTCTTAGCATACTGAACAAGCTGATCCTTAAAGTCTGTAAACTCCCGGTTTATGTATTTTATATCTCTTTCTTGAGCCATTACTGTTCAAAATTTATTACTAACGAATCTTCTATATTAGTTTCAGATATTGTATACGACATAGTAAAATACACCGTATTAGTATCTGGTTGTGCATTTAATTGCATATCAGTAGTTACAACTCTAGGAAAGTATACACTCAAGCCTTCCTGTATTACGCTTTTTATTTGATCAATCTTATCTTGAGTTAGTTGATCGAAAAGTAAATTTCTTAAACCACTTCCAAAAGTTGGATTTAAAAATCTTTCTCCGGCACCGGTTAAAAAGAAATTTATCATATTTGTTTTAATAGCATCTTTTGTTTCGTAAGTAATATTAAATACACCCGGACCTGTAAAAGGTAGAGATACTCCAACACCTTTGCGTGGTTGAAGATCTAACGGATCTATTTTTTTTACTTCGAATGCCATCTTATGCTACTCCGTATTTTTCTTTATCCTTTTTAAGAGAAGCTTTATAAACAGCTCCTGCTTTTTTTACAAAATCAAATTGAGATATATCTAAACCTGGTGCTGGTCGACCTGAGTCTACCATTCCCATATTGGATGCCATCATTTCGGCAAAGTTTGGTTTTTGAACCATGTCAGAAGTACCTGATATAACGTTTCGATATTCATCGTTATTCATAGAAGCTTTAGTTTGGTTGATCATCTCCGCTATTGGATCGGATGATTTAGCTGTCTGTACTTCTTGAATCTTAGTTTGTGATTCAAATTTTTGAACATTTGGTTTAGCATCTGGTTGACTAGCAACACGAACTGCTTCTGTAAGCATCTCCTGTAACTCCTCCTTAACAGCTGCTTTAACCTCTTCTCGTATGATTTTTCTTAATTGATCGAGTTTCATATATATAAATAGTTATGTTATGGAAGTTGATTATCTATTCTAAATTTTAATTCTTGTATTAATACATCTGTAGAAGAAGCAAACGAGGAAGGACCTCTTAATACTACTACTCCTATCTGATCTTTTGCTACTGCAAACCGTCTTGGTGCTATAGAAGGAGAGTTTGGATCGGTTTGAACAGATAGTACATAATCTTTACCGTTCACACTTCTAAAAGGTACGTCTGTATTAGTACCGGCTGTTCCTTCTTTATTTGCACCTTCGGTTGCTTCTTTAATAAGTTTAAGCTGTTCTTCTGTAAAGCCTCCGTTTTTTGAACATTCTTCTATTGAAGGGCTTAAAGAATCTAATCTAGATTTTAAATTTACTAAATCTGAATCTACACTACTTAGTATTGCTTTACAAGCTGCTATATCATCTTCAATAGAAGCAGCCAGTTCACTTGCTAATCTTAAAAGATCTGCGTATTTGTTTGTTACTGCTATAGGAAGAGAAAAGATAACACCTACTAGACCTGGACCTCCTACTGTTGTAAGTATAGGAACAGCTTTTAATACAGAAATAACATTAATAGCAACTTTTAATGTAGTTTCAAGCCTACTTACCATCCTTTCAAATGGTTTGATCCTTCCTCTTAGATTAGCTGTATTTCTTGATATAAGGTTTAAAGTATTAACTATTCTTATCAATTCATTAGGAGGAGGACATTGATTTGAAAACTGAGTAGTTATAGAACTGACTTCATCTAATATCCTACCTCTAGCATCAGCTTTTATTTTACCTACTTGAGCTCCTACTACTCCCGCTAAATTAGATGGTTTTATTCTGTAGCGCATTATTCAGTAAATACTTTTTTAGATTGTAAAGGACCTGTTTTACCTTTTAAAATTTTTAAAGTAGCAAGTGCTGCTGAACCTTCTGTGTTTAAGCTTCCTACCGGGCCTCCACCGTTAGCTGCTACAGACATAGATTCAGCCATTCCAGACATTATATCTATTAGCTCTTTCATATAATTTATAGTAGCTGTTCCTTTTAAAACAGGTTCTTTAGTACTCTGAGGAGCTTTTGCAACTTTCTCTCCTAAGAAAATAAGTTCAGCATCTATCGATACTTCTTTTACTCCGTCTAAGTTTATATAATTACTCTGAAGTTCTAAGTATTCATTAGAGTTAAGGAATATTCCTTCTTCTTTAGCATTAAAATATAACCTACCCCCATTCACAACTACTTGAGAACCTTTATACTCATTAGCAAGAGGTGGTTTAACTCTAACTCCATAAGACTCTACTTTATTTCTTACTTGACTTAAAGGAACTAAATGATCTGATGTAAGGTATATAGATGAAGCATCTTCGTTTACATCCTCTATAATAGGATCGTAAGGATTATCAGCTTGTTTTTGACCGTTACTAAGTATGGTAAGAGGCTTTCCTATGTTTGTACTATCTACAAATTCGTTTTTAGGTGAAGGAAATCCAGTTAATCTAAGTGATTGACCTTGTCTACCGTCTAAAATAATATCGCCAGGGAAAGGTTGCATAGGGTTTACCTCGGTTAACTCATCTATATCTTTACCTAAATCTAATTCTTTATCTATATCATCTGGAAATGCAGCATGATTTGGGTGGTTCCATAAATTAACTATAGTGTTGTAGTAGGTCTTAACGTTTAGGTTAGAAGTATCTAACCCGTAACCCGGTGCGGACGTTAAAAGTACTATTTCGTTCTTAAGAGGAAACTTTTTTAGGTCGCTAGATATAGGATAAGCCACAGGTAGTACAATGGAATCAGATTCTTCTATATCTTTTTTAAGTAATCTATACTTTATTGCACCAACAGCCTCAGATCTTCCTAATTTGTCCCATTCTTCGTGGGTGTCATCAAGGATAACATCAACTACCCGGACAGGAATCATATTATTCCCACCAGAAGATGATTTTTTAGCAGGGTCAGTTGCTAAAGGTACGTTAGAATAGAGATTATAAGAGTAGTTCATTATAATTCTTTGTCCAAATCCTCGTCTTTTTGTATATCGTCTACGTTTTGAGCTGTTTCTTCCGATTCTTCAAGTAAATCTTGTAGTTCTGAGAAGTCAAACATCTCTCCATCACCGCCTCTTGCCTGAATTGCTTCAATTCTCTGTACAACAGTCGCTAATTTAATAAGATGCTCGTCATTTTTTACACCTATCTCCATATATTCTTTGATCATAGGTACAATTAATGTAGCATCCCCAATATTTTCTATTAAAGGCTTAAGTTCTCCTATCAAACCTCTTACTTGAGCACGGGTTGCCGTAGAGTTATCGTAGATTTCACCGAAAATATCAGATAAAGTCTTGTCTCTGAATATAGTTTTATCTAAACTCATAGTCTTTTTTATTATAAATAGACTATAATGGCTTATTGTAAATCAGCCCTTGCTCACTTAAAATCTTGTAATTCATATAGAAATCCTCCTTTAAAACCGATATTACTCGTGTTAAATGGGGAGTTTCACACTCTGTCATCTCTCGAATGTAAATATACAGTGCTTTTTTCTTAAAAATATCAAGATCATATCGAGTTTTAAAGACAGTCAACACAGCATCAGCAATTTCCTGGTCAGATTCTTTAGGAAACAGTTCTTCTAGGTTAGAATACGCTTCTTCTATCCAAGAATCTAGAAAAGTAGCTAAAGAAATAGCGTTTTTAGAGCGTACATCCGTGTCTACCTCATAGGAATCTTCAATATCATCGAAAGATCCTATCTGTTTAAGCTTTTTATAGTTTTTATTGTTATAATTTATAAGCCAACGTTTAACTATAGTGCCAAAATAAGAATAAGCTTTAGCTCCGTTAGTAGGATCAAACTTATCTATCTTTTCAGACATTAACATAGTAACAACTTCATGTTTTAAGTCTTCTATCTTTTCAACATCTGTGTAATAGAACTTAAAAGTATGAATAATATTCTCTGCTAACTTATAAAAAGGGAAATATATATGTTCGGTGAATATTCTATTCCTGTATTCGGTGTTTTCTGAGTTATTAAACTTTACTATATAGTCTTCTGTCTCTTTTGTAAAGTAATTACTACTAGCTTTCTTTCTTGCCATAGTTTTCCGGGAGCATGTATCGGTCTAGCTCTTCTTGAACCGTTTTCATTGATTCAAAAAAGAAACCAACCTCATCATCTGATTGAAAGACCCCTCGTTCATCTAGATTCTGCAAGTGTTTTTGTGATTCTGTTATAGTTTTTGATATATTCTGTAGATATTGGACTTGATCTTGTACAACATCTTCATATTTTTCTACTTTTATCAATAGATTACGTAAAGCAACTAAAGATACTATAAGTAATATACCTAAAATTATGGATAATACCAACATTTTATAGATTTTTTAACATATTTTGCAATCCTGAAGAAGAATTTACTCTTTTTCCTGTTGAAGATTGTGATTTTTTTGTTTTAGCATCGGTTGAACCGCCATTTCTCTTCCAAATATCGTACTCTACCTTGGAAGCAAGGAAATCTGCTGAGTGTAGAATAGAAATTATGCTTGTTTTTTGACGTGAAGTAGGTTGATGACTAAAAAAGTACGCTTCATTAGCTTTATCGAACACTCCATCATGACATCTGATAGCTAAATACTCTTTTTGGCTAACTTTAATACCGAACTTCTGGAGTAAATATAGAGAACGGTCTTGGATAAGCATAAAGTCTAACTCTGGGTTGTTTGTATACATCTCATTAAGCTTATCTTGACGCCATTTATCAGTTTGAGGTAAGTAGTTAGGTGCATCTCCATTTCCCATCTTACCTAAATCGTGAAATAATGCGGCAAAAACAAGTTCTTCTTCGGTGAAGTCTACCTCTCCACCCATTTCCTTATACAACCTCATTTGTTTCACCGCATATTCCACAACTCTATTAACATGATCAACGTATCCACCCGGAAAAGCATTATGGTACCATGTTTTTCCACTAGCAGGAGCCATAACATAGGTATCCTCCATGTGTTTAATCATAGACTTAACCGAATCTTTACGTTCGGTAATGTAAGTATCTATAATTTTAAGATGCTTTTCGTAATTTTTTTGTATAAGTTCGGCTTCTAACATAGTTAGTCTTGAGTTTCGGTATTAAGGAGTACTTTTATATCACCTAAATTACTTTTAATTATATCTAAAGAATTATATGATTCATCTCTATTATTAGTCCCTATATGAAAATTGAGAACTTTTATTTTAGAATCTATAATTTCTATTTTTCTTGATATTAAATCTTTATTTCTCATATAAATCAATATATATTTTTTTTATATAATATAAAGTTATGAACTTTTTTTTAAAAAAGCAACTACTTAATAATTATTTTTGCAACTAATTCATCATTTACCTCATATTTACTACCTGCTTCCCATAATACTCTGCCGTAAACACTGATAGTATCATTAAGAATCTGAGGAGATATAGGACCTACTATTCGTTTACCGTAAAGTTTTCCTGGTCTTTCTTCACATCCTCCGAAACAATCATCGGATAGGTAGATACGAGTATTACGCTGGACTATAGGAACTACATATCCTTTTAAGAAACTAACTGTAACATCTGTAGATCCTACTGGTATTTGAGTGCCATTATACGTTGTAAGTGATAACCAAGGGTTATAAAGAGGAACAGAGAAGTTTAAATCACCATCTACATTCCAATAGGTATCAGTATCGAATTTAGCTTCAATAACAGTCATACCATTGTATTGATACTCTTCGTACATATCGTCTGCTTCAACATAAATATTAAATCGAGGATAGTATTCTCCGTCAAAATCAAGATCTACATGATAATACCCATTTTCATCTTGCGGATAATTAAGAATTAAACGAGCATCACAATCTCCAGAAAGACAAGGAGAAGAGACATCATCAGGTTTAGTACAGCTTAGAGTAAGGAGGGCGAGTAAAAAAATAAAATATTTCATAATAACCGTTTTTATATTAGTTTGGCGAAGCCCGCCGCGCAAACGCGCGAAGTTGCCTCGAAAATTTCTATCCATTATACTTTTGACCAAGTTTTTCTATAGTAGATTTTACTTCTTCTAAAGGTATTTTAAAGAATTCTCTTTGATTATTAACTCGATAGCCGGATAAATACTCATGTACTTCGGCTTCTAATTCGATGCCGTTATAGCAAGGAAAGGCCCATTCGAGTACAAAACCGGTAGGAACCGAGGTAGATCTATCTAATTGAGAGACTCTCTTAGAAGGATCGCCTTTGGTGTAACCTATCTTAAGAAGACCAGGCATAGAAGGGTTAGAGAGTACATATACATGCTGCTTGTCGACAGACGGGGTAATCTTCATTACTTTACGTCTACCGGTATAGTATGTAACTTCCTCCCAGCCGTCATTTTGTTTATCTATATCTCTATGAGGAGTAATAGTATAGAAACGAGCTTCTGAGCCCATTACATCCTCTTCTACGGGTATGTAGGCTTGCGCCTGTTCTGGGGTAATACGAGAGAATTTGGTGCTTGGTAGATTTTCCATTTTCTTATAACCTTTTTAACTATATGTAAATATAAGAAAAAATTATCGGGTCTCCAACTCTATTGTAATATTTTTTGCAATATTTAAGTGATCAATGTATCTTTTTATAATCTTACACTTCTCATACTCCTCTATATGTTCAAAATAGAATAAAAGATGTTGTAAACCATCTTCTACCTTACCGGCCTCAAAAGATTCTCCTATAGTATATAAATCATCAAATCTATCACTATCTATACGGGTAAGATATCCATATAGTCTGGTATAATACTTTCTACGTATATTCTCTTTATTCTTTTTAAACTCTTTGGGGAAGTTATTTTCATACATATGGCTCATTAGTTCAAAGTTTTCTAATCCTTTAATTACCATTCCCATCAAGACAAACGGATTTTTGAGCTTATGTTCAATTCCATGCTCTCTATAAATCTCTTCATCTCCTTGTTCGAAGATAGAGAATAACGTTTGTGGGTCTAATTTATGCATGATTGCTTTATAATAAATAGTAAAAATATGAAGTATCCCCCCTATATACAAAAAATTTTGCTAAAAAAAATTTTGAGGTTTAGTTGTATATATGCAAAAAAGTTCTTATATTAATCAATATATAATTCTGGTACACTATGTCTATCGAAGAAATTTTAATGTCTGCTGAATCTCATGGTAAGAGAACAGAGGTTTTAAGGACTGTATCAAGTCTAAAGACATTAGATACTAGTTTACCTTTACAAGAATTGTATGAAAAAGCTTACGAAATAGTAATGAAAGTATGAAAAGAGATATAGAAGCATTAGTACATCTAGTAGTAGCCATAGTGTTATTCACACTAGGAACAACATTAATAAAAGATCCATCAGTATATAATACAGAAACATCTAATACTATATTAGTATTTTCTATAGCATATATTATCTACTGTAAGTTTGATAGTATTGTCCCATATATTAAAAAAATAAAAGGTTATGTTAAAACAACGCATTTATAAGTATATTAGTTATTTCTTCATATCTATAGGATTTATCGGATTAGGATGGATGGTAGGTAGTCTATTAGCCGAGATTGTATGGTTTTTTATTAAACCTCTATTTTAAATATATATGTATATATTACTAATAAGTGAAAGTTATCCGGGATATATTTCTTAGTCAGGCGCTCACGCATTGCTTCCCGCCGTCTTAGGGAACAATACTGTCAGGTTTATCTCACCTTGCCGGCACCTTGACCTAACCTTGCCTTACCGACGACGGTACCAGTTACGTAGTTTGTAGTATATATAGAGTAGGGTTAGCATACCTAGTATATACAGTAGGGTATATAGAGGGTTATTTAATAGATACTGGAATCCTAATATACCTATATAGAGTATCTGATATAGTATATAGGCTAGTAGGGCTATTGATGATACTATGGCTATACCTTGAAATACCTTTTTCATATTAAGCTAATTCAATATTGTATAAAGGAAACTTGTAAGTAGTACGTTGAGCCATCATATCGTAAGTATAAGCCTTAGCTATAGTACGACCCAAAGATTCAATATTCATACCATTAACATTATTCCAGATACTATATCTAACATCTCCATTCTTATATATATAACATTGAATAGTATATTTCTGGCCTCTATATATAACATCTAACCCCTCTTCATTATTAAGAGATAGGATGGCCTTTTTAATAACTTCTGATTTCTTTACTTTATCTGTATAAGTCATAACCTTTATTTTTACTACGTAAATATACGAACAATATCTCATATAGGCAACTTCTATACCCTTTTTACATTATACCCACCCTTTCCTTTAATCCTTTACATATCCCGAAATACACCCTAATAAAGACATAGTAGGGGATTACGAATATCGGAATTTGTAGGGCTGGATTTATGCTCTATATAGAAAAAACTTTTCCGGAAGGGGTGCATGCCTGATATTCTCTCCTACCTTCCTATACATTCTATAGATATATTTTTACACACTCCTATATATCTTTATATGTTTATATGTGTATATCTCTATATCAATATATACTTCCGATATATTTAATACACTTAACCTAATTAGAAGGCTATAGCATCGTCTCTTATATGTCAATGATCGTTTCTTTGTATGGATCTACCTTTCAATGTATCAAGGTATAACCAAAATCTTCTACTACCTCAGAGACGGACTTTAGTCCGGTCATACAAAGATAAGGCATTTAAAGCTTGTATTGTTCCTTCAAAGGCCGGTATCTCCTTTACCCCTTTTTTGGTAGGGATGTTAGGAGAAAACTCGCGTGGCGACTTCGTCGATGAGAAAGAAAACCCCCACCC
>Ga0208162_1001084_pt1 | contig 14653 bp, 21 predicted proteins | sample CB_VirMetaG_4_FD_184539 | JGI IMG/M metagenome (GOLD analysis project Ga0208162, IMG submission 184539) | Freshwater to marine saline gradient viral communities from Chesapeake Bay - CB_1508_1M Viral MetaG (SPAdes) (version 4) | ecosystem: Environmental > Aquatic > Marine > Coastal | place: USA... | reverse complement strand
TTGATTTCTTTCAGGTTTATCTGATTTTTGTGATTGTGCTGACAATTGTGCTTGTGGATGCTTTCTTGCGGGAAGTTCCTCAGCAATATGCTTTTTCATGAGAACAATTTAATGCTTTACTTTTTCTTATTTTTATTTATGATACTAATAGTGTTAGTTTTTTTCGACTTTTCAGAAAACGATTCTTTAACATCTTTAATCCAAGATTTAAACATTATTTCATCTTCCGTCACACATATTAAATAATTAGTTCCTCTACGAATTATTTTACCATTTAGTCCAGTATTTAAATTTTCAACAAAAGTTCCTAACTTAAAAATATTTTCACTAATATAATTTTCTCTCAAAGACTGTTGATCTAATTTAGGAGCAATTTTCCAAGTATAGTACCCTTCCTGTTGTATTTCCTCTATACCCATTCCTTGACGAACAAAATCAAATAGTTTAAGTGCCTCTTTATTTTTAACTTCTGCGGGGAGACCTGATCTAAATGTTATAAAATCTCCTTCCACAGCTGCAAGTCTAAGTCTAGATGAAGAAAGTCCTTCAATAGACTTATTCCCATCAGGATCAATATCTCCAGATGGGATGATATCAATCATATCAAATTGATAAAGTTTACCATTATATTCATTAGATAATCTTTCAAATTCTTTAATTCTGTCTGATCCACAAACAACCTTTATATTTGTATATCCATCATTATGGGCTTTTTTGAGAACATCAAAAATAGTTTTAAAATTAGGATCATTTACAATTCTTTCTGAATGATCTGGAAACATCATCCGCATGAACGAAATTTTTGTATCAGGATCTAAAGGATTCTTATTTTTATCTTGACTTCTAGATGGTGCAACAATATAATCTGCACCATCTTCCATTGCTACCATAGAAGCAGTATCAATTAACTGTTGGTGTCCAACAGTTGGTGGATTAAATCGTCCAAATGCAATTACTAGAGTCCCTTTAGTTTTTGGAATTGGTGGTACAGTTGTTGTCGGTTCTTCTGGAGGAATTTCTTCTTGAGGTTGCTGTTCCACAGGAACCTGCTGTTGAATGGGTTGTTCTGGATATGAAGATCCTAAGGGAATATTTTTTTCAAATTCAGTTTGTTTTGGATCTTTTGCTCCAATAATTTGATTCTTATTATAATACTTTAATTGACCCCCTACAGTTTTTGCCTCAAATTCACCAGTTGCTCTGTTATACCATCCACCATGCCCATCTCCAACTAGACCAAGGCGCTTTGCTTGAACCGATGCAGAAGTTGCTTCAGAAATAAATTGAGAAAAACTTTTCATTTTATACGTATTATTACTTACTGCATTCATACAGTAATTGTATTATAATTATTTATTTACTTTTAATACCCGTGAGAAGATTCGAACTTCCACTGTATGGATTCTAAGTCCACTCTCTCTACCTTTGGAGTACACGGGCATGAATGGAGATAAGGAGACTCGAACTCCTGACATCAGCCTTGCAAAGACCGCGCTCTACCAACTGAGCTATATCCCCAGTAAAAGTACTATATTACCTGATAGGCATCAAGTCAAATAGTTCTGGATGAAGTCTCCCATACTTTCTCATAATCTCACCTGCCTTAGCATTTGCTTCATTTTCAGCAGGACTTCCAGGATGAGAACTAATTTTTTTACCATCCATTACTTGCTTATAATGAATGAATTCGTGAGAGACTGTTCTTAAAATGTCTATAGGATGACGATTGATTATACTAATATAAAGAGTATTTCCACTCATCATTCCAAAAGTCTTATTATTTTTTGCAAAATCAGAGTCCTCTATTAAGACATATGGAATATCATATGTCAAACGAAGTTCTCTTTTAAGGAAGACTAAAAATCTTTTAAGAAGAGCATCGAACTGTATTTTTGTAGTGGGTCTTCCTTTTCTTTTGCCAATCAAAGACATTTTTTAAAAATATTTAGTTTACATTTAAGACTGCACCAATATTGTCATCGAGATCTTGAATTACTGTGCGAATATCAGTAATACGAGGAGGCACACTCACTTCATCATAAGTGTATCCTTTTTGTGATTCGAAAAGAATTTGACGCACTGCTGCAGCACATCGAGCATCCATTTTCAGAGTTACTTGTTTTTCTTTAGTCATCGGTCGTCAGCAGCACGGTTTTCGGAGAAGTAAACATCAAAAGCACCTTCAGGATAACGCCTCAAAAGTTTTTGAACATTGCGAGCAACGACATCATCCAGAGTTACATCAAGTGCCATACATGCTTGGGCAACATACCACATAATATCTCCCAATTCAATGATTAGGTGCTCTCGGTTATCTTCAGTATACGGTTTACCTTGAAAAATCATCTTTTTGACAATTTCCATAAACTCTCCACCTTCAGCATTAATACCAACGGCAGCGGTGAGAAGACGCTCAATATTCGCACCCTTCTCATCAAGAGCAACTAGACGATCAGAAAGAGAAAGAAAGTCTTTAGATGCATCAGAAGTTACGGCATCTACAAACTCAGCATACTTATCAAAATTAACGTGTTTCGCAGTTTCCATTAAAATTTAAATCCTTCAAACGATTTTTTAGGTTTGTTGTCTTCATAACCATTATACTCTTCTTCTTGTCCAGAGTCAAGTATATCATTCTGAGCAGTCTGCTCACAATCATAAAGACGCATTTTAGCACGGTCAATTCCAACAATAAATCTCTTGTAGATTGTTGGGTCATTATAACGGTTTTTCAATTGCTTCACCATAATCTGACTGAGTTGCTCCAACTCTTCCGTGCTAATCAGAGCAAACATAAGGTCAGCAGTAGCAGGCAAACCAAATGATTCAGAAGTATCGGTCAATTCCACATCAGAAGACCCAAAACCACTTCTTGTAGTTTGTGTCGCACTGACAATAGGCACATTGAATTCTACTGCCAGACCACGAAGTTCTTCAGCAATTGATTTGATATAAGAATAAGAATTGATAGAACTATTTGCCTTGTGCCTAGAAGAGGCACAGATATTCAAATAATCAACAAAGATAATATCTGGTTTAAATGATTTCTTCAGAGACAATTCATTCAGAAGTGCCTTGAAGTGACCGCAGTGTGCCGAAGCAGTTGGATACTCTTTGATGATTAGAGTGCCTTGTGTTTTCTTAGCAAGACTTGTGACCTTATTCTCAAACATTTGACGAGGCAAATCTGTCAGTTGCTGAATTGGCACATTCAGAAGGTTTGCGTCAATTCTTTCAGCAATTCGCTCCTCCGCCATCTCAAGAGTGATGTAGAGAACGTTCCTGCCTTGCAGTAGGACGGAAGAAGCAACATGGCACATAAAGAGACTTTTTCCGACACCCGTACCAGCAAGAGCGATATTGAGAGTCTTATTAGGTAGACCACCTTTTGTAATTTTGTTAAAATAGTCAAGATCAAATTCAATCTTGTCTTCTTTTCTGTGATAAAACTCATAACGCTCTTCATAATTTTGTAAGTAATCGTGACCGATATTATTATCAAAACTTACAGCAAGAGCATCAGAAAGAATACTTGGAATCGCATCACGATTCTTCTTTTCATTATTACCATCGGCAATATGAATAGATTCCATAAGTGCCAAATAGATGGCACGGTCACGACACCACTTTTCAGTCGTATCAAGTAACCATTGCTTTTCTACGGGTGAATCATTCAGAGACTTATTGATTTCTCTGACTTCTTTTACTTGCTCTTCAGTTAAGTCTGTGCGATTTTCTACCTCAATATTGAGTGCTTCGATGGTGATTGCTGAACCATATTTGACAATGAATTGAACAATCTCCTCAAAAATGACCTTCTCGGATTTGCTCTCAAAATAATCTGGTTGAATGAAAGGAATGACTTTGCGGGAATAATCTTCATTGTATATTAGGTTTCTAAGGATTGTAGTTTCAATTCTTTCCATTACTTATAATGCAAATATGTGCTCATGATATACTTTGGACCACTTATTGGTGCATTTCCTTTATGCGGAAACAACCAAAGTGGTGGGAATACTAATAATGTCCCTTTCTTCGGTTGAATAGTTAAATCTTTAAATACAGTTTCTCCACCCGCTTCGACATCATTTAAATACCACATGAAAGATAAAAATCTTCGTGCAGAAGGGTAATCTATCACATCAACATGAGTATCAAAACGATCTTCTCCTCCAGGATTATACTTCTTTATACGAAATTGCTCAAATGCATGGTCTGTAGGAAACACTCTATCATCTATAAACTCATAATACTTATCACGATAAGTAAAAACATTTTTAATTATATGATTATGAATTTTATTAACTTCAAGAGAAATTTCCTTGTTTTCAGTTAGATTAAACTGAGTAAAGTTTGGTTTTCCTTCATTCTCAAATCTCTCATGCCTATCCGCTGTCTGGTCAAATAATGAAATCAAGAAATCACAAACATCAGACTCTAAAGCATTTTCATAGATATGAATAAAATCATTAACTTCATCCATAAGAGAATTGTTGTTTCGCGGCAGCATCAAGTTGCTGCATTACTTCTTCGGTGAAATATACTTCAGGTTCTTTTAGAATCTGTTTGGCATAAATCTTCTTACCATCAATCTCATATCGTCCTGCTACATTTTTCCACATTCCTACTTCTTCACCAAGTTCGAGAAGACCATAGTATCGGTCTAGACCTCGCTCATCATAATATAGACGGACTTCAACTTCCTGATTCTCCTTACTCAAACGCGACTTAGCAGTCTTTGCCTTGATGATGTTTCCAACAACTTCTGTGCCATCCTTTTCCTTTTTCTTGGAGAGATAGATAATCGTAGATGCAGCATACTTGAGTCCACTACCACCACCCATTTCCTTTGTCGGCACATAGGCACCAATCACATCATAAGTATGATTAGTGACAATCATAGGAATATTTGCCTGCCCCAGTTTCAGGGTAAGCATTCGGAATGCACCTTTAACAAGTTGCGATTTAGTCATATCACGCACTTGCTTATCATTCAGCGCATCAGTAATTTCTTTCTCAGTTGAAAGCATACCAAGTGAATCTAACACAAACATACAAGGTTTGCGCTCACTTTCAGGTTTCTTAAGGTAAATATCAACTGCCTTAAGTGCCTTTCCACGAAACTCTTCAATCGTTACAACATTCACAACTACAAGTCTTTGAGTATCAATACCCCGACTTTCTAGAAGAGATTTAGTGATAGCAGCCTCAGTGTCAAAGTAGAGACAGTAACCATCGGGATTAATATCAAGAAAATTCTTAACCACTGCGAGAGAGAAAAAAGTCTTTCCAGTAGAAGACTCTCCAGCAATAGCAGTAATCTTATTCCCAGATACACCACCAAATACACTACCTGAAACCAGTGCATTAAAAATGTATGAACCCGTATCAACATAAGTTTCTGTCTCATCAATATCGGAAGCGAGTTTGGTATACTCTCCACCAACCTCTTTTACAATTTCTTTAAGAAAATCCATTACTTATCTCCGATAAAAACATAATCTGGATTTTGAGATTTAAAAATATCTATTGCATCTTCAGTTTTAAAAAACTTAAAGAGTATTGTGTTTGGAAACTCTTTAAGATGATACTTTACTTTAATCATTACGCAACCATCCCGTATTCTTCACGAAGTATTTTTTTATAAGGTAAACCTTGCTCCCTAAGTTCTTTTACAAGTTTAAGTTTTTGATAAAGTGCTACATCTCCACCAAGATGCATAGCACTAACAATAGTATTCAGTTCTTCATCATTAATAGGTAATTCCATTAGGCAAAAAATAATTCCAGGTTGACAGTTTTTTCTACATTCCATCCAATCGAATCAAGAATGGACTTCAAAGGCTCTACAAAACTCTTTTCAAATTGTAATTCATAATCGATGTATTTGTCAAGACCAAGTTCTTTAGGAAAATCTTGGATGAATGAAATGATATTCTCTTGAATGATATTTGGTTTTTTTAAGTATATAAACTTAATTTTCTCACCATTACCAATTAGAGAATACTTATTAGTCAGTTTTTTCTCCTTTACATAATGATTGAAAAGAAGTGCTCCACGAATGTGAATAGGAGTGCCTTTTACATAAATGTCAGATGCTGAGTGATACTTACGTACATCAGAAGCAGTTCTTGGAAAAGCAATTTGCTCTGGTGGAAGTTTTTTGAATTCGGCACGACACTTATCAATGAAGTTAATCACATCTTCTTCAGTGCCACTCATCATCAACTTGAGACCATCTTTAATCATTTGACGACAAGGTGCTGGAGTAGAAGATTTAACTGCTTCAATACCCATCATTTTCAGTTTAGGTTCTTCATATCGCACACCCTCACTGTCCCATACATTGAGAATATAACGCTTTTTAGCAGTCCAGATTCCACGCTCAGCAATATTCTCACGCTTCATCTGCATCTTCTGATCGTAAGCATTTACATACTCAGCCAATTCTTCGTAGCAACTTTCAATATACTTCTCAAATTCCACCTGACAGACCTTATCAAGGAACGAAACAATGCTTTGAGTAGTTTTCTCTCTTCCCTTGTATACACTTTCAACCAAAGGACCCATATTAAGGTAAACAGAATCAGTATCTGAAGCAATAATATAATCGACCTCTTTTGTTTTTAGAACTTTGTTAAGGTATTGATTGAGTTTATTTTCAATCCAACGAATAGAAACTTGACCAGATAAAGTAATTGCCTCAGCATTTGCTAGTTTATAATAACGGAAATACTGATTACCAATGGCACCATAGGCAGAGTTAAGTTGAATCTTCCTTGCCATTTGGATGTTGTTACACCGAGCAATCTCTTTTTCTAGTTCCTTGGTTTTTTTCTTTTCATACTCTTGCTTAGCAGCAAGCATTTTCTTTTTGTAAATAGTACGATCTTTATAAATCTTATCCATCAGTTCTGGAAGAAATCCTCTCACATCTTTGCTATACATTGCCCCATTGGCACAAACTGCCTTATCTTTGTATAACTCAAAGGTGACTTCTTGATTTAAGATTTTATCGACCGTTACACTTGGATGCCTCTCATCCAGAAGAGTTTCTGGTGAGATATTATATTGCATGATCAAGTGAGGATATAGGGAGTTCAAGTCAAAACTCACAACCCAATCATACTTTCCAGGAATCGGTTCCTTTACATAAGCACCAGCATACTTAGAATCTTTTTCAGACTTTTCTTTTGGAGGAATTACAATGTTTCTCTTCTTGAGATAATTGTAAATGATAGTATCCCACATCCTAACCTGAGAAAATACATCGGCATAGTTTGCCTTGGCATCATATGCCATCGTAATTGCCAACTCAATGAGTTTCATCTTGTCTTCCAAACGGTCAACAAGTTCCACGTCAATGATGTTGTATTCTACAAACTTTTGCCAACCCTTAGTATAGAAGTCTTTAAAAGTATCAAACTCAGAGTGGTCTAGTTTCTTCTGTCCCAACTCTACACTTGCGATATAATCAAGTCGATAAGATTCTTGTGCCTTGTAGGTGAATTTCTTGTAGAGATTCAGATAATCAAGTTGAGTAATACCACCCACATCGTAAGAAATGTGTTTGCGACCAGCAATATATGTTTCCCTTTCAGTCACAAGACCCCAAGGAGACAAACGTTTCATTAACTTTTCACCAAGAATCCTATCAATTCTACGCACAAGATATGGAATATCATACAATTCACTATTCCACCCAGTGACAACCTCTGGAGTATTTGTTTCAATCATCCACCAGTTAATGAAATCATCTAGCAACTCACGTTCTGTCCTAAAACCTTTGTAGATGACATTATCCTGTTTGTTTGTGAATGGACCTTTACCCCAAGTGCGAATTTGTTTTGTGGAATAATCCTGAATAGTAATCAGCAACACTTCCTCTGCCGCAGACTCTACATCAGGGAATCCATTTTCAGATGCGACCTCAATATCCAAAGTTGTAATCTTAACTTTGTTAGTGTCGAATTTGATTTCTTCTTCTGGATAGTTTTCTGAAATATATTGGTAGATATATCCAGTGTTCCCGTAGATTTTAAAGTTTTCTACACCCTCATACCTTTTAATAAATTCACGACAGTCTCTAACACAACCTGGTTGGACTGCTTCAACATATTCACCTTCTAAAGTTTGATATTTAGTTTTTTTATTAGAGGGGACAAAAAGAGTCGGGTCAAACTTCTCTTTGGTCATAAAATGTCGTCCATTTTCATAACCACGAACCAAGAAGTGGTCACCGACCATTTGAACATTGGTGTAAAATCTCATCTGTTACTTTTGAATGACGAAGTTCCATTTCATATTTTTTATTCGACCAAGATATTATATTAGCATCCTTTCCAGTAAATTCCTCAAAGGCAGTTATAAACATTGAAAAATAATGCCAGTGGTTTTTAGGAATATACTGAGGGGAAAGACAAACAAAAATATGATCGAAATTATAATTATCAAAGTTATAGTTTTCTTTCTCAACATTTAAGTAATTAGGAACAATTTCAGAATTAAAATCATTTCTAATTTTGTTTCCACTATTCTTATTTCCAATCCAGGTATAAGATTTTATTTTATTTTGACTTGCCAACCATGCAATCCAATTTCCCTCATGAATTCGGTTAGATTCTAATATTTCAATATATTCCTTCTCCAAAAATTGCTGATGAGAATCGTTATAGTCTGCGGCAAAAACATCATCATGATGATCTATATTGATTAGTTCAATATCAGAAAATTTTGATATTTCATATAAAATATAATCATGATCATACCCAAATGAAACATTATTACAATGCTTTAATGCTTTTAAGAAAGTATTATAACAAAACATTAAATTTGATTGATCTATAAAAATATGATTTTCTCTAAAATCAGATCTTTCAAATAAATTTCTCCAACGTGTGGAAGGGTTCTGATCAAAAAATAATCCATTATAAAGTTCAATTGTTGGACCCATAATGTAGTCCAAATCTATACTTAACACTTTCATGATGTAACTTCTATATAATATTTTAAAGTTTCTTTACTGGGTTCAACAATTGTTAAAATATTTTCAGATCTCAACATAATAGGATCCTTACGATCAGCAAAAGTCAACCAAGGAGAAATTGTATTATCATCAGAAATCAAAAAAACTTCAGTAATTTTACAATTTGGATCTCCAAGTTCAGCATCTATTTCTTCAACCTTACATATTAAATTAATACCATTAAGTAAAACTAAACACTTAATCATTAATCTACTCCAACTTTTTCAATATAGATATTTTTTACGGATTCTACTGGTTCCACAAGGGCAACAACATAATCAGGAACAACAAAAACTTCAGTGTCCGATGAAAGAGGAATCCAAGGAGAAAGAACCATTTCTACTTTATCTTGATCATTTTCTTCAACTAAAAATGAAGATCCTCGATTAATAGTAACAGAATGAGGATCTTTAAATAAATACCCTTTGAACTTTTCTTCATAAGAAACTTCACTAATTTTGGAGATTACCTGCTCTCCCGTTCTCAATACTACAATTTTAATTCCCATAGTTAATCCTACTCCAATCCATCATACCATAAAAAAAAGGAGGAGTCAACCTGGATTTTGCCAGGTGCTCCTCATGCGCCGAACGATATTCAATTGTATTTATAGATAATCTTTACGCTTGTGATGATCTGGAACAATCTTCCTTAAGTTGACAGAGAGGAGTCCATCTTCAAAGGATACATCTGCGACTTCTGTATCGTCTGCCATTGTCCATGCTCTCTTGAAAGATCGTTGAGCCAATCCCTTATGGACGTAGTTGGCATCAGTTTCTTTGTCTTCTTTTTGTCCTTCAACGAATAGTTTCCCATCTTGTGTATAGACATAAACTTCCTTCTTTTTGAATCCTGCAAGTGCAAGTTCAAGTCTTGATTCTACGTTGCTTACTTGAACAAGATTGTATGGGGGATAATTAGAAGTTGTTTCGTGCAGATGAAATAAACGATCAAAGTATTCATCTAGTCCAATACTATTGCGAGTGATCTTGTCCATCAAAGCAGGAAGATCTGCAGCAGTATACCTTGTGAGGTTAGTCATTATTGTAGCTCCTTTAAAAGCGAGGTTTGATTGTGTGGACCCTTTCGGCATCCATAGTATATAGTAGCATATTTTTTTATTTTTACCATTTTTCTAGGTAGTATTTTCCACACTCCATTTTAATAAGCAAAGGCAAATAATTATATTTCTTTGGCAAAATTTCTATATCTTCAATATATTTCCAAGTTTCTTTTCTAATAAGTTTTCCAATAACATGTAAACTAATACCAAAAAATTTTGATAATGTAAATTGATTTATATTTGGAAATTGATTTTTTCTACAATAATACCATCTTATAACTTTAACTTCTTCTTCAGATAATTTACATCGTGGAGCACCTAAACCAGACATTTGTTTAGAAAATCTTTCACGAGCATAAGCATACAATTTACTATTAGAATATTTTTGCCCCATGTAAATAACTGCATGGAGTGCTTTTTTTGTCTTTATATGATTTTTACCATATCTTTTGCGGAAAGATTTTTCAAGTAAAAGATGTGCAATATAATGCTCTCTTGCCGTAAGTACTGCAATTCTATTATTACTCCCAAAAATACTTTTAGGAAATATATGATGTTTTTCTGTATAACCTTCAGGAGGAATCCTATCCTCTGCTTTCCTGATAAGGTTACAATAAACCTTTAGGTAGTTCATTTCTATTCTATTGAGACTGCATAAGTATTTATAATAGAAAAGGTGCCCAAAAGAGCACCCATTCTTACCTATGAAATTGCAGTCTCAATAGGTTCAACTATTTATTCAAGATTATTATTCGGCATCCTCTACCTTTTTCTTTTTAGCACCAATATTATACTTGGTTTCCAGAATCCAATCTCCCTTATCCTTATAAGCAAGGACCTTAATTTGATTCAAAGGAGCAATATCCTGAATCTTGTTTACATCAACAATCTCAATCAGACCCCAATCGGCAAGAAGTTGGGCAATGCGATTGCGACGTTGCACATCATTTACAGTCAGGTTTGCGTGCTTACCGTCAAGAGCAAACAATTCCTTGAAATGCACAAGGAAGTAACGACCTTGTTTGTGAAGAATATGACACGATTGATAGATTTTCTTTTCCTTTCTTGAAGCAACTCCGATACGGGTCAAAGTCTCACGAACCTTCAAAAAATCATCAGGTTCGTTTAGAATCACTTCAACCATTTGGTCGGGCGTCCACTTCACTTCAGGTTCTTGAACGACACTCATTTTGTTCCTCCAGTTTCAAATTTCGATTTAATAAAAGTAAGTTGTTCTTTAGTAAGAATCCTCAAAGCCTGTTTTGCCTTTTCATTACTATAACCATAATATCGTTTGACATAATCAAGATCTTTGATTTTATCTTGTCGGAGCCAGGGAGAAAATCTCTTCTTTTTCCTCAGACTATTTAGCAAAAAATCATATTGCATTTTTTTAGCAAGGAAATGATATTGATTCATTTCATTGGCATACATAATCGAATCGATGTGCCCTGAGAAACACCGATTGATAATATAAGGAGGATATTCCTTCTCAAGTGAAGGGTCTTCGTCAATTAGATTCTGTTTCGTCTGATTGATCGAGTTTAACCAGTCCTTCAATTCCATAATTAAAAAGCAGTAATTCTTTTCTTTGTTTTTGCTCTCGCATATATTCACCAACAGACCTCATCGTATATGTAAGGTCAAACTCGGCAGCATTCCAATTCTTGAAACGGTCTTTTACTAATTGGTTTGAATTGTAACTAATGAGTTGGTCCATATCACAAGAATCGCAATCAGCAGCAAACTTATCGTGATCAAATCCTTTGTGCATTGATCCTTTGTTCCCATAGAGATTATCCTTAATATCATAAGGAGGATCGAGATACATAAAAGCACCTTTGTTTCCATCCATCAGATAATCATAGGAGTAATTAGTTATACGCCATTTTTCAATTAGTTTAGAATATTCAGGAAGTTTTTCAATACCACGAACACTAAAATTACTATTAGATGCTTGCTCAGAAAAAGATGATGATTCTGTCAAACCTGAAAAACTACACTTATTGACAATATAAAAGGCAACAGCACGGTCAAGATTGGAAAGAAGTGGTTCTCTCATAAAAATTTTCGAGTGATAAAACAACACTCTTGCTAAGTCTGGAGTACTATTCTTAGACTTGTAATCTAACAACTTATCTTTCATATCATTGCCAAACATCTGGAGTTGTTGCCAGAAGTTTACCAATGGTTCATACAAATCATTGACCCAAATATCCAAGTTAGGATACTTTTTGGTAATATGAATTGCTACACTTCCTCCACCCAAAAAGGGCTCTCGGAATTCATCATAGTTGCGAAGGTCTGGAAAATAAGGGTCCATCTTGACGCAAGCACGTGACTTTCCTCCCGGATAACGCAAAGGTGTTTTAAGAGATTTCATAGTCAGGTTTGTGATACTTCAAATACTCAAAAAATGTGAGTTTCATTTCTTTCTGCGTCATACCACAATGCTTTGCGGCAGCAGGAAGAGTCATTTTAGCAAGAAAGAGACCTTCATTTGCCTCTCTCACGTTATCAGGAGTTGTCTTGATTGGCATCTCCTTCAGAGATTTATAGTCAATTTTATAAAGATTCATTGGAATTCACACTCCCTTTTTATAGAAAGTATTTCTAATTTCGAAGATTGTTTTTCATCCTCTTTCCAATCAAATGGAGTATCATCCTTCATCCAATCAGGACAAACAAAAGGTTCTTGTTTAACTTCAAGAACTACCCATTTTCCATCTTTCTTAATGAGTCTTCGTTGAGCAATTACATCATCCATAAAGTTTCCTTTTTCAGCATTACAAATTTCACACATATTTTGTAAGTTTGTGTGTTCTAATCTCATACTCCAATATCTTCTAACAGGATAGATATGGTCGATATTCATTCTAACATTATCTTCAGTCTCTCCGCAACAATTACAAACTCTTTTTTTGTGAAGTTTATAATAATTACGCAAATAATCTCTTCGGCATAATTTCCACTCTTCTGACAAATACCATTTATCGGCAATTGACTTTGGAACTTGAATTGGCGATACAGAAACTCTACTACCTCCACCTTTATTTTGAAGGATTTTTTTATGCTCTTCAGACCCACATTTTACATATTTATATTGTTTGGTTATATTATCCCATTTTCTATATGATGTTGGTGATAGTTTTCGTTTCCAATGAACTGAATGTGGTTCAATAGTTCCATCTTCATTATAAATCCAGTTACTCATTGGAATTCACACTCAAACTCACATTCTTTATAAATATTTATAGTAGTCATAATAAAATGTTCTCCAATACAAAATATACAAAATGGTATTACGAAATAATCAAAAAATATTCAGTTTATGATAAAAATGTTTTTACCGAAAAGCACCATATTATTCCAAAAAGTATGGGAGGTCAAGATGTAGAAACAAATTTGGTTAGAGTTTCTCCAAGGGTTCATTATGTTCTCCATTTACTTTTATTCAAAATGACTTCTGGGGCAGCAAAAAGAAAAATGTATTTTGCTGTTTGGAATATGAGTCATTCTAGAGCAGTAAAGAATGGGGCAATGTATCAAGTATTAAGAGAGCAGTGTGAAGAACATATGAAGACTATAAGACCAAAAGAACCTTGGAATAAGGGAAGAAAAAATTGTTTTTCGGAAGAAACAAAAGAAAAATTTAGAAAAACTAGGAAAGGAAAATCATATGGAAAAGTTTGGAAAGTAAACTATAAGGGAATTGAATACAATTCAATTAAAGAATGTATGAAAATAACTGGAGACAGTTATTACCTAATAACTACCTATGGTTCTAAGTTAGAAAAATACAAACCCTAACAAAATTCGCATTCACACATGATTTCAGTTAGGCAGGCAAGCATATTGATTTCTTGGTCTGCTACAAATCCCGCCTGATACTGATACTTAGCAAGCACAAGCACAGCAGCAGGAATGCTATTGTTTTCAAGGGCATTATAAAGAGCATCGTAAATACGACGCATAAGTACAGTGACATCATTATCAAGATTAGATACCACCCACTTACGGACTTCGGAAAAGTTCTTTTCTTTAAGGTTTTGGATAAGGTCATTTACAGCAACATCAGAAAAAGCAGCAAGAATACCAGAGTCGATTCTCCCACCAACAGAATATCGTTGGCACTCATTTAGAACTCTTCGGAAATCAGGGAAATGTTTTGAAACCAATTCCGCAAGGACTTTCTCATCGCACTCCACATTCTCCTTGACAAGGATTTGTTGAAGTCGTCGAAAGAAACTTCCTGCCAATTTTGTTTTGTCTTTTCCTTTGATTCCAAACTCAACGACGGCACATCGGGAGTGGAGAGGTTCGATGATTTTGTTTTTGTAGTTACAGGTGAAGATGAATCGGCAATTTCCAGCAAATTCCTCAATAAACGCCCGTAGGAGGAGTTGAACGTCGTTTCCTGTGTTATCTGCTTCGTCAATGATGATGACTTTGTGTTTAGCATCTGACGAAAGCGATACGGTCGAAGCAAAGTTTTTCGCATTGTTTCGGACAGTATCGAGGAATCTACCTTCGTCGGATCCATTGATGACATAAACATCTACTCCA
>Ga0208162_1001080_pt1 | contig 14690 bp, 26 predicted proteins | sample CB_VirMetaG_4_FD_184539 | JGI IMG/M metagenome (GOLD analysis project Ga0208162, IMG submission 184539) | Freshwater to marine saline gradient viral communities from Chesapeake Bay - CB_1508_1M Viral MetaG (SPAdes) (version 4) | ecosystem: Environmental > Aquatic > Marine > Coastal | place: USA... | reverse complement strand
AGAAGAAGATGTAAAATAGAATATAGTGGGTCTGTAACTCAGTTGGTAGAGGAAATTGTGTCGGAGGTTCAAGTCCTTCCAGACCCTATTGACAATCAACTCCAAAACTGGTATGATTGTCTTATAAGGGCTCATAGTTAAGCGGATATAACTACCGCCTTCTAAGCGGTCGTCCCTGGTTCGATTCCAGGTGAGCCTGTTGACAATTATACTCAACTACTCTATAATTGTCTTATTGCGAAATTGGTGTAGTGGTAACATCCCATCCTTCCAAGTTGGTGTCACGGGTTCGAATCCCGTATTTCGCTTGAGAACTTAAGTTCTCAAATTACACACAAACACACAGGAGAATAACTATGACACCTTATGAACTTCGTTTCGAAATCTTTAAGCAAGCATACAATATGCTAAATGACCAGTTCAGTATTGAAGTAGATACTGCTCGTTATTGGAATGCAAATTCTGCAAATACTGTGAAGATGGATTATCCAGAGTTTCCAACTCTACAGGATGTTCTTAAGCAAGCAGAGACGATTAATGATTTTGTAAGTTCTAAGTAATAGAACATTCCTGCTTAGCACAGTTGGTAGTTGCGCTGGACTGTTAATCCGGATGTCGGGGAGCATAGCTCAGCGGTAGCAGCGTCTGCTTTACACGCAGAATGTCGGGGGTTCGAATCCCTCTGCTCCCATATATAAATACTTCAAAAAAATAATGGACGAGTTATACCAATCATTACATAAAGCACAGACCAGTCTTTTCTGTTTAATGCAGAAGACATGGGTGTATCATTGGAATGTAGTTGGTTCTGATTTTTTTGAACTACATGAAGCATTTGGTGAACAATACACCGCGATGCAAGGTGAACTAGATAGACTAACTGAGCACATGAGATATCTTCGTATGAAGGCTATTTCATCAATCAGTAGAGTTGTTGAGACATGTGAGATTCCAGAAGCATCAACAAATCCAACTGATAAGTCTATGGTTTCTCAGTTGCTTTCTGACAATAAAAAGATGATTGAACTTCTGACTTCAGTTGTAGAAGAATCGGAGAAAACAAAGCAATACACTACATCCAATATTGCTCAAGATTTAATTGAAACTCATGGTAAATTTGTTTGGATGTTACGTTCCTATTTGAAAGAATGAAAAAGAAAACTTTTAATAAATTAATTCAAAAACCCTTGAGGTTTCACCACCAAGATATTCATGAAGAACTTGATGAAATGAAGTTACAATTATTAGAGATAAGGAGATTATTGGAAAATGTTAATAGTGAGATGCAAAGATTGCAACAAGGAGATAGTAAGCACGAATAAAACACAGGTTTGTGGTTGTCAGAATATGATGACCGTAAAAGGTGATAGTGTCTCCGCAGTTGACTTAAGTAGAGTAGTTATGGTAAACTCTACAAAGAAAGAACAAAGAAATGTTCTGACTTCTCAAGACCTTGCTTTTCAGGAAGCAAGAAGACAACGTAAAGTTCGTAAATTGGACTTTGAAATCCGTTGATTAAAAATGGAAGGTCAAGCAGATTGGCGACTGCAGCGCTCTTGAAAAGCGTCGAGGTGTTAAAGCCCTTGGGAGTTCGACCCTCCCACCTTCCGCTTAATTAAGTTTCAATTGATACCAAATTAAGATTTTATTTAGTTTTCTGTATTGTAGTGTTACAAAACTCTGACATTTGGTTGACGTTCAAAAGTCCCTGATTAGTATATAATAGTAATACGCATCACAGAAATGGACCAACACACTTACGAAAACTGGGTCCGCATCAAAGAAACTTTCGAGGCTTCTGGAAATACCGATAATATGTTCTATAAGAGAGCAGTAGAAATAGCAAAGACCAGAAGAGATCCTCTTGCCAAATTCCTTGGAGATGAAAAGTGATGGAACCTCATGATGAATTCATCAGTCGTTCTGAAGTGCAGGAGATGATCGATGCTGCTATACGAAGGCACAATCGGAATGCTTCCATTATTTCTATGTGCGTTGGTTGGGTTGTCCTTGCTTTATTTGCTGAAGGACTTTTAAGACTTGTAGGAGTTATTCCACCAGTATTTCCATGGCTGAACATCACTTTGAACTAATCTTTTTAGTTCCTTGGTTGGTTTTGGTGGGAATATCTCTCACAATGATTGTGCAGGGATGGATGATAATGAATGCCCATTATGGATACTCAAAAAGTCCAAAAGTAAAACACCCAGAACTTAACGACGTTAAAGTAGGAGACCCTTTACTAGTGGTAAGATTTACTGAAGAAGACATCAAGCAACTACAGCAAAGAGTTATACAGCAAAAAATGGATGAGCTTTTTGAAGAACCATCAACATACGAAGACGATGACGACGACGGACTGGATCATATTCATTGAGTTTCTTTCACATATGCTCTATATGTTTATAGCATTCATGTGTGGTCTTATTATTGGTTACATAGTAGGTTTTAGAAACGGAGGAATGTAATGGTATATCGTCCAGATGATAAAGAAGATCCAACAGCAAATGACTGCAACTATAATTTTCCTCAGGTTATTTTTGCTTTTATATTAGGATTGTCTACTATGTTTTTACTATCGATAGACGAAATAAGAGATTTCAAAGGATGCGATTATCGACAAATAGAGGTTAAACAATAATGGAACATTTATTGGGAAAAATATTGATCATATTAGCAATGCCTTTTGTTGTTGCTACTCTTTATTTCGGATCAAAGAAAGGAGGATACTATGATTCCGAAGACTATAAAGGAAATGGAACCGCACACTAAAAAGAGATACGACTTTGCTATGTCTTCTTTTGTGAGAATGCACGGTCACTCTGTGCTGCATAATCATGATATCAAGCAGTTTTGTACTGAGTGGTCTTATAGAGATGATACTGCACCATTACAGGGGCTTGACGAAGTGGACCAATACCTGTATTATGAATACAAGCACTGGAGGGGTAGATGATCTTCCATCTCGTTGAGACACTTGCAGCAAGTCCTTTCTTTCTTTTTCTCTGTGGGATGGGGTTGACAGTCGTTCCTTTTGCTGGTATTATGTTTATACATAGAAACAAATAACGGGGTGTAAGTCAGAGGTAGACGGCTTGCTTTGGGAGCAAGAAGACAGAGGTTCGATCCCTCTCACCCCGATTCATAAAACCACTTTATGACATGAAAGAACTAGAAGTACTTCAATCATTTACAGTCGAAGAGTTTCAATCAGATTTTGATAATCTGATAGAGAGAGTTGAAAATGGTGAATCATTTATTATCAAAGATGGAAATAGAAGTGCTATAATAGTTCCTTTCAAAGAAACTATAAAGTATGCATTGGAGTCATTAGAATCTAATGTGGATGATGAACTGATACATATCCACACAGATCACGAAGAAGGTTCGTGATATTGATGGGAGTATAGCTTAACTGGTAGAGCGGCCTGCTTATAACGGGTGTCTTGTCTGGGTTCAATCCCCAGTATTCCCATTCCACTCTTGTGGATTTTATGCTCGTTTAGCAATCTGGGAATGCAATCGTCTCATAAACGATGGAAGGTCGGATCGTAACCGACAACGAGCATCAGACATTTCTCAAAGTGTCTCACTTGACTTCTTTAAGTCAAACCCTTATAATACTAAGGTCAACATTCAAAACAATGACTCTTACAGCAAAATTCAAGAAAGACATCCAAACTCTTCGTGGTGCAGCAAACGGTGAATTTTATCTTGATGTAAAGAATCCGAAACTTTACAAAAAAGTTCGTCGGTACTATGAAAGTGAAGGCGTAGTATTTTCTGGTGATCCTTTGGATGACTATGAAATGCTCATGGAATATGTCTATCAAGATCTTGAATCTGTTGAGGTTGCCTGATGAAGGTTACTAGGAAACCAACCGTTCTTATGGAACGATTTCCTTATCGTTATATTCAAGTTGGCACCTTGGAAATTAATGGTAAACCAGACTGTCGTATTCAAAAAGTAGATTCTTATACTGGTCGTTATCGAGATATGTATCTCTGTGATAATGAAATGCAGTTGATGACTGCAATGGAAGATTTTAATTATACTCTTTGGTTAGATCCAGAAAACGTTCCTGCTTATAGAAAAGATGATTAAAATTTGTAGATTATAAATATCTACGAATATATTCAAAACTTATGGCATACGTTGATATTGAAAAACGCAGACAATTTCATAGAGATTACTATGCAAAAAATCCACACTATGCAAAATCTTCCCAAGAAAAAAAGAGGGAAAGAAATAAACAAATAATTTATGAACACTGTGGTAATTTTTGTAAATGTTGTGGTTCTTCTGAAAATTTGGAATTTGATCACATAAATCCTTTATTAAAAAAAAGTCGTCAATCATTATTAAGTATAGGAAAATCAGACTTGGAAAGTCAAATTGACAATATTCAAGTTTTATGTCACTCTTGCCATAAGAAAAAAAGTACAGCACAAAAAAATGCTGCTTGGAAACTTTTTTCCAATCTTCCTTTGGATGAACAAGAAAAATTAATGATGGAGTTTATGTGAAAGACGATGAGGATGATGAGTAAATAGTCACGGATGGACTTTAACAGCACTGGTCGGGAGCAAACCCCTTAGTCACGGAAAGACTTTAAAAGAACTGGTGGAGTCAAAAATGACCCTATTAGGTTTCTTGCTTCCTTAAAAAGCAAGTGGTGCGGATGGGATCTTACTCCCGCCGAGTTTCCAATTTTCTCGTAATCAAAATTGGTGGCGAGCCTGAGCATTTGAAGGGGGGTTTACAAGACCCCTCTTTTTTTGTATAATGATTCTATCTACTCACATATGAATGAAAAATTTAGCATTAGCATTTTGTTCTATTCGACCATCGCAACTTAGTGAAAGTGTGTGTGATGCGAGAGAAAGTGAATACTATATTTGCTTACAGCAACTTAAAAGAGTTCTACCAAAATCATTTGATCTTGTAGTTTGTGAGAATACAATTGACTCTGAACTTCAGATTAAGCATGATGGTCTCAGATCTCTTTTGTTGGAATCTGAAATGGTAGCAACTGGATCTGATGGAAACATTGGAACCAAGAATAAAGGATTGGGTGAGTTGTTTATGCTCAATGCTGCTGTAGATGAACTAGACACATCTCAGTATGAAAATATTTCTTACATCACTGCTCGCAGATTTTTTACATGTCCTTATGTGTTTGAAAGAACAGAACAACTTCAGAAGAAAGTTCTAGTTTCAAATCCAGATTTTGTTTTCTTGGATGGTAGAGTTTTAGAATCTTATAAGGGACCATTGTTCAATGATATGTTCTTCTCTATGAAGTCTGATACGATGGTTGAGTATGCAAAGTACAGTATGGGAAGAGTAGATCATCTTTCATCCAACCACATTGGATCTGAATATAATCTTTATGATTTTGTCAGTGAAAATAAAATTGATTACGATTGGTTGGAGTGGTTGGGACTTATTCGTAACGCATGGGAAATTAATGGAAATACTTCTGACATTTCCAACTTCCATATCTCCTAATAAATAAACCATAATTATTCTCGTGAATGAGGTAGAAATGAAAATTCGTGATACTGTGTTGCCTGTTCTGCGTCCTGTTGGTGGGGAAGAAGAAATTGCATCAATTGCAGAATCAATTAAAAGTGGGTGGTGGGGCAAAGGTCCTAAGGTAGCAGAGTTTGAAAAACAATTTGCTGAGATGGTTGGTGCTAAGTATGCCGTTGCAGTAACGAGTGCTACTCATGGACAAGACCTAGTATTCAAAGCACTTGAGATTAAAGATTGTGATATTATCAATCCTACAATTTCATTCATGACAACTGCTGTTGTTCCACTTTGGAATAACTGTACTTCTAATATTGTCGATGTGCGCCCAGAAGATCTTAATATTTGTCCAGAGGATGTTCGCAGAAGTCTGAAACCAAATACGAAAGCAATTATTGCTGTAAATCATGCTGGTGTTCCTGCACCAATTGATGAGATTCGTGAGTTCTTTGATGGATTCATTCTCGAAGATTGTGCTCACAGTTGCTACACTCCTGGTGCTGGAATGAAAGGTGATGTTGCAGTGTGGTCTTTCCAAGCAGTTAAGACTATGCCATGTGGTGATGGTGGAATGATTACCACGAATGATAAAGATCTTTATGAGAAACTTGTTGCAATGACATGGTTGGGTATTACCAGCACATATTCACGAGTCAAAAAAGATGATGGTCTGACAGGAAAACCTGGATATTCTTGGGATTATGAAGTAGATCTTCTGGGTTATAAGTGCTATATGATTGATCTTATGGCAGCAATCTGCCTGGAGCAAATGAAGAAACTCCCTGCCAACCTTCAGTGGCGTCGTCATATTCAAGAAAGATATAATAAAGAACTTGCTGGACACATCATTATTCCACCCTGGAGTGAAACTGTTCAATACTATTGTGCGAGAGTTCCTGCTGAGTATCGTGATGATTTGATTGATTATCTTGCCGATAAGAAGATTCATACTAGTGTCCACTTTAAACCACTTCACAAATATAATATTGTGAAGGAAATGAACCAACGAGAATATCCTGTTGCTGATACAGAATGGAAAAAACTAATCAGTCTTCCATGCCATACTGCAATGACAGAAGAAGATATTGATTATGTAATTTACTGGGTGAAGCAATACTTCAATGAAAAGGATAGTATTCAGATTTATGACGATGTTATTGGATATGATGGTGTTGCTTTTGCTGAAAGAAATAAAATTGATGAGGATTATCAATGTATTTGAATCAGTATAAAATTGATGGGACGGTAAACAACGATCAGAATCCATGCTTTTCTGATCCAAATACTTTTCCAAACTTTCAGGAAGAACTTGAAAAATTTAAAGTTGTAATGATGGAACTGGCTCATAATGGTGCTTCAGTTACCATCTATAAGTATGGAGATGGTGATTATTACTTTTTGAAGAAGCAATCAGTTGGAAGTGCTACTCCAGGAAAAAGAGCACTGAGTAAAGGATATGATCAGATTGGTCATGAACAATTTGTTGAAGGTGCTCAACTTTGTGACATGTATACTTGCGAAATCTATCCCGAAAATCGCAGAGCATTTGTTGAAGTAATTAACCGTGAGATTGATTTTCCTGCTGAGTTTGGATATGGTTTAGTTGCAAACAAATGGTTCTTCAAAGAGTTTGCTGGTAAGATTGGATTGATTGGTGCTGATCGTAAGATTGAAATTATTAAAAATCTTATGGAAGCAGAGCAATATCAAGAATATCTTGGACTTGAAAAGTTTGAGGATTATATTAAACTACCACAACAATTTGCATGTGATGATCTTGACGCAACTGAAAAGATGGTTGCTGAACAACTTGAAAAATCAACGTCTAAGATCTTTCTAATGGGTATGGGACACGTTAAGTCTGGACTTATTCATAGACTTAAGAAATATAAGGATGCAGTATTCTTGGATGTTGGATCTGCGATCGATGCTATTGCTGGCGTGATTGATGTTGATCGTCCTTTCTTTGGTGATTGGACTAATTATCAAATTGAAGATGCTGCATTATATGCTGGAGTGGATCTTCTTCAGTATAATGGTAAAGGAAAAACATTGCTGCTTGTGAGAGATGATTGAAGAATTTTATAATAATAATCTAAGTTGGAATGAAAGAATTTCCTCTATCATTGATAAGAAACATTCTGATATTGATCCTCATATTTTAGAAAGAGAACCAAAACTTTCTTTTACTAAAGAAGGTAAAATTGATATTGATGTAATGTATCCACCTTCTTTGGAAATTAGAACCAACGATTCTCCGTATTATGAATACTATCAATGCGTAAAGAAAGTTTTTGATCTAGATGATGTTGATAGTTTTTGTGATGTTGGATGTTCAACAGGACATCTAATTGATTTTATTTCAACATATAATAGCATTGATGTTGCTGGAATTGAATACTTCAAATATCAGAAAGAGAATGCAGAATCTTCCGTTCAAGAATGTATTAATATTCTTGACATCAGAGATCCTTTAGATATTGATTTTAAATTTGATCTTGTAAATTGCACTGAAGTTGCTGAACATGTTGATCCAAAATACTTAGATGTATTCTTGGATAACTTAAAGAAAATTGTAGGTGAATATTTAATTTTTAGTTGGAGTGATTCTTATCCACCTTCAGATGCTCCACCTCAACATGTAAGTCCACTTCCATTATCTGATGTTAAATCAATTATGGAGTCTTGGGGATTTGAATATGATTCTGAAAAAACAAACCTTTTCAATTTGACCGCAAAGCAGTATAATAACTATTATCCTTGGTGGAAAGATAATATTACTATTTGGAAAATTAAATGAAAGTCGCTCTAATTACTGGTATAACGGGACAGGATGGATCATACCTAGCAGAACTCCTTCTGGAAAAAGGATATGAAGTTCATGGCATTGTTCGTAGAAGTTCTTTGATTAATACTGATCGTATTAATCACATCTATGAAAAGATTCATCTTCACTATGGAGATCTAACGGATTCAACTAATATTGTTCGTGTAATTCAAAAGGTTCAACCAAATGAAATTTACAATCTTGGTGCTCAAAGTCACGTCAAAGTATCCTTTGAAATGCCTGAGTACACTGCTGATGTCGATGGTATGGGAACTCTTCGTATTCTTGAAGCAGTGCGTCTTTTGGGTATGGAAGATCGTGTCCGCATTTATCAAGCCTCTACGAGTGAACTTTACGGTCTTGTTCAAGAGACTCCTCAGTCAGAAACAACTCCATTCTATCCTCGTTCCCCTTATGGTTGTGCCAAGATTTATGGATATTGGATAACTAAAAACTACCGTGAAGCATATGGAATGTATGCTTGTACTGGAATCTTATTCAATCATGAAAGTCCTAGACGTGGTGAAACATTTGTGACTCGTAAGATTACTCGTGGTCTCAAAGCAATTTCTGAGGGTAAGCAACATGTTTTATATCTCGGAAACTTAAATGCACTTCGAGATTGGGGTCATGCAAAAGATTATGTTGAAGCAATGTGGTTAATGTTGCAACAAGAAACTCCAGATGATTATGTAATTGCAACTGGAAAACAGTATTCCGTCCGTGAGTTTGTTGAAAAAGCAGCACCTTATTTTGGATTTGATATTGAGTGGTATGGAAGTGGTGAGGATGAAATAGGAATAGATAAAGAAACTAAAAGAACAATTGTTGCAGTAAATTCAAAATACTTTAGACCTGCTGAAGTAGAAACTTTATTGGGTGATTCTACAAAAGCACAAAATGAACTTGGATGGGAACCTAAAATTTCTTTTGAACAATTAGTTGAGGATATGTGTATTCATGAACTGTGATAGTAAAATTTACGTTGCTGGTAACACTGGATTGGTAGGATCTGCAATTGTTCGTATGCTCCACCGTAAGGGATATACGAATATTCTTTCAACACCATCAAGTCATTTTGATTTGCGGAGGCAGGATGATGTTGAACGATTCTTTAAAACTAATGAACCAGAATATGTTTATCTTGCTGCCGCAAAGGTTGGGGGTATTGGTGCAAATAAAGATTATCCAGGACATTTTATATACGATAACTTGATGATTCAATCGAACATCATACATGCTGCTCGTAAGTTTGGTGCTAAGAAACTTCTATTTCTTGGTTCCTCTTGCATCTATCCAAAAATGTGCGATCAACCAATCAAAGAAGAGTATCTTATGACTGGTCCTTTGGAACCAACCAATGATGCTTATGCGATTGCAAAGATTGCTGGTATTAAGATGTGTCAAGCATATCGTAAGCAGTATGGTTTTAATGCAATTTCATTGATGCCTACCAATCTATATGGTCCAAATGATAATTTTGATTTAGAAACTTCACACGTTCTTCCCGCCTTGATTAGAAAGTTTCATGAGGCAAATGATGAAGTTACTCTTTGGGGTGATGGATCAGCAATGCGCGAGTTTCTTCATGTCGATGATCTTGCAGAATCTTGCTTTGCCTGTATGCTTAATTATGATGAACCAGAACCAATTAACGTAGGAACTGGTGAAGATGTTACTATTAAAGAACTTGCTAATATTATTTCTGAAGTTGTTGGATTTTCTGGTGGTATTAGTTGGGATATAGAAAAACCAAATGGAACACCACGAAAAGTTCTCAATATAGATAAGATTAAATCTCTTGGTTGGGAACCAAAGATTGCACTGAAAGAAGGTATTAAGTCAACTTACGAATGGTATAAAGATCATGTTATCATTTAATAGTATTGGAAATCTTGGTAGACTTGCAAATCAAATGTTTCAGTATGCATCCTTAAAGGGTATTGCTAGAAACAAAGGATATGATTTTTGCATCCCACCAAAAGAAGTCTTTGGACAAATTGATCAAGTAGTTAGAACATCTGATGGAAACATTCATGATGTATTTGATCTTTCAAACAATGTCATTGGAATTACCAAGAATTTAAAGTATGCTGAAAGAATGCATGAGTTTGATCAGGAGCAGTTTGATAACTGTCCTGATAATGTAGATTTGTTTGGATACTATCAAACGGAAAAGTATTTCAAACATATTGAAGATGAGATTAGGAGTGATTTCAAGTTTGATGAGAATCTTTGGAATGAAGTTGCTGAGTTTTTCAACGAATACTTTGAGAATGAAAAGGTAATCTCACTTCATATTAGAAGAGGTGATTATGTGACAAATTCAAATCATCCAGTTCAAGATTTGGATTATTATGAAAAGGCTCTTACTTACTTTGGAAATGAATCTGTGATCATTTTCAGTGATGATCCTCAATGGTGTAAAGAACAGGAGTTATTCTCTTCTGATAGGTTTTCTGTTTCTGAAAATAATACAGCTGAGTTTGATCTCTGCTTAATGACACTATGTTCATATCACATTATCGCAAACTCATCATTTAGTTGGTGGGGTGCTTGGTTGGCAAATAGTGAAAAAGTTGTTGCACCATCTGATTGGTTTAGTGGGAATTGTGCAAATAAAAGTCCAAAGGATATGTACTGTGATGGTTGGGTGGTGATATGATTAACTTATATTATGAAGAATCTTATTGGGGTGGTAAAATGAATGGTCCCCATAAGGTAGTGAATAACTTAATAAAATCATTAAACCAAGAAAACATTTTATTTGCATTGAATGAAGAGAAGTATGAACATAATTTTTTGATTCAATATAATGCACATGGTCATGAAAAGCATTCTAAGATAGAATTGGATACCTGCATCATAGGACCACAAGTTTGGTTATTTGATATTTACGGAAAGTTTCTTATAGATCATCAAGATTATTATAAAAAAATTATTGCACCTTCTCAATGGGTAAAAGATAAGTTTATCAATAAGTTCAATCTTCCTGAGAATAAAATTTCAATCTGGCCTGTTGGAATTGAACTACTCAATACCCAAAAAGAAATGGAGTTTGATTGCTTAATCTATTTCAAACGTAGAGATAATTATGAACTGAAAATTGCAAAAGAATTTTTGGAAAATATAGGACTTACTTATCAGGTTCTTTCTTATGGAAGTTATCAAGATAGTGATCTAGAAAGTCTCTGTAAAAAATGTAGATTTTGTTTTCTTATAAATGGAACTGAAAGTCAGGGCATAGCAGTTCAAGAAATAATGTCCACCAATACTCCATTATTTGTGTGGGATATTGTAGAGTGGAAAGACCAGGGAGAAGAATATAGAGTTCCTGCCACATCAATTCCATATTGGTCTGATGATTGTGGAAAAGTTTTTTATGATCGAGATGAGATGGATATTGCTTTTTCAGAATTTTATGCTAAAATAAATCAATACAATCCTAGAAAGTATATTGAAGATAATCTATCTTTCAAAGCATCTGTAGATAAGTTAATGGAGATTATTAATGACTGATAATTGGAGTTGTTTGGAACCAGAAGCTACAACTCCCTATGCCGAAATTTGTAGGGAAGCAGTTGAAGATGATGAAGTATTCAAATCATTTAAGCAAGATCCGAGGTACACTGTTATTCTAGAACATGTTTCAATTGATCATGGTCGTAGATACTTTAATGAAATCCTTTCCTATGATGTGGAGGAGGAACTTGCCAATAAGTTTAAAGAGAATGATATTCAAGGATCTCCAACTTTATTTGATTATGGAAATCCTTTTGGAAGAGTTTCTCCATCAACCCTTCGTTATGTAAAGAACACTTTGGATATTGCCTCATTTGTTGGTGAGGGTGAACTGAGTAAGATTGCTGAAATTGGTGGTGGTTATGGTGGTCTTTGTAAGACTATCAGTTGCCTTTGTGACTATGATGAATATCACATTTATGATATGCCAGAAGCTTCTAATCTTCAGAAGAAATATCTTTCAAAGTTTGATGTGTTTGATAAGGTAACTTTTCATTCTATTCCAGAACCTACTAAAGAATTAGATCTTGTCGTTAGTAACTATGCATATTCGGAACTGAATGAAGAACTGCAAAATATCTACTATGATAATGTTATTATAAATTCTAAGAGAGTTTATATGATTCTAAACAAAGGTCAAGTTAGTCGTGAAGTTTTCTTGAGTAGAGCAGAAAAAGATTTTGATGTTTCTGTTGAGAAAATTCTAGATTTTTGGCCTCCTAATGGATATCTCTATTTCACCACAATGGTTCGGAAATGAAAATCTGTATTTTAACAATTGCTACTAATAAGTATATTCAGTTTGTGGAAAAACTTCTTGATAATATTGATGACAATTTTTTGAATGGTCATGAGATTAACTGCTTGTTATTCACTGATCATGAGATCGAAGAGTCTTCTGATAATGTAAGAATATCTCAGATTGAACATGAAGACTGGCCTATGCCAACACTAAAGAGATATAATTATTTCATTAAAGAAAAAGATTTTATTCTGCAGCATGATTACTGCTATTACTTTGATGTTGATATGGCAGTTATTGATAAAGTTGGAGAAGAAGTTTTTTCAGATTTGGTAGCAACTATGCACCCTTGGCAATCATTGATGCCACCTGAAGAACGATCTTATGATAGGAATCCAAAGTGCTCTGCATTTATTCCTTATGGTGAGGAACCAGAACTTTATTATGCTGGTGGATTTAATGGTGGGAAAACTGAAAAGTTCATTGAGATGTCGGAAGTAATTGCTGACAGAGTTACTAAAGATCTTGAGAATGGTGTGATTGCTAAATGGCACGACGAATCTCATCTCAACCGTTATCTGTTAGATAATCCAGCTACTTTATCACTCACTCCAAACTATTGCTTTGATGAGCAGTTTCTTGATAAGAGAGTTATGCTTGCTGAGAATGTTCCATATCCATTCCAAGAACCAAAAATTGTTGCTTTGAAAAAAGATTATGAGTTCCTTAGATCTTAGAAAGATTCCAGTTCTGTATATGAATCTTAATCAGCATGTTGAAAAGAATGAAAACATGCAGAGGATTCTTACAGAATGTGGATTTGAAAATATTCAAAGGATAGAGGGAATTGATAGACCAGATAATCCCATTGCTGGTTGTGGTCTTGCTCATCTAAAAGCACTAGATGAACTAGAACCACCTTTTATTTTACTCGAAGATGATTGTCAGGTAAAAAACTTCAGACCCGTAATTGATATTCCTGATGATGCTGATGCAGTTTATCTTGGAATTTCTTCATGGGGAAGAATGAATTCACATTCTGGTCCCAATGTTCAGTATGAAAAAATTGATGGTGATCTTTATCGTGTCCACAACATGTTAAGTGGTCACGCAATCTTATACTTAACTAAAGAGTATGTTGATATTTGTCAAAGAGTGTGTTATCATTATGGATATGTAACTGAAGAATATCACGATATTGGATTTGCTGAGATTCAACGTTTCTACAACGTCTACACTTTTGATGAACCGATGTTTTATCAGATGAGTGGATACCATGGAACTGTAAACAATCTAACCAGTTATCCAACTCAAGAGTTCTTTACTTATAATAAACAGTATTGGTTGCCCACAAGAGTTTATTGATGATTAGATCTTTAAGAATTTTTTTGTGGGGAATTGTTGCTGAGTTAGAGTATCATCTATATCCATGGAAGGATGATAAACCACCTCAAGAAACAATTGAGAAATATAATTTACCAGAGGAACCCTTCGATAAAAACCTTCACTATGATTGGTTGAAATCGCATGATGAAAAAATAGGTAGATTGCAAACAGAAATGATTTTAGTCTTAGAACAAATCAATGAATTAAGAAAACACATTAAAGATGGACAAGAATAAATCAACATACAAACTTAAAGGAATTGGTCCAATTTATTATCTAAACCTTGATGGTCAACCAGAGAGGCGTGAGTATATGGAATCTCAATTCAAGTATTGGGAAATTGAAGACTATACTCGCATTTCTGCGTATGATGGTAGGGAAGATGATCTAAGTGACATCATTAAAGGAAGATATCCTGAGATGATGTCTTCTGGTGAAATTGGATGTGTTACTTCTCATCTGAAAGCAATTAAGCATTGGTATGAAACTTCCGATAGTCCTTATGCAATTATCATGGAGGATGATTGTAACTTAGATCTTGTAAGATACTGGAACTTTACTTGGAATGATTTCTATTGCCGCATTCCTTATGACTGGGATGTGATGCAAATTGCTATCATTTGTACTGGTGATGTTCATGTCAAAGTCCATAAAAGATTTGTGAATGAATTTTCTAC
>Ga0208162_1001079_pt1 | contig 14697 bp, 11 predicted proteins | sample CB_VirMetaG_4_FD_184539 | JGI IMG/M metagenome (GOLD analysis project Ga0208162, IMG submission 184539) | Freshwater to marine saline gradient viral communities from Chesapeake Bay - CB_1508_1M Viral MetaG (SPAdes) (version 4) | ecosystem: Environmental > Aquatic > Marine > Coastal | place: USA... | reverse complement strand
TGCTGGTGATATAACAGTAGATGATAATGATAAAATACAACTTGGTGATGCATCTGATTTTCAATTATATCATAACGCAACAAATAATTTTATTGATGCTGTTACCGGAGATCTATATTTAAGATTTAACACAGTTGCTGCATTAGGAAAACAATTACACATAAAATATACTGGAAACAGTGATGCATTAGTAATTAAATCAACAGCGCAATTAGAATTAAGTCAATATGGTTCTGGAACATTTACAGGAACTGCAACTTATAGATTAGCAGTTGATACATCTGGTAACGTTATTGAAATACCTATTGGAAGCGGTGCTGTTGACGGTAGTGGTGCTGCAAATAAAATAGCTATTTGGTCTGATGCAGATACATTAACAAGTGACACTAATTTACATTGGGACAGCACTAATGATAGATTAGGTGTTGGTTTAAGCAATCCTAGTTATTCAATACATATTCCCGACGGTGCTAGTAACATAAATACTGACCATGCAATAGCCATAGGTAATGACGCTGATATTAAACTTTACCGTCATAGTAATACTGGCGTTAATGTAATTGAGGGTGATGGTCATTTAAATATTAGAACTAATACAATAACATTTCAGAATCAAGCTGGAACAGAAACTTTATTTAAAGCTGTTGCTGACGCTGGTTTTGAAGCATATTATAATCATTCAAAACAATTTGAAACTATAAATCAAGGTGTTGAGATTAAAGTTAAATCTATTATTCCAAGTGCTGGTAATACTAATGGTGGTTATTGGTTATATGGCACACATGCACATGGTTTTGTTTCTAATGGTAACGGTGATTTAAGAATTTTAGCATTAACACCTGGCGGTCAAAAAGAAGTTTTAAGAAGTTACATAGGAACCGCTAGCAGATTAGTTATTGATGGCAATAATTATTATAACATTGGTATTGGAACTGGTGCACCATCTTATAAATTAGATGTAAATGGTGACATAAGAGTTGGCTCAAGTTTTTCAGCACAAAAAAATATTTATTTTGGCGACACAAACTGGTCAATTAGAACAGAAAATGATTACACATCTAATAATTTAGACAATTTAAGATTTGCTGTTGCAGATAATTCAGCAGCTGGTTTTCGTTTTACAAACACAAATGATGACGAACTTTTATATATTAAAGCGTCAGACGGAAAAATTGGAATAGGAACAACTTCGCCAACAAGAAATTTACAAATAGGTGATGGTACAGGAAATCAAGTTTTATCAATAGTTGCATCAAACACAGGATTATCACAAATAGGATTGGGTGATTCAGATGACGATAACAGAATGCAAATAATTGCAGATCATAATCAAGAATTATTTTCTATTCAAACAGGCGGTGGTACTGCTATAAATGGCAGTAAAGATAGATTAACAATTAAAGGTTCTGGTGAAGTTGGAATTGGAACAACTTCGCCAAGTGTTAAATTTGAAGTTAATGGCGGTGCTGACGCTGTTGCAAAAATAACTGGTACGACTACTGCTGCAAGATTTGACTATGCAACAAATTCACATCATAGGTTTTGGCAAATAATTGAAATTGATGGTAGATTTAGATTTTATGACCAAACTAATGCAGCTGAAAGATTAACTATTACCTCATCTGGCAATGTCGGTATTGGAACTACTTCGCCTACGCAAAAGCTAGATGTTGTTGGTAGAATTAGAGCTAGTTATGATGCTAATGATTATTATGAAATAGGTGCATCTAGCAATGGTGGTTTCGTAGTAGGAAAAAGCGGTGGTGTTGAAACGGTAAACATTAGAACTTATGGTGATTCACATTTTAACGGTGGTAATTTTGGAATTGGAACTACTTCGCCATCACATACTTTACATGTAAGAGGTTCTATTACTGGCAATTGGGTTTCAAGATTTACAAACACTGAATCAACAACTGGCAGCAATTATGGTGTTTTAGTAGATGGTGGGACTAATTCTAGTGATGTTGCTTTTTCTGTTAACTCTTATGCTGGTAGTAATTATTTTAGAATAAGAGGTGACGGTAATATCGGAATAGGAACTACTAATCCTGTTGAAAAATTACAAATTAATTCTGGTGATGTTTTAATAAATAACAGCACAATTTCTACTTTAAAATCAGGTGGTTCTTTATATATAGATCTAAATACATTTGGTAGTTATAGTGGTAGAAATTTTAGGATTTTAGACAATGGAACATCTTTAGTAAATGTAAAACAAACTGGTGAAGTCGGTATCGGAACTACTTCGCCAAGTGCTAGATTACAAGTCAATTCAGGCAGTTTAAACACAACGGCAATATTTCAAAGTAGTGATGACAAAGCATTTATAATTATTAGAGATGACGATACAGATTCATATTTAATTAGTAGAAATAATGCATTTTATATAGGCGCAAATTCATCTGATATTACAACATTTAAAGTTGATTTAAGTTCAGGTAATGTAGGTATTGGCACTAATTCGCCTACTCATAAATTAGATGTCAATGGTCAAGTTAGAATACAATCTACTAATTATGAAATGTTAAAACTGCATCAAGCAGACGCTAATGGTGGTTTTATAAAGTTTACAAATACAGATGATACAAGTGGTTGGTACACTGGTATTGCTGGTACTGAAAAATTTATAATTTCAAGAACAGCAGATAATTCAACACCTATTATAACAGCTGAACAAAACGGTGACGTTGGAATAGGCACTTCATCACCAAGTCAAAAACTTGAAATTAACGGTAATGCTTTAATTAACAATTCTAGTAATGGTAAATTATATTTTGGCAGCACTGACCATTATGTCGGAAAAATTGGTGCTGATTTATATTATTATACAACTGGGCAAAATATTTTTTATTCTGGTGGTAGCGAACAAATCCGAATTAAAACTAATGGTAATGTTATAATACCTAATGGTTCGGTAGGTATAGGTACTACTTCGCCAGGCGCTAAAATACATATAGATTCAGGCAGTGCTTATCCAAATTTGAAGTTAGCGAGGTCATCAACACACCCAGGTTTGTCTTTTACTGTTGGACTTTCTAATATTACAGGCGGTGGAACTGATCTGCTTTTTGATGGCGAAGGTAATGAAACAGGTTTTGGTTTTAGGTCAAGAAATAGTTCTGGTACTTTAATTAACGCATTAGTTATAACACCAGATGGTAAAATACAATTAAACGCATATGGTTCTGGTACATTTACAGGCACTGCTACACAACGTTTGGCTGTTGATAATGCTGGTAATATTATAGAAGTGCCAATTGGTAGTGGTGCGGTAGATGGTTCAGGAACAGCAAACACTGTAACTATGTGGTCAGATGCGGACACCCTTACAGATGCACCAATTACAATAAGTTCTAATGATGCAACTTTTGCTGGTAAAATAAAAACGACAAGCACATCAACAGGCGCTATTGAAATTGACGGTGGTACTGGTGTATCAACCACAGGTGCTTTTATTTTAAGACAAAATGGTAATGGCGCTGGTAATGGTATGGCTATAACAAGTAGTTACTCTACTAGCCACAGAATATGGAAAGACGCTAATGGAATTTTAAACATTGGTAGTAGTGGTAATGCAAATGCTTTTCAACAAGATATTACAGGTAATGTAACTATTGAAGGTAACATTGCTAATAGTGGTCTTATAACAAGTAATAGAACTGGTTCAAGTTCACCAAATAGTGGTAACACAAATTTTTATGCAATTGATACAAGATCATATAATTCTGGTGAAGTTGGTGGTTCGATTGTTCTTTCTGGTAAATATAATAATGGTGGTGCAATTCTTTCAGGCGCACCATTCGTTAAAGGTTATAAAGTTAATAATAATGATGGTGATTATGGCTTTGGAATAAAATTAGGTGTTAGAGAAAATGGCAGCGCATCAGTAAATACTGCTTTGACAATAGATTCAACTAGTAACGCAACTTTTGCTGGTGATGTAACAACAAGTGGTCATTATTTTGCTGATACACATTTTAGATCAACAGATGGTAATGCTACTTTATCTGCAACTGGCGGTGGTGGGGTTTATTTAAGACCAAATGGATATAGCTCATCAACTGGACAAGTTCTTATTACGGCATCAAATGGTGATGCAACTTTTAGTGGTGGATTATCAGTTAATGCAAGCGGATCAATATATGGTACTGACAATCAAATTGCATCAATTTATATGACTGGTAGTGGTTATGGCTTATCAGGTAAATTTGGCAGTTACGCAAGAAATTTAATTCGTTCAAATGGTTCAAGTACAATAACAATTGGTGATAATACTTCTTTAATTAGCGCTATTGAAATAAAAGCTGGAAGTTCTGCTGTTAATGGTGTTGTTAAATTAATGACAAAAAACACTGAAAGAATGCGTGTTGATCACAATGGTAATGTTGGCATTGGAACTACTTTGCCGACAGCTATATTGGACGTCAGAGGTGGTAGTACAGGTGATAATGATATAGACAGATATGTAAGGTTCAAAGCATCTAATGGTGAAAAAAGATTTGATTTTTATATAGGTGGTACAGGAAATGCATCAGTTTTAGATATGTATAGTTCTGATGGCACTACAAATGGTGTACAAATTGCATCTGGGGGAACTACATATTTCAATGGTGGCGACGTAGGGATTGGAACTACTTCGCCAACCGCAAAGCTACATGTCAACGGTACAGCTACGTTTACAGGAAATACAGGTATAACAGGTACTGGTAATTTAACCATAAGAAATACAAGTGGTACTGGTAGTGGCATAATTTTCGTTGATCAAACTTGGCAAGCTGGAATAGAGCATAATGCTGGTAAAATACATTTTAGAACAGGTGGTCAAAATGATAGAATGACCATTGCAAGTGGTGGTGATGTCGGTATTGGAACTACTACGCCTGGAAATAAACTACATGTAAATGGTGGTGAAATCCAAGTGGTTAACAGTAGTTATGGTAAATTATTATTACAAAATTCTACTAATTACGTTTATGGTGACCAAAATGGTGTTGCTATATTTAACGCTAACAATAATTTAAGATTATATACTGTAGGTTCTGAAAGATTAAGAATTGATTCTAGTGGCAACGTTGGTATAGGGACTACTTCGCCAGCATTTAAAACAACAATATATTCTAGTGGTAATACTGATTCATTTCCTCTTGTCGTTGGTCAAGCAAACTCAGCAAATGAATTTGTTGGAATTGGTTTATCTGGTTTCATAGCATCAAATGGCGCTGTCAAAGCAGCTATGGTTTTAGATAGAGATGGTATTTATGGAGTAGGTGATATTCATTTTTTAAATAATACAACACAAAACAATACAAACGCTACTTTAAGTGATTCAAGATTAGTTATAAAAAAATCTGGCAATGTTGGTATTGGAACTACTTCGCCTAGTTCATTACTACATTTAGAAAGTGCTTCTAGTCCATCATTACAATTAACTGATACTTCACAAACAACTACTTTAAAATTATATGCACAAGACAGCAATACTCATATAGCTAATATAACTTCACATGACATGGTGTTTGATACTGCAAACACTGAAAGAATGCGTATTACTAGTGGTGGTAATGTCGGAATAGGAACTACTTTACCAGTAAACCCATTGCATGTTGAAGGTAACTTTACTTTAAGAGGTAACCAATATATGGGTGATGATGAAAAACTAATTTTAGGTTTAGGTTCAGATTTACAAATATATCATGATGGAACACATAGTTATATAACTGAAAACAATTCAGGGGGTTCTTTAATTGTAAGAGGTTCTAATTTTGCTGTACAAAGTTCTGACGGAACAGATGATTTTATTACAACAGTCGGTAATCAAGGCGTAAATCTATTTTATAATGACGTTAAAAAGTTTGAGACAACGACAGGTGGTGTTGCTGTAACAGGTCAAGCATCAGTTACAAATGGAATAGAAATAACAGGTGGTAATGCTAATTTTGCTGATAATAGTAGAGCAAGATTTGGTGCTTCTACTGACTTACAAATATATCACGATGGTTCTAATTCTTATATAGACGATACTGGTACTGGAGATTTATTTATAAAAGCATCAAATGATATTTATCTACAGGGTGCTAATAATGAGTTTATGGCTGAATTTTCAGAAAATGGTTCAGTCGATTTATATTATAATGGAAGCAAAAAGTTTGAAACAACAAGCACAGGAGTCACAGTTACAGGAGAAATACGAACAACAGATTATATAGTTCACACAGGGGATTCAGATACTTATTTTGGTTTTCCAACAGATAACGAATTTAAACTTGTGGTTGGTGGTACTAATTTAATAGCAGCAGATATTAACGCTGCTTATCTTTATTACCAAGGTTCAGCAAAAATACAAACAACAAGCACAGGTGTTCAAGTGAATGGATTTTTAGAATCTAAAAAAGCTGATACTGGCGCTGGTTATAATGACGGTATTGCAAGATTTGTAAATGAAACAACTGCAACTAGTGGTGGTTCTGCTGTTATAAATGTTAGAAATACTTATGGTATTGGCTTCGGTGGTTTAATTAAATTTTGGTCAACAAGTACAGCTACAAGTGTTGGTAATATATCATTTAACAGTAGTAGAACAGCTGTTAATTACAATACTGGTTCTGATTATAGATTAAAAGAAGATTACAGAGATTTTAATGGGCTTAATATAATATCTGACATTGATGTTTATGACTTTAAATGGAAAAATCAAGATGACAGAAGTTATGGTGTTATTGCACATGAATTAGATCTAGTAGTTCCTGGCGCAGTTACTGGTGAAAAAGATGCAGAAGATATGCAATGCGTTGACTATTCTAAATTAGTGCCATTATTAATTAAATCAGTGCAAGAATTAAAAGCAGAAAATGTTTCTCTTAAAGCTAGAGTAAGCGCTTTGGAAAATAATTAAATTAGTATATTTGTAAAAAATTAATATTATGCCCAACACTTATTCATGGAATATAGCAGCAGTCGACAGAAAGCCAACTGACGGTGATTTATCTGATGTTATTTATAACGTACATTGGAGATATACCGCAGATAATGGCAATGATGTTACTGCTACTATTATAGGAACACAATCAATAGCAGCACCAGATTCAGAAAGCTTTATTGCTTATGCAGATGTTACAGAAGCAAATGTAATTTCTTGGATAGAATCAGAAATGGATTTAACAGAAATGAAATCGAATCTTGATGCACAAATTACTGAAATAGTAACACCAACAAGTATAACATCTCAATTAGGAGAATAAATTTAACATAATGCCAATAAAACTAGAGGAACAAGAATTAGATCAAATTAAATCAAGTTTAGCAAATAAAGATGCTATATTAAGAGAAATAGGCGCAAGAGTAATTGCATATAATTCAATTAATAATTTAGTTGATCAATACCAAGAAATTGAAGTTAAACAACAAGAAAACGCTAAAGAAATTAATGAAAAATATGGCGTTGGATCTATAAACATTGAAACAGGAGAGTTTACACCAAGTGAATAATGCCTGTTATAAATGCATCAAGTTTACTTTTATTTAGAAACCAAACGGCAGTAGGGCATTCTAAAAGTTCTCAAATTACAATTAATTTAGATCTACCTGATGCAACCACTAAAGACAGTAATGGATGGAAAGAATTTATTGCTTGTGCTAGAGGTGGTGATGCTACAATCAAAGGTTTAACTGCTTATAATGATTCTTTAAACTTTAAAGAATTTGCAGATGATCTAATTACAAGAACTAAACAAGTATTTTATTTTAAACAAAATGAAGTTGATCCACCACTGATTATTCGAGCTGAGGGTTTTATTGAAAGTGCAGATGAAACAGCTGAGTATAATAGTGCTACAACTTTTGATATTAAAATAAAATTAACAAGAATTATTACTGCAGATACAGCAGATGGGCAAAACTGGGAAAACATCTTTGAGTTTTGGGAAGACATTGCTGAAAATTGGGAAGATGTATAATTATTTATTTTGTATATTTACAAAAAATTTAAAATTATTATAAATGGCTACAACTGGTGTATTTAACGGAACTAATTTATTATTAAAATTTCACTCAACAGACGGATCTGAAGTTGCTATTGGACACTCTACTAGTGCAACAATGAGTTTATCAGCAGATTTACCAGATGCAACAACTAAAGATTCAGCTGGTTACAATGAAGTAATTGCTGGAACTAGAACAGGTGAAATTTCTTTTGAGGGTTTAGTTGCTTATGATGATTCAAACAATGCAATCGAAGCTGCAGATTATTTACTTGCAAGAACAAAAATTTACTGGGAATTTGGAACTGCTGCAAGTGGTGATGATGTTTATTCTGGTGCTGGTTATTTAAATTCAGTTGAAATGTCAGCTGAAATGGAATCTCCAGTTACTTACAGCGGATCGATTACAGTTACTGGATCAATTAGCAAGGCAACTAATTCATAATAAATTATTAAAGTAAATTAATCAGGCACATTGATTATCTCTGTGCCTTTAAATTTATATATATGGCAAACAAGAAAAGAGGATACTACACTTTGAAAATAGGTGGGAAAAATCGTACCATGCATTTTAGCATGAATTTCTGGGCAAACTTTACAGATATTTTAAATGTTCCTTTAGATCAAATAGCTAATGTATTTGAAAAAGGTGTTTCACTTTCTGTAATTAGATCTTTAATTTATTCAGCATTATTAGCTTATGATCAAGAAGAGGGCAATGAAGTTACTTATAATCAATTTAAAGTCGGTATGTGGCTTGAAGATTTTAATGCAGATGAACTTGATAAAGTTGTAAATGCAATGATGGAATCAAGAATTTTAGGTAATGATCTAAATGCTGGTTTAAATAGAAATGTAAAGCAAACTACTAAAAAGGGAAAGTAAACAGCCAACTTGATTTTGATTCACTTTTAGATTTCTATGTTGGTCAGGTTGGCATAAATCCAGACAGCTTTTGGAAAAACACATGGAAAGAAAATCACTTGTTAGGTGAATCATATTTAATTCAACAAAATCTTGATTGGGAACGTATTAGATATTTGGCAACCATGATCTATAATGTTAATTGTCAAAAAAGAGGTCAGATGATAGTTCCAGATAAATTATTTCCATTACCACAAGATGTTTATCTTGAAAGAGGCAAGCCAAAAAGCACACCAGAACAAGTCAAAGAATTTAGAGATAAGCTGAAAAAAATTAAGTATAAATCACTAGATTAGAATTTACTAAATTTGTATAAATTCTTAATATGGCAAATAATAGATTAATTTATTACATTACTGGTGATGCTTCTGGATTAACTGGTGCTTTAAATAAAGCAAGTGCAAGAGTAAAAACATTTGGAAAATCGGTTGCTAATGTTGGCGCAAGTTTACAACGTTTAGCCATACCTATGGCAATAGGTGGCGGTGCAGCTATTAAAATGGGTGCTGACTTTGATAAGTCAATGACTAAAATTAAGGCACTTGTAGGGCTTTCTGGTGATCAAGTAGATGAATTTGAGGGCCAAGTAAGAAACATGGCTAAACAAACTGGTATATCAAGTTCAGAAGCTGCAGATGCACTGTTTTTTATAACATCTGCTGGTCTTAAAGGTGAGGCAGCAATGAATGCACTAGAAATGTCATTAAAAGCCAGTGCAGCAGGTCTTGGTGAAACTAAAGATGTAGCTGATTTGGCAACATCAGCCATGAATGCTTATGCAGATGTTGGCCTTACAGCCGAACAAGCAACAAATGTTTTAACTGCAGCAGTTAGAGAGGGTAAACTGGAATCTAGCGAGTTAGCTGGCGTTATGGGACAAGTTTTACCTACTGCCTCTGCAGTCGGTTTAGAGTTTAAAGATGTTGGTGCAGCAATGGCTGCAATGTCTAGAACTGGTACACCGGCAGCACAAGCTGCAACACAATTAAATGCAATTCTTTCTGCATTGTTAAAAACAACACCAGCACAAACTGAAGCATTTGCAGAAATGGGACTAAGTGCACAAGGTTTAAGAAGTCAAATAAAAGATGAGGGTTTACTTTCTGTTCTTGATTCTTTAAAAAAAGGGATTGATGGTAATGCTGATGCTGCAGCAAAAATATTTCCTAATGTTAGAGCATTGCGTGGTGTTTTAGATTTAACTGGTTCTGGTGCAGATACTGCTGCTCAGATATTTAATAAAATGAATAATACTTTAGGTGATACGCAAAAAGCATTTGATATAACATCGCAGAGTGCATCATTTAAATTAAAAAAATCATTGAATACAGCAAGAGAATCATTTGCACAAATGGGCAGTGTTTTACTTACCACTTTATTACCTTTGATTCAAGATTTAACTGGTTTTATTACTAATCTTTTTAATAAATTCAATAACCTAGATTCTGCAACACAAAAAATTATTGCTGGCGTAGGTGTTTTAACAATTGCATTGCCAACGCTTTTAACTTTATTTGGTACATTAACCACTATTGTTGGCGCTTTATTATCACCAGTTGGTTTAATAGCTGCAGCATTGGCTGGTGTTGCATACATAATATATAAGAATTGGTCAGAAGTTGCGCCAGTTGTTGTTGGTTTGCAAAATAGATTTGTAGATCTTTATAATTCATCAGCACCGTTGAGGGTTGCAATTGGATTAGTTGGCGTTGCATTTAGATCTGTATTTACAAGAGTAAAAGCACAAATTGACCAAGTAGCTAATGGTTTTTCTACAATGTGGAAACTAATAAAAGAATTTTCCGAAAAGGGCATAAAAGGTTCTTTTGGTGATATTTTAGAAGAAGGTTTTGATAATGCAGTTAAAATAACAGATCAAGCTGGTAAAGATATAGCAGAAGATTTTTCATCATCTTTTACAGATGCTTTAACGGATAAAATGGAATATGCAACTGTAGAGGGCATGAATAATGGTTTGTCTAATGCAGCGGATTCTGTAAAAAGTACATTCCAAAATTTTATGTCAGGAGTTACTCAAGGTGTAGGATTAAGCGGTGGTGATTCAGATGCTACTGCAAGTGCACCGGCAGTTGAAAATGATTCATTTTTAAAAATAGGCGCTGGGTATTTAAATCTTACAGAAGCTATAAAAACATATGGCACAGCAGTAGAAGAAACAAAAGAAAAAACAAAAGAGTTTACTGATGCTCAAATGATTGCTGGTGAGGGAATAATGACAGTATTTGGTGCAATGGGTCAAAGTATATCTGAAGCATTAAATACAGGTAGTGCTGCATTAGATTCATTTCTTGGTACATTAGTTCAAACAGTTTTAAAATCTATTGCTGCAAATTTAGCTGCATCTATGGGTTTTGCTGTTGAAAGTGCATCAAAAACGGCAAGTGGATCTGGGCCTCTAGCTGCCTTTGTATTACCATCATTAATAGCTGGTGCAACTGCAGCAGTTGGTGGTGCATTTAAAAAAATTCCAAAGTTTGCAAAAGGAGGTATTGTAAGCACACCAACGCTTGGTCTTTTTGGAGAATATCCAGGGGCTTCTAGAAATCCAGAGGTAGTGGCACCATTAGATAAATTACAAGGTATGATGGCTAATACTGGTGGAAATAAAGTACAAGTTGGTGGGTCATTTACATTAAGGGGACAGGATTTAGTTGTTGCTTTAGAGAGAGCAAATACAACAAGAGATAGAATAATTTAATGGCATACGGCGTAAAATATAGATTAGAATTTAGTAATGTTTTAACTTATGCAAGCAAAGTTGAAATATTAAAAGATGGTTATACTGGATCAGTCAATGCAATGGTTGGTCAATCAGAACCAGTTGTTATCAAATGGAATGCAAAAGATGATATTTATAAATCATCAATTATTGGATCAGTTTGTACTTTAAATTTATTTGAAACAGATGATGTTACTTACGACAATTTCTATGAGTTTGATGAAAGAGAGTATCAAGTAAAAGTGTCTTACAAAGACATGTATAATAATTATCAAACTTATTGGATTGGTTGGCTTGTTGTTGATCGATTTAAAGAACAATATAAATCTACTCCATTTGGATTTAGTTTAAGGGCTTATGATGGACTTGGAACTTTAGATAATTTTTTAGCACCAATATATTCATCACCATTTAATGAAGCAATAGGAATTCCAAACAGAGAAAGAATTGGTGATATTTTAGATAATTTGGATCTTGGATTAGACATATATGTTCAAGCTGATCAAATGAAAAGCCCAGGGATATTAACGCCAACTTATCCTAGAAGAAAAAAAATAATGGATGATACATTGATCACTGCTGGCAGAAATGAATTAATTAGTAAATATGACATACCTACTTGTAAAAAACAACTTGAATCAATATTAAGGCAATATAATTGTAGAATATTTCAAAGTTTTGGCAAATGGTATATTGTAGAAGCATCAAACATTTTTGCAAGAGATGTAAAAGAAGATATTTTTGACACACATAATGGCGGTGGTACTGTTAGTGGTATTAGATCTGATATTACTTCGCATTTAGATACAAATAAATCTGAAGAAATTCAAACTGATATTTATAATTCTGATGGTATTTATCAATCAAGTAGTGATTTGGATGGATTAAGGGTTGTTCCTGATCAATTTAAAAACATTGGCGGTGATTTAATTAGAGAATATATACAACCATTAAATAAAGCGAGATATACGTTTAAAACAAGCCAAAATGGGGTTTATCATTTTACAAGAAATGTTGGTTTTGAGTATGGCAGTTATGGTTGGATTACAACTTCTTATGCAAGTTTAACAACAGATGATTTTACACAGCAAGGTAGAAAAGCAATAAAACTAGTTAATGCACCAAATACTGGTGAAACATTAATGTTTAATTCAGATTATGTCGGTCAAACTGCACAGAGTTGGAAAAGATGGATGACTGGCGTAAGTGCAAGATTTAGTGTGTTTATAGATAAAAATGCAAATAGTTTAGTGAGTTTAGATGTTCAATTTAAAGTTGTAGTCAGTGCGCCACCTAACTTTTATTATTGGGATGACGTAAATGCTGAATGGACAACAACAGATACCACAATAACAAGAACTATTGAAATATTTAATAACTGGCAAGAAATAAGCATAAATATTACTGGTGAGAATTTTCCAACTGGTTTAACTAATGAACAAATAGGCATACAAATTTATAATTGTGTTTATTCTGGCACTGCTGTTGAAGATATTTATTTTGACAATGTTGGCGTTATCGGTAGATATTTTAAGCCATCTGGTGTAAGCTCTGAACCAGATAACAACAGAAATATACCAAACAATTATATAGAATTTGTTGAAAGAACGTCTGCAACTAATGTTTATAGTGATGAAAAAAACATTGATGGAACTTATTATTTTGCAACAGGAAACCCTGGTATAATAGAACCTTATTCATATAGAACAAGAGATGCAAATGGCAACACTGTATTTAAAAATAATTTGCAAAATATTATGAATGATAACAGAATTTTTCAAGTTAGATACGAGGGAACATTTAGAAATGAAATTAAAATTCCATTGTCTATGCACAATAGGATTTGGTTTGATTTTACAAACAATCAAGATCCAGAATCATGTTATTTAGATGGATTAGAGTATAAAGTAAAATCAGCAGAAGCAAGTATTATTGCACACATGCCTAATTCTGATGATGATTTAAGTTGCAAATTTAGAGTTACATCAGAGTAAAAATTTTCTTTTCCTGTTTGCTGCTAGGGGGGTGTCATTTCTTCGATTACCCCCCTTTTTTTTGTAAAAAATTTTTTTATTTTAAAATTTATTTATATTTTAGCCCCTAAATTTATTACTATGTTTAAATATTATTTTGATGAGGATCTTAAAAAACTAGGTATGAAAAGATATACAGTTTGTGAGATTTTAAAATGTACGATGCCGACTTTGGCATCAAGGTTAGATAACCCAGGTAAATTTACAGTAGATGAAATTCAAATTTTAAAAGAAGTGGGTTTTGAATCAGTAAATCGTTTAATTTAAAAAATTTAATTTATGAAATCAGTATCAATAAAAGGCAAACAATATATTACGGTAAATGAACGCCTAATATATTTTAGAAAACAAGCAATATTTAAAGGTTGGAGAATAGTTGAAGAACTTGCCGAGTTAAATGAAAAAGAGGGTGTTTTTAAAGTCATTATTTTAGATGATAAAAACAATGTAATTTCCTCTGCACATGCTCAAGAGTATAGGGATTCATCATATATAAATAAAACTTCATTTCTAGAAAATGGGTTTACTTCAGCATTAGGTAGGGCTTTAGGTTATTTAGGTATCGGAATTGACACTGCTATTGCTTCAGCAGAAGAGATGACTAATGCAATAAATAATCAAGGAAATAATAATTCAAATCAATATAAATTATAAATTATGGCAAATTATGAACACAAGCCAGGAAATGGCTCAATTTTTAAAAATCAGTACAAAGAAAAGGATGGACAACCAGATTACAAAGGGTCTGTCAAATTACAAGATGGTACTGATAAAGAAGTAGCTGGATGGATTAAACAAGATAAAAATGGAAATCAATTTCTATCATTATCAATATCAGATCCATATAAAAAAGACAATCCAGTTGCACAACCAGATACGGCATCAGGTACAGATTTACCTTTTTAAGCAGTAACATTGAAAAGAGGGCAGTTGAAAAACTGCCTTTTTTTATTTAATATAACATTATGAAATTAAAAATTAACAAAATTATTAAAATGACTTTTTTATCATTTTTTGCTTT
>Ga0208162_1001078_pt1 | contig 14705 bp, 17 predicted proteins | sample CB_VirMetaG_4_FD_184539 | JGI IMG/M metagenome (GOLD analysis project Ga0208162, IMG submission 184539) | Freshwater to marine saline gradient viral communities from Chesapeake Bay - CB_1508_1M Viral MetaG (SPAdes) (version 4) | ecosystem: Environmental > Aquatic > Marine > Coastal | place: USA... | reverse complement strand
TATGTTGTATCTGTAATAATTCTTAAAAGTCTATTTTGATGATCTGACGCCACTGGTAAACTTAATGTCATTTGGCCTGTAGCTCCAGACCACGTTAATACTAATAATTCTACATCATCATATGTTGAACTATCTAAATCTACATTTACAGTTGCTTGACATGTTAAACTAGTAGGAATCAATGTTCTTCTTACATCATCACCTATATTAGTTATTAATGTTGTTTGTAAAGTAGATAAAGTTGTTTGTTTAGTCTCACCACTTTGTACTACAGCAAATTTATCAGTTGTATTTAATGAACTTGCTTCGTTTAATTGTGATATTTTTTTATTTGCCATTTTATAATTCTATTTTACTATTATTTTCTTGTAATAAATAATCACCGTTTTCTTGTAATAAAAAACCTATTGGGCCTGTTAATGAACCAATACCTTGTGTCATATAATCTGTTTCATCGCAACAATTTATTGAGTATGTATTTCCATCTCTACATAAACACGCCCTTCTTCCATGTCCTGGTACATTATATTTTGGTCTTACTCTACTCATTTTTTAATAGGCACACAATTTGGAACTTTTCTTCCATTTTTCATTTTAAAACCTATCATTTCATATCCTGCTTTACATGGTTTTTTTAAATCTTCTAATTCTTCTAAAGATCTTAATTTGCTTTCTGCCCAGGACTTAGCAGATTTTCCACCCCATAATAAATAAGATATATATCCACATGCTTCTGTGTCCCCTGATTCGTAATAAACTTCCGCCCTTGATAAATAACTATACATTCTTTTTATAGTTTCTACACTTAGCTTTTCTTTTTTTGCTAATTGTTGCGCTCTTACCTTACCAACTTGTGTTGCACATTTATTACCAACCTTTTTATTTAATTCAATTCCTCTTTTGGCATTATTACTAACTGAATCAGGATAATCATTATATGTTTCTAGTTCTATATTCTTACCTGATTTATATCTTTTATCCTTTTTAATAATTGCTTTTACTGAACTTAATATTTCTTTTGCTTCTTCTTCTTCTATCCATTCAAGTTCAATTGATAATTCATTTGGTTCATTTGGTCTTTCTAATTTATCCGCAAAATAACCTTCTATTGAAAAACCTTTAACTTTTCCAGTTTTAACATAATCATTCCAAACTTCATCATTTTCTACTTTCATAGAAACCATCCAAGTACCTACAGGAACTTCCATGTTATATAATCTAGTTTTATCTTGGTCACCTTCTACTATCCATGACTCAACTACAGTTAGGCCATTTAATGGTAACTCATGCTCTAAAGTTGATCTATGTTGTTTAGCTCTTTTTAAAAATAACTCACTAGCTTTTCTAACTGTATTTCTTGAGAAATAGATATAATATTCCTTTTCTTCGTTTTTCCTATATATAGGTTTATTAGGAATTAAGGCTGGTCCTAATAATAATCTTTTTTCTGCATCAAGTTCTGCTAATTTAAATTCTTGATTTTTTAAATAAACAAAATCTTCTTGAATTGCAGGGTTCTCAACGATACTTATTGCATCAATACCTGATACATCGTCTTCTTCGTCAATAAATAATTCAACTATATCCATATTATTATAATATTGTTTTTAATATTTTGTTTTAATTTCCTATTGCTGCTTGTGTAGCAGTTTTTCTATCTAAAGCTTGTTGACTACTAATATCTGTACTAACAACGTATGCTCTTATTGGTTTTTGTTGAGCTGTTGCTATTGTTTGAGCTAACTGACTTTCTTGTGTTGCTCCAACTACATTAAATGATGGTGGAGTACTTAATGCTACCACTGGTGTTGCTCCTCCTGGTACTGGTTTAGCAAAACTTGGTGGCGCAGGGTCTTTAGTTGATGTTATTTTTCTAATATTAGCAAAACCTGCAGCAATTACTGAAGCTGCACCTACAAAACCAAATATTCCACCTTGACCTAAAGCTTTAGTAGCACCTGCATATGTATCTATTATTGATTGTGCTATTGCTATAGCTTTTCCAAACTTTGAATTTTCACCTACTAAACTAGCTAATGAACCTAAAGCTCCTGTTATAGCAGATACTTTAGCGTCTGCAATTTCTTTATCTAATTTCTTTTGATTTGTAGCACTTTCAGCATTAAATTTATTTAATTCATTAGTTGCATCAATAAATTCTTGTGTTCCTTGCTTGTAATTGGCTACTTTAGCTTGTAAAGTTTGTTTTGTTAATGCTTGTTCTTGTAATGCTACTTCTTTTAGTTTTTCTAATCTTTGAACTTCATTATCTATTAATTCTGCTTCACCTTGAGCAATAATATTTTGAGTTTCTATTATTCCTTGTTGTTCCGATGTTTTTAATTCAATTAATTCCTTTTCAAGTGCTGCTTGATTAGTTAATTGCTCTGATCTTAAACCTGTAACTCTAGCTTGTACTGCTGCTAGTTCATTTTCTGCCTCAATTAATGCAACTTTTAAATCTACATTGTTTTCATCTAATGCTAATTCAGCTTCAGCAGCAGCTACTGCTATTTTAGCATTTTCTTCCATTAATTGTTGTTGCTCTTCAAGTATTCTACCTAATTCTTCGTTAGCTGCTATTCTTTCTTCTACTGTTAGTCTTGTATCATCTCTTAATTGTCTTTGAATTTCAGCTTGTCTATCATAATCCTCAATTATACCTTGATTTTCTGCTCTAGCAATTTTATTTAAGTTATTTAACTTAGTTATTTCTTTTGCTTGGTCTATTATTGATTTAGTGTAATCTGTAGCAGCCTCTACTACTTTACTAGTTGTTTCTGCAACTTTGTCAACTGTATCATCTACACCAGTTAATACATCTATAGATTCTTTCCCTGCGTCTTTTAAACTTTCCATTGCCCCTTTAAAATCACCTATAAATAATTTTTGGAACATTGCGCTTAAACTTCTTCCTACATCTAAAACTGAATTAAATCTTTCAATTAAATTGTCTAATATTGCTTTACCAAAAGCTTTTAAACTTTCTACTGGATTTTCAAATATATCTTTAAAGAAATTTACTACTGTTCCAATATTTGATTCTATAAAAACAAATAAATCGTTAAAAGCTAATTTTAATGCTGTAGTAGCTGTAGCAAAAGTGTCTACAACTTTTTGATTTGAATTAAAAGTTTCTGCTAATACTTCTAAAACTTTATTAAAAGCTTTTACAACAATAGTTCCTTTAAAAATATTTGAAAGACTAAGCATTGATTTACCTGCAGCTTTAGCTCCATCTTGAATTCCTTTTAACCCTACACCTACTTCTTGAATATTTTTTTCAGCACCTGATACGTCTGTTGATATTTTTATTACTACTTCTTGTGCCATTAGTTATTGTTTTTAAATCTTTGGTATGCTTCTTTTAATGTCTCTGCCATTTTATTTTTACCTAAAGCAACATCTATAAACTCACCTTTTAGGTTATTTTCTCTTGCGATTCTTAATAATTCTAATATATCTCCTAACATGTTGCTTCTAATACTTTCTTATAATAATAATAATTACAATGCGTTTTTGTTATATCCAAATTACATGATGGATATTCGTTTTGCCAGTCTGATTTCCTAAAAAAACCAGTGTGATTATCTAATACTCCTGCATTATGTAAAATAGCTTTACCTTCCATTGTTTCTAACTTATCTGTTGACCACGCAAAGTCTAATCGCTTTGTAATTTCTGTTTTCATTCCTCTTTTCCAAAATTGCCATAAAGTAGCCCACATTTCAGCTGTCCACGCTTGTATTGGATATGTGTCTTTGTACTTTTCTTTATGCTCATTATTATATCTTCTCATTTCTCTATAAAGTGCATTAGAAGTTACGTAAACGCTTTTCCAAAAATTACTATCTGTACCAGTAAATACATATTGAGCACCACCTGATGAATCTTTTTTATTTTCTATAATTCTTTTATCTATTTTAGCAGTGTCTGACATGATATTTAATATTTCCTCTCCTTTTGAAGCTATATAATCATATCCTATATAAGATTTTGTATCTGAAAGCCAAACTCTATCTTTAGTAAATGGTCCAAGAGGTTTTAATAGTATAGTATCCGCGTCTGCATAATAATATTGTTCTCCTTGTGTACATTTACAACTTCCAAAATATTTACTCATTAAATATGGTTTAACTGCAGGTGCATATACTTCTGGTTTATATGGATAACTTATAAAGCTTACATATTTATATTTTGATCTTAGTTTATCAAATTTATATTCACCTGTATTACCTAAAAGAACTATAATGTCAAATGGACTAACATCGTTTTTTAAATACGAATTAATCATTGTGTCTACTTGCCACTCATAATATTTTATTTCTGGTTGAGCTGATATATATTTCATATTATGCACATCCTGGACAACTTGTTGGTCCTGTTAATGTTGTACCATTCCAATAATAGTATTCTCCAAAGTTTGATGTATACCAAGAAGCTGTAGATCTAATTGTTGTACAATTTACATCATCATAAATAACAGTAGCAGTTGAAATATCATTACTATTCATATAAGTTAATATTGTTCTAGTAGTATCACAACAAGCATCTGAAGCACTAGTTATTGATCTATATAAATTTTGACTTCCACAAACTACAGTTGTTGTTGTAGTTGTTGTTGTAGTAGTCGTACAAGAACCAGTTATTTCTCCATATGATGTAGGGTCTGCTACATAATCTTCACCTGTTATATCATAACAATTAGCTCCATCAGTAGATATAGTAACACCTGTATCTCCTACTTGATAATTACCGTCTAATTGTACATATGTTGTAAATCCATCACTTTGTCTTTCAACTACAAATACATTATCATCTGGTGTTACAATTGGACATCCATTTTCCCCAGTATTTGTTACTGTTCCTACACTTGGGAATCCTGTGTCATTTGTTTGACCAACTACAATATATGTTGCTGATGTTAAATCAGTAACTCTATTATTTGTGTATAATGTAATTTCTGTTGTGTTTTGTCCTGATCTGTATACTTTACCTTGGTTAGGGTCAGCACATTTTTGTAATTGATAATAAAATTCTCCTGTACATTCTAAACACGTACTAAATCTAGGATAATCATATTGCAAATTATCTTGAGCGTCACAAGTTTGAGCATCTATCCAAGGATCACTTTGTGAACCACTTACAGAAACTGGATCAGAATAACAATCACCATTATATTCAACTACAGCAGGGAAACTATCTGTATTATTACCAAATACTACAGTTGCATCTAATCCTCCTGTTGCACAATCACCATATCTTCTCCAAATAGTTAAAGTTGGTTTACTTGGCGCAGAACATCCAGGATCAGGTCGTACAGGACAAGAACTAACACTTTCCCATACTTGCAAGCTTGAAGGTTCGTAATATCTATAGTTAGTTAAATCTGTATAAAAACCTTGCGGTGCTCTATTTGGTGTACCTACATTTGCTGCACTTGTATACATGTGATCTGCAGAAGTAGCAGTCGTTAAAGTTCTATTGTTATCAAAATAATAGTAGCCACCAACACCACCCTCATCACAATAGTTAGTTAATGGATTAAATCCTTCACCTAAATAATATAAGAAATTTGCATCAAGACAATTAATACATACACTAAAGCTTGAACCATTCCAATATCTTCTTTTAGTGTTATCTGAATCTAATGAGTAATATCCTGCTGCTGCATATGATACTGTACATGTTCCTGTTGTAGTGGGCCCGACATAATTCCATAATTCTGTTGCTGCACAGAAATCAGCTTGTGTTACAGGGTCGTTTCCTTGTGGGTCTATATAATAAAAGTTTTTACTCTGGTGGTTTTCACAAACATCATTTGATGTTGAATATCTTAAATAAGCTACACTTTTAGTTTCTAAACAAGTATCTACTAATGGTTCTGTTTGTGTACATGTTGTACATCCTATTCCTCCAGGCGCTCCTACTGTTACACCATTATTTGTAGCCCAATCAGTTTCAAAAGCTGTAGAACTAGCATAATAACATTGACCATCTAATTCTATATAAGAACCAGTTGATGTAGTTCCAACAGTATATGTATCTCTTGATCTAATATACCTTGTTTGTCCAGCTACTGTTGTGTCAGGACAGCCTGTTACTATGTAATAATTATAAACTATTAATTGAATAGTTGCAGCGCTAAAGTCTGTTGTTACTGTTTGACTTGTAGTATAAGTTCCTCCTGCATTATTTACTGTAGGTGGATTTCCTACCCATTCATAACCACTATTTAATTGTATTTGGGTTGAGAAATTAAATACTGTACCTGCATTTTGTGTTTTTGTGTCTCCAGTTTGGTTCCCTGTTAAAGTAAATCCTAAAGAAGCTGGTGAATAACCTGATGCAGTAATATTAGAAGTGTCTACATTTAAAGTTAAAGTAATTAATGTTTCATCAACAAATTCTATTTCATGTACATCTTGAACAGTAGTGGTTCCATCTGAAGCTGTTACTCTATACCAATAACTTCCTTCACTAGATTCATTAGCGTCATAATAACTTAATGTTTCTCCTGATTCATCTGAATAAGTAGAACCACCATCAGTAGACCTAGCCCATTGATAACTTGTAGGAGTAAACCCTGTAGCTGTTGTACTTAATCTATAATCTGTGTTTAATGAACCAATAGTTGTACCAAATATCTCTATAGTTTTATTAGTAAACTGAACTGAACCATTTAATGTAGTATCTACAACTAAATTAGTAGTTCCTACAGTTCCTTGTGCATTTACAATAGTTGGTCCTGATACAAACTCATATCCAGAGTTTGGTGTAACAAATGTTTGGAATGAATAAGTATCTCCTTGTTGTAAAAATAATTGTTTACCATCTTGATCCCCTGATATAAAGTATCCTTCCGGTGGTCCTTGAATATTATTTACTATATTTAATTCTATAGTATATAATTTAGGAGTCCATAAAATAGTGTGTGTATCATCAAACTCTGCACTATCATCATCATCTGTAGCCACACAAGTATAAGTTACATTTCCAGTTCCAGAATTAGTTACATCTACACTCGCTGTAGTTTCTCCTGCTGCATCTCCTCCCGACCATAAATACGTAGCAGTTCCCCTAAAATTATTTGCAGTTGCAGTTAAAGTTACTGTTTCATTTTGTTCTGCTGTAGTTAATCCTGTAATTGTTAAACTTCTACCTACATCACATGTTTTATCAGCAGTTGGTGTTAAACTATCTACAGTACATAAAGTAGAGTCTGCACTACATTCTGTACATTCTTCACCTGGATCAACTGTCGTAGTTGTTGTTATTGGTGTAGAACCTCCTATAGATAATGTTATTTCATTTATTAATTCAAGCTTACTTCTACCCGACGTAAAATCTGTTTCTATTTGATTAATAGTATAGTTTCTATCTAATATTGCTACTTTATCCGATAAGATAAATTCTTGTAGCATTTTAATAGGTAAATAAGCATATATTGTAGTTAATCTTTTATTATTCTGAAATACTTGTGAAATATAGTTTTCGTAATATACTTTAAATAATGTATCTTGAAATTCATTAGTTGCAGTATATTCATTTATTTCATTTCTAAAATTTATATTTATTTCTGTTTCAGTTGGATCTATTTCAAAACTATTCGAAGGGATAAAATAAGTTGTGGTATCATAATAATTTGTTTCAGATACATCAGGACTAGCTCCATTTTCTGTAATTAAAAACCTTATTTGATTTGCTGATGTTTGTCTTTTAGCGTAAAATAATAATGGTTTACCAAAATATGAAGAATTATTGTCATCTACAAACCAACCTACTTGAGCTGTAGTTGCTGTACTTCCATCATACAGTCTTTCATATTTCATATGCTCAAATGGTAAATTAACTACATATGTTTCTGGATTTGCATCGTAATAATCATCACCTCTATATTCTTCAGTTCCCCAACTTAAATTGGATAATTGTTCATGTTGCTTTGCTAATTTAGTACCTAATCCCTCGTATTTAAATTCTACTTCTTTATATGGTAAAGCTACGTCAACTGTGTGTTGTGTTGTATCTACATAATTAGTTATATCCCATACCGTATCTGAGCCACTATAGAATTCATCTAATGTATTTATTATAATTGTTCCATTAGAACTATAAGCTGTCAAATTAAACATCTTAAATAAACCAGTTAAAAAGTCTATCACTTTCATTTCTGGTATTTGTTGAGATATAATAAATTGTCTTACATTATCAAAAGTAAATGCACTTTGTAATGCATACTCACCACCAAATTGAGAATAAGTTGCTTGTAAACTTAATGAAGTTGAAGTATTTAGATCAAAAGTAGTTTCTTCTGATTCTATAAATACAGTATATGTACCATTTGATAAAGTTCCTGATAAGTTTCTATAAGTTCCTGTTATACTTTTTGTGTCATACTCTTGACCATTTTTATAAATAATTATTCTACCATTTATACTTGTATCTACATTAATATCTAAGGAATATTCTAAATAACCACTTGTAATTCCTGAAATTTCAAATCTATCACCAAAACTTCTTACTTCTGGTATTTCTACTCCATAATCAATTAAAAAACCTGTAACTTGTTTACTAACTGTTGCTTGTTCAAATACATCACCTTTTTTTCTATGAAGCCACATATATAAACCATAGTAAGCTTCATTTGTACTATTAAAAAAATCTGTGCTAAATGTTAATCCATACTTATCTTCTATTGCTTTAACTATAGCGTCAACTTTAATAGCGTATTTTAATTCTTGCCAATATACTCCTGAGTGTACTGGGTCTAAACTAAGATCAGATTTTGGTTTTAAATCTCCACCATCAGCATTAGGATATGCTGTTTCTCCAGTACCAGAATAATATAGTCTAGTAGTGTGTGATATTAACGGTGCTATTATACCTCTCGGATATGTTAACGTAGAACTATCTGCTCTTGTATATGTTTTAGATAATCCATCAGTTAAAGCTTTATATACATTATTACTTTGTGTTGTTGGTGTTGCACTTGTGTCATAACCTACATAAGGAGTATCAAAATCTGCTAAATCTAAATTACTTAAATCATCATCTCCTAATAAATCTTTTAAATCAATAGTATTTGCAAAAAATGTTATTCTATATGAATTAGGTTGCCCATCTTGTAAGTCAACTCCATTTAATTTTATTTTACCTGTTTTAAATGGTCTATTATTCAATTCTATTGTTGCATTCTTTTTTAATCTTGCATCAAATCCATTTGAAATAGAATAATTATAATAATGTTGAAATATTTTATTATTTGTTTTAGAAGCAGGAATATTAAATGTTCTAGAAAAGTCTACAAATATTCTAGATATATCCTTTACATCCTGAATAGATTGAACTATATTAACTGATTCGTCTTCGAATAAATCAACTCTAGTTCCTTCTATATATAATTGCAACACTGTATTCATTATCTAACTCTGTCAATATGTTCATGTGCATGTTCTACTTCAATAGTATAATTAACTAATTTATCATTAGCTTTTGTTTTCATCGTTAATGAGTTAGTTACTATATCTATTGGGTGTATTTCTGTGCCCATATGCATCCATACTTGTTCTGACAACATTAATTGTTTCATTGACTCATTCATTCCTTCATCCATAAAGTCAGTATTTAATGTCATTCTTTCTTGACCTGTTTTTCTTAATGTTCTATATTGATGTGTTGTTTTAGTATATGTTCCCGCTGTAGATATATTACTATTTTTATATTTCTGAACAGTGCTTGTCATTGTTTCAGTACTCTTACCACTAAAATAAATATCTTGTAATGCTCCATATTTATTTACAAATGTAATTTTCATTGGCATATATTTACTACATGGTAATCTTTTAATAGTTATAGTCACAGCAGGATTTGCTACAGCTAATTGTGTGGTTGTTCCTGTAAATGATACATAATTAATACTTCCAGCTGTCATTACTGGTATAAATCCACCTGTATTTTCTGGTACATACATTGTAGTATTATCTTGCATTAAACAAGAGTTTCCCGATGTTGGACAAAATGTTTTAGTTGCTGATGTATTCCAATAATCCCAATATCCATCAAATCCTTTATGTGTAAAGTTTACTGGTGTTCCAACTGTAGATCCTCCTGCATTTGTTTCATCATAAAAAGTTATCTCACCTGCTATAGTCACACTTTGATTTGAGTAACTACCTGCGTAAGTAATATCTAAATAATCTCTTGCTAATTCAGATATTTCAAATGTTACTTCATTAGTTGGTGTATCTTTTATAATTGTATATCTTAATGTTCCATCAATTTCTAATTCTAGTTTTGCAGAATCTGCTCCAGCTCTAGTTTGATTTACATAATAAGGACTTCTTAATAATATATTTGCCATGTTATTCTTTTATTGTATATTCTAAAAATTGTTCTATATCTAAAGCGTATGCTTCTCTTAATTCTTTAGGTAAAGTTTTAAAAGCTTTTTCAAAAGGCTTTGTAAAAAATAGACTTGCTTTAATTCCTTTATTCCATATAGACCATGATACTATACCGGCAGTTCTTTCATAACTTAAAAACCTACCTTTAACATCTCTAAACTGAAATCTTCTAGCTGCAACCCAACCTTTAATATTATTTGTCAAACCACCTTCTTTTCCTGTTCCTGTACCAAATCTAAATGGACTATTTTGTGATTCTGGATAAGTACTAGTATAACCTTTAACACCTTTGTCTTGGAACTTACCATAGTCTTCCATTTCAAATTTCAGATCAAAACCTTTTGGATTACTATCAATAATACCTTGTAGTGAATTATAAAGTTGTTTAGTTACATTCTTTTTCTTTCTAGTTAAATTAGCTCTAGACTGTGATATAACATATCTTTTAAATGCTTCTAATGCTTTTCTTGTATTTTCCTTCTCTAACATATTGTCATATCATTTTGAATCTTTACATCAAAAGTAGCAACCCATCCTGCAAGCTTGTTTTCAAATCTATCTATAAAGGGTTCACATGTAACATCTGCTTCTACTTGGTATTTATCTGTATATAAATCTCCTCTTTGTAATAATGCTATTAATCTGTCTAATACTCCTAACTGTGTATTTAATACATCTTGCTCATTATCATTACCAACAAATAAGTCTGTAGTTTCTTCTTTACTTATATCAACTATGTCCATACACATAACAGATATATTAAAAGTTAATACTTTAGTATTAATATTACATTGATTAACCATTACATGAGATAATGGGAATATAGTTTGTTTATTCAGATCAATATTATCAAAACTACCATAAGAAACAGTATTTACAAACGGTTCTGCTTCTAGTGTTTCTTTTATCTTATTTGTTAAATCGTAGAATCCTGTCATTTAGCTTTGTTTTTAATTAAATTTCTTTCTGCTTGTAATTTATCTTGCTCATACGCTAAAAAGTAAAATGCTTCATGCATATTTATTTCACTAACTTCATTAATTTTGGTTGCATTTCCTCCACCCAGTCTATATAACGAGTTATACCATCCCCATTTCCTAGCAAAGTTTGCCTCTGCTGAAAAGTCGACTTCATTATCACCTCCTTGTTCAAAGATTTCAGGATAGTTTTCAGTAACTCGTTCTTTAAATTGTAAAAAAAAAGTACTGATCCCATAACTATATCCATTGGCATTTGCTTATACTTTTCTGCTTCTTTAGCACCTTTATATTCTTCTATTATATATGTATCTTTATATGTGTCTGTTATTGGTCTATATAATACTGCCATTGCTTTATGCATGTTATTCCAATCACTTAATGTAGTATCTAAGTCTATATATTCACCTAAAGTTATTTTATCTAAATCAGGTATAAAACCATAACTAACATTATCCATAGTAAATGTAGGTATAAGCTTTACCTCTTGCTCAAATAAATCATTTATTATTTTAACTACTTTTATTACACTATTAAATTCTACTTTAATAACGTTTTGTAAATTTAAATTACAAAATATCTCTATTGTCTTGTGTAATAAAAAATTAGAATTTTGATTCTCTTCGTTATTTATTTTATGATATTCTTGATATTGTTTTAAACTAATATCTCTTAAAGAATCAGGTACTTGAATTTTTACTTTCATATATATATAATAATATATTTAATTATTTGTATAATATATAAATATAAAAAAAGGGGACCAAAAAAGCCCCCCTAATTAACAATAAAACTAATTACATGAAAAACTAAGGTGAATTGTCCACCTTAATACGTTGCTGCCTTTTTAAAGTTTCTTTTGCATTATTATATGCCCATTCATATATCTCTTTTACTTTATTATGATATTCTACTGATGATTGCTCATATATTTTTTCGCCTTGTTTTATTTGCCCCTTATATTCTAAAACAATGTATACCTTTGGTTTTTTGCCTGATGATATAGGTTTTGGATAAACTCTAATATCATTTTCAATACACCATTTGAAAATCTTCATCTCCATTTCGTAATCTTTTTTTGTTTTCAGGTTTAGTGGCTCTTTCAATTTTGTCAATAGTAGATTGTACTGACAAAAATATATTTATTTTTTGATTTATTTCAATTTCATTGCAATAATTTATTTTATCTGCAATAAATTCTAAATCTTTTTTAATATCCTCTAATGACATAAAATATTAATTGTATAAACATTGCCATCCAAAAAGTTAATTTACCCATACCCCAACAGAAGTATTTTAATATTCTTTGTTGTAGTTCTTTGTCTACTCTCATATTAATTTCTTTTTTTGTTGCCTTCATAATAATATATAATATGATAATGTTCCAAATATCCACCCTAATATACCTATTATTAAATAGGTTATTAAAAACCAAAAAAGCCAGTACTTAAATCCTTTCATTATTCTAAACCAGCCTCCTTTCTCCATTTTGTAGGATTTTCTGTATAATCTCTCATAACTGAGGTTTGTATGTCTTCTGGTGCGTTAAAGAATCCATCAAGTTCGTCAACATTATAATGTACGACGGCTATATAATCTAATGTGTATATTGTTGTATTTCTCATGTTCTTAATTTTATGATACTAAATTAACATAAAACGTTTATAAGTAAAAATAATAAATGCTAAAATTTTGCTAAAATTACCAAATGTGGTATTCTCCTTTTGTAGGATCTTGTAATTGTGAAGTTAATGCATAACGTGCTGCATCAATAGCATGGTCTCCTGATAAAGGATTAGGTTTTTGTAGTGTATTGCCTTGTTTATCTTTTAACCATATATATCCTTGTAATTCTTTTATTAAATTTTTTGATCTTTGTGTAATATATATTTTATTTTGATTTAATAGGTTTATACCATATACTATCGAATCTCTTCCTTTTGTTACAGGAAATATTTGATGACCATAACTGTTTAATTCGGCTATTGATTTTGGTTCTGCACTATCTGCCCAAATACTTCCTAATATAGAATTGTTTTTTAAATATTGACTTATATGTGAATTAAGCATTCCTTTTCTATATAATACTTCATCAAATATATATCCATCATCTAATTTATATAAAGCTACAATAGAAGCCTCGTCTACACTATACCCAAAATCAAGTCCATGACATAACAATCTAGCATGAGGGGGTATTACTTCTATTTGTTTCCAATCTGGTATACATGCTCCTTCAAGAGTTCCTATTTCTCCTAATCCATATACTTTCCACCAGTTTGACCAATATGTGCTAGTTTTTGATTTTATCTCCGCTTTCTCTATTTCATTAACTATTGATTCTGGTAATTGGTTATTATCTTTATATGTTAAAGTAATAAAATCTGTATTAGCAGTATTAACTAATTCTTTATCTACCCAAAATAATTGTGTTGGATTATAATCAAGCCATATATCCCCAGATGTACGAATTGATAATTGCTGATAGCTTTCAAAGGTTACATTGTTACACTCATTAATAAATAAATCTGTTCTTCTAGAACCCCTTAATTTATCTGGTTGGTCTGTGCTAAAAAATTCTATATAACTCCCATTGCTAAATGTGTACTTTAGGGTACTCCTATTGTACTTTTCTTCATAATACCTATTAAGACCCTTTAGAATGTTTAAAAAGTCCTTTAAGGCACCTCTACGAAGGTGCGGGACTGATTCAGATACTACACTAATTTCTGAACCTTCATTTCTTATAGCTTTATCTATTAAAATGGATAATATACAAATAGTTTTTCCAGCAGAAGTTCCACCTCTAACTATTTTAACCCTATTGTGTAAATTCTGTAATTTATCAAGTGCTATAGTTCTTTTAACTCTCATTTATTTGCTTGATCAATACAAATTGCATACCTTTGATCTCTTTCATATTCTTTTATCATTAAAGGGTCATTCATACATCTTTGTATAAATTCCTTTTTTCTTTCTCCTGATTTTCTTGTAGGTATTGGCATTAATCAATAAATAATGGTGTATCCTCGTTTATAGTAATATCTTTTGTTTCTCTTGGTTTACCTGCATAGTAATTATAAAATAATTGTACATATTTAAAATCACCTCGTTCTACTCCTTCTTTTAAAGCTAAAAAAGCAGCATCTTCAAGCGGACTTAATTTCTCGATCAGATTTATTTCATCCGCTTTTGATTTTCTACCACTACCTTCTCTTTTTCCTCCATGTGCCATAACTTGAAAAAACTTGATTATTCAATATTATTTTATAATATAATAAAATTTATTATTATTTGTTAATCAACATTCTGTGTAATTCTTTCT
>Ga0208162_1001077_pt1 | contig 14706 bp, 41 predicted proteins | sample CB_VirMetaG_4_FD_184539 | JGI IMG/M metagenome (GOLD analysis project Ga0208162, IMG submission 184539) | Freshwater to marine saline gradient viral communities from Chesapeake Bay - CB_1508_1M Viral MetaG (SPAdes) (version 4) | ecosystem: Environmental > Aquatic > Marine > Coastal | place: USA... | reverse complement strand
TATTGACTATATTACTTTTGATACAAAATCAGTTTCAACTTATTTTGGTGATCTCAGTGTCGCAAGAGGTGAACTGGGTGGTGCCTCTAGTCCAACTAGAGGTGTATTTGCTGGAGGACAAACTTCACCAACTGCAAATTCAAATATAATTGATTATATCACTATAGCATCTTCGGGCAATGCAACTGACTTTGGAGATCTTATTACCGCAACAGGTTTGTTAACAGGAACATCAAACTCTCATGGAGGAATCTAATGGCATATAAAATATCAGAAACAACAGTCATTGATAATTCTTCTAATGTGAGTGGTGTAAAAATTACTGCATCATCAAACTGCATAACAAATGTTGGTACAACTGCAGAAAGAAGTTCAACTCCATCTTCAGGATCTATAAGATACAATACGACGATTTCATCAATCGAGTATTATAATGGATCCGAATGGATATCATTTTCATCTATATCTCCAGATCCAACTCCTATAGGATCAAGAGCTGTATTTGGTGGTGGATTTACTCCAGGAGCAGTAAACACAATTAACTATGTCACTATAGCATCCACAAGCAATGCAACTGACTTTGGGGATCTGACCCTAGAAAGATATTCTCTATCCGCATGTGCTAGTTCGACTAGAGGTGTGTTTGCGGGAGGTAGAGGTCCAACTACCGGACTAATAGACTATATTACTATATCATCTACAGGTAATGCAATTAATTTTGGAAATTTACTTCAACCAAGATATGGTTTAGCAGGTTGTTCAAATTCCACTAGAGGTGTATTTGGAGGTGGTGGAGCTCCAACTGCTGTAAGAACAATTGACTATATTACTATAGCAACGACCGGTAATGCGACTTCATTTGATACCTTAAGTCCCGGTGCTGGTGGTGAGGGAATGGGCGCATGCGCTAGTCCAACTGAAGGTGTATTTGCTAGCCCATCAGGATATTTAAATTACATTGAATTTGCAACAACTGGATCTGAAGCATATTTTGGAAACTTAACTGTTACAAGAGATTACACTGCAGGAGCATCTAGTCCAACTAGAGGTATATTTGCTGGTGGAATAGCATCACTGGGAGCAAGGGTCACTAATATTGACTATATTACTTTTGATACAAAATCAGTTTCAACTTATTTTGGTGATCTCAGTGTCAAAAGAGGTAAACTGGGTGGCGCATCTAATTCAGTAAGAGGTGTATTTGCTGGAGGACAAACTTCAGCAACTGTAAATTCAAATATAATTGATTATATCACTATAGCATCTTCGGGCAATGCAACTGACTTTGGAGATCTTATTACCGCAACAAGTAATCTCACAGGAACATCTGATGGACATGGGGGATTGGGATAATAAATAATCATGCGTATTGATTTAAAAAATGATTGAAAATAAAATTTCTTTGTCTAGTATTGAAGAAAATATATCTGCAGATATTTCTATTTCTTCCTTGTCGAATAGTCTCACTACATTGACTCCAGAATATAATGAAATGATTGATAATATTCAATCGACACTTCCTTCAGTATTATCAACAACAGATAATTTTTACAAATCACATTCACAGTATATGAATATTACTGTTGATGTGTCGGATTTGACATCATTACACAGTATAAAACACTTATTGGCAAGAATTGATCAGAAAAAAGAAGCTATTGCAACATCTCAAATTAAAAGAAAGAAAGATGAAATTAAGTTGAGAAAAAAGCAAAAAAAATTAGAATCGTGTAAAGATGAGTTTGATTGTGAACTTCTTCATGTAGAAATAGTTGAGTTGATTAATGGATTATCTTCTAGTGAAAATTATGTAAAGGGTGCAATCAGAGAATTGTCATTTTTAATGACTCAGTACAAATCTATTCTTGAAAAAATAGGAAAAGATCACTTAACTGAGGAAGATTTTGAAATTGACGAAAGAAGATATCATGTAATGACAGCAATGAAACAAGCTCTAAATTCTGCAAGACCAAGAGGTGGTGTAATTGATGAGGGAAATTGCATTTACTTGTTCGATATTGGCATTAATGTTGCTGCCGCACAAAGAGAGGTAATGAATTACTTAAATATGGAAAATGAATTGATGAGAAAAGGTATTACTCCGACACATGAAATGACAATTGCTTGGTTGGAGGCGTGTGCAGATCTTTTCCAAGATTGTGGTGTCGAATATGCCAAGAGTAGAGGATTTATTCCATTGGATTATAAGTCATTAGCTCAACCAAAGCATGTACCTCTTTTAAAATCGGAGAAGGAAACTGTAGAAGAATAATTTAATATGATTCATATTGCAGTTGGAACCCCAATGTATGGGGGTGGGTGTACTAGTGAGTATACTAAATCATTAATTGATTTGACAATTAATATTAAAAATGGAGGGGGAAAACTTACAACAATATTTCTTGGAAATGAAAGCTTAATTCAGAGAGGAAGAAATACAATTACACATCATTTTTTAAATACTGATGCATCACATCTGATGTTCATTGATGCTGACATTAAGTTTCGACCTAAAGATATTGCTAGAATGATTGCCGCTGATAAAGAATTAATTATTGGTCCAGTTCCACTTAAGGGTATTAACTGGGAACAAGTAAGAGATGCGTCTTTATCTGGAAAAAAAAATCTTTATGAGCATACCGGTGTTTATAACATAAATCATCTCCCCAACCATAGGATGAAAAATGAGGATACTCCCTTTGAAATTGAACATGGTGGAGGTGCTTTTATGTTAATCAAACGAGAAGTATTTGAGCAACTAATTCCTTACACAGAAACGTATACAAATAGTGGAGTTACTATTCCGGAGGGAACCGAAACTTATGATTTTTTCCGAGTCGAGATAAATAAAAATACAAAACACTTATTATCGGAAGATTATTTTTTCTGTGAAAGTTTTAGAAGAATTGGAGGTAAAGTCTGGTGCGCACCTTGGTGTAAAATTGGACACTTTGGTTCTTACCTTTTTGAAGGAAAATATTCACTCACCAATTAAAAAAATGTCTATTAAACATCAAATTGCAACTTATACACTAAATGAAGACGGAACAATTCCAGATTTTGTTTTGGGTGGTAAATATTCTATAGGTGGATTTTTGCCAATCTATAACGGAGGTGTATCTCCACAAGATCATACTATGCTATGTCTTACGAGTTATCCAGTATCTGAACAAAAACCAAAAAATATTTACCAAATACTGGAAACTAAAGATGATTTAAATACTTATCTTATAGATTGTTTTAATGAACTGGATGAAAGTTTTAGATTGAGTTTGGAAGATAAAGCAAGTATTAATGATCATCTTGAATATATTTGGAATAAATACGAAAAAGCAAATAGACTCATTGAAGAAGAACCTGTTGTAGAAGAATCTATTGCCGAAGAACCTCCACAATAAATTACCAAGCCCAAGTAACAAAGGAATATCTTTGATTTCTTGTAACCTCATACACTTGGTGGGGGTACATAAAACAACTGGGAAACATGCAAATATCTCCAGTTCCTAATTTTATTTTAGTTTCTCCATCAAAGAATACCAGTTCTCCCCCATCATAATCTTCATTTAGATTGCCCACAAATGAGAGAACTGGTATTCCCTTTTCCATTCCATCAAAAATGGAATGAATGTGATCGTGATGTTTTCTCATTATTTGCCCTGGACTATAACGATTAAATCTAATAGTACAGAACTTGCCCATAATTTGTTTAGTTCTTACACTATCAAAATATGCATACTTTGAATTGTATATCGCACCAGATTCAATAATGTAAGGAATCAATAGATCTTGCATTTCTTTATTTGAAGCAAGAACATCAAGTTCCATTGTTTTCTCGGAAATTGACATATTTGTGTCGGGACTATACCACGTATGAGGACTCCACTTTTGAATTTCGATAACACTTAAGATATAATCACAAACATTTTTTGGGATAATACCTTTCTCAATATGAATGTAATCTTCTACTCTATTATGTTTCATTCTATGCACCTGTCGATTGGAATATAGGTAAGATCTTCAATACTACCAATAGAACCTTTAGTAAAGGTATTGAAAGATATGCTTATTCTATCTTCTTCACCTTTATTTTCCAATACAGAATGTTCTAAAGTTGATGGAAATAACAACAATTCACCACTTTCTGTCGGTAAAATATATGTATCACTATTAAAATTGTTTTTAACTTTGTGATTTAATGTTAGTTCTTTATTAAAATCTCTTCTAAATCTGATGGGAGGAAGTTTTGAATTATTCTGAAAATAGAATACTCCGCTTATAATGCTATTTGGGTGAGTATGTTCATGATGTCTTTCTCCTTTTCGTGTAATATTGGACCAACATTGAGTAATAAAAAGTTTATCACTAGTTTGCAGCACTTGATCTGCAAACATTTCCACAGAAGCTGTACAAAAATCTTTTATTCTTTTTAATTCCGGAAGATCAAAAAGAAAAGTTTCCATAGACTGTCGATTCAGACTATCACTTTGATATTCACCAATACCTTTACCTCTATATTGCAAATTTTTAACAAATTCTAATTCTTCAGAAAAATCATTGGGATATTTTAAAATGAGAATGGGGTTTGGGAAAAGTTGAATCAATTCAGGATTTGCCATGCTATCAAAAAAATTAATTTTACCTATTTAGAAATTTATCCATCGGACACATTTTCAAGTGTCCACTGAACCCCGCAGAACCACCTGTGGGGTTTTATAGTATGTGAAGACACCCAAAGACCCAATGTACTCCAACCTGGACAGATTGATTTTTGTCACAAGTTTCCTATGGTTCACCCATTGGGCTGCTAAGGTATCTGAATTAACCCTGAACTTTTTGTTCTGATGTACTGGTTAGACATTACTGGTTATGGTGCTCGTAAGACACGGTGTAGAGACACTGTAGCATGGTTCTTGAGTAAGTACCTACCGAGACATCATATAACCATTGAAATCCTTCACAGAGGACTTCGTAGGGAAGAATCCTATGGTTATTGTTCTGTCTCAGGTGCCATCTATAAACCCCGTGAGTTTCTGATTGAAGTTGATCCAAAACTTGATCTTGAACTCTACACTAAAACAATCATACATGAGCTTATTCATCTTCGTCAATGGGTCCAAGGAACACTGAAAGAACGTCGTGGAAAGATGTACTATAAGGATATCAAATGTGATGACTTAGATTACTGGGAACAACCTCATGAAATAGAAGCACACTCACTTGAACAGATGTATTATGAAGACTACTTGACAGATACCCATCAGGATGTGTAGACTACCTTTGTTGGGGTTAAAGATCAAACTCTAAGTACTTAAAAACACAATGAAAACCAAGAAGAAATTCATCAACATCAAACCGAAGAGTTCCAAAGCAAAGAACAGATTTTCAAACCAAATGAGTTCTCTTCATGCAATGGAAGTGGAACAAGAGACTGATACGATGTTCTTCTTAGCATCTATTAATCGTCAATACTTTACATGGATTCCTAAGATTGGGAACGAACATTGGGAAATTATTAAAAATTAATAAAGTCTATTAAATAGAACAGAATAGGAGAATTTTATGGTTGGTTTGATATTCATAACAACCATATCATGTTCTAATGCACTTGCAATTATCAATCGGGTAACTAGTGTTGTTGGTCTTACAAATCAACAGAGGATAGAAATTATTCAGGTTATTCGTGAGCATGTTCCTACTTGTCCTTTTACTGTAGTTCCAGATGAGAGACCAAAACCCAGTTCCAGATGATGAATCGCAAAATGTAAAGTGGAATCGTGGACTTGACTTGTTTATTGAGTCTGTTTATAAACCAGATCATGAATTAAGGCAGTGTTCTCATAATCAAAAGTGTTACAATGAGCTCATGGCAGTTCGTGAGAATGTGCTAGAGTATCTAAAAACACTAAGACGATGAGTACCACTTACATATATCTGTTAATCTTTGGTTGTATTGCATATCTAATTGTTACAGATAATAGTATTGCTAGAGCTGTAGTTCTTATTACAGAGATTGTAAAAAATAAGTTTATTGTGTTTAGGTGGTGGTTAGTAAATAATCCAAAAACACCTTGGGCACGGTATTCAATACACAGAAGATCTATGAAAATGGCAGAAGAACTAATGAAGGAGTTTGAAAATGATTGAATGGTATGATGACGCTTTTCGTGTAGAAGAAAAGAAATATGAATTGTGGGATTCTTATGACAAGGATGGTAAATGTATCATCACATCACTGACTGAAGAAGAATGTGTCAGAGCAACAAGATTTTATCTGAAGGGCTTGCAAGAAGGATGGGATGATGCTAATATTGTAAAACATGAAGGTACCGTAGGTGGTAAACTATGACTCGCACATTTGTAGATAAGAACAAAAATTCTTGGGAATGGGAAGAAACTCCTGAAGTTGTTGCTGCACTTCAAGCATATTGGAATCTCGTAAATGGACGATCTGCTCAGTAGAATTAAAAAACTCGAACATGAGAATGTAGAGACATCAAATATTCTCTATGAAATCTTAAATAGATTAGAACTATTGGAGAACGATTATGTCTTACGATCTGACAGATTTCGAGAAAGCAATGGCTCTGTTTGCGAATAGAGTTGGTATTGTCGTAAGTCTCGAAATTGGTGATAAAATGACACCTGCTGAGGCATATCGAGAAATCAAAGAAGAATACAAGCAATTGAAAAAACTTCACAAAAAGGAGAAATATGACTGACTTTGATTATAAAAAGTATTCTCTAGAAAATCTTGAGAAATGGATGAGTGATGCTCTTTTGTCCTCTAAAGCAACACCAAAAGAAATCTATGATGTTATCCGAGGCGTTGTGCATGAAGAATATCATTACTTCAAAGATCAGACTGGTCGTTGCTATGAACTTTTAGCACTTCTAGGTGGTGCTGATAATTATAATGTATCTGAAGTTCTAAAAGAAAGGGAATATTATGAAGGAGTGAGTGTTGAAGATAAAATCCTTTCCTGCGATAAGGAAGACAAATCTCCAGAATGTCAGAAGTCTTGGGATGATTTCTGGAATGATGTGGATGAAAAGCATCGTCGTGAATACAATTTGCGTGAAGCAGAATACTATAACAAACGAGCAGAACTTGATGCTAAATGGAAACCTGTGAGTGTTCCATCTAAACCACTTTATGTAAGTGAAGATGGAGATGTTTGGATTCCTGATACTGATACAAAGGAAGATAAGGTGGTAAAGTGGCAACTTCCCGTTGAGATTGATGGTGCAAGTGGTGAATACTTTGTCCAGTTGCCTGATGATTTGTTGGAAGTGGCAAATTTAAAAGAAGGTGATACGATTGAATGGATTGACCGTAAAGATGGTAGTTTCGAAATGAGAAAAGTAACTAAATAATAGTACCTGAATGACGGCAATCTTCGGGGGGAGGGTGAAAGTCCCTCCTTTTTAGTATAAATAATACTGCCGTCATTTAGAGTAGAGTTATGCAACCGCGCATATACACATATAAGATTACCTTTGAAGAAGTTCCCTATTACTATTATGGGAGCAAAAAAGAAAGATATTATAATCAAGAGTATTGGGGTTCTCCTGTAACAAATAAATGGTGTTGGGAACTTTATACTCCAAAGAAACAAATATTAGAATTATTTGATTATAGTGATGATGGTTATAAAGAATGTATAAAAGTAGAAAGTAGATTAATAAGACCAGTTCTTAATGACCCTTGGTGTCTAAATGAAAACTGTGGGAAATCTGTTTCATTAAAGATAAGAAGAAATAATGGCAAAAATCAAGGAAAGAAAAATTTTGAAAATAGTATTGGTATATGGAGTTACGATAAAGATACAAAACTAAAAGTTTGCAGTAGTGGTGGTAAAATATCTGGGAATTTGTTATTGAAAAATAAAAAAGGTTTATTTGGAATGAGTGAAAGTGATAAAAAGAAATGTCAGATTGCTGGTGGAAAAAAGCAGGGAAGTGTCAATAAAAAACTTAAAATGGGTATATGTGGGTTGACAAAAGAACAAAGAAGTGAAAACTCTAAAAGACAAAATAGCACTCGTTGGAAATGTTTAGTGACAGGACATATATCAACTTATAATGCACTCTCAAGATTTCAAAACAACAGAGGTATTGACAAATCTATGAGAACTTTAGTAGAATAAAGAAGTTTGAAATGTAAAAAGATGGCATTAAGCAATCAAGTTGAAGAAAATCTAAAAGAAGCAGAAGGTTGTCTGAGAAATGCTCTTCACTGGGCAGCTAAAAATGAACGCCCAGTTGTATGTACTACAATTTCCAAAGTAATTCAAGAGATTGAAAGCCTGCAAAGTTTTGATAGTTTGATGGATAAACTTGAGAATCGTATGAAAGGAGATTCTGGTGATTTTGGTACATTCTTTAGAGAATGAAGAACTGTAACGACACTCTTAAGAGAACATTAAGAATTCTTATATCTCCCTTAAATAGTGTTAGGATATGCACATAACTTGAGGGATCACTCATGACACTTCCATCCAAAGGACAAACAAAACTGACTGATGAAGAGTTTGATGAAATGACTGCATTAAAAAATGCAATCAATCAACTTCCGCAGTCAGTTTCTCCTGAGAAGATGGAAACTTTTACTGAATATCTTGTACGCAGCCTTAGAGAAAAGGGTGGGTGATTAAAGTTACTCACCTTGAAAGTGTCTCTATAGTATAACCCCCACACACGATGACTCGCAAACACATCATAGCAGGACTGGTTGGTTTTGCTTTTATTCTTGGTTGGAATGTGTTTCTAATCCAAAGAGATGAAAAGATGTTTGATTCTTATTATCGAGCAAAAGCAATCGAGAACCTGAAGAAACCTCCGACTGCTGAAATTCGATGAAAGATGAAACAAAATTGATACTAGCATTGTTTCAAATCAACAATCTTACAGATTTGTTGCAAGGTAATGAGTATCAGAAATTCCTTTATGGTCACTTGATTTCAGTTAAATGTGAACTTGAAAGACAGTTGACCAATCTCAATCACACTGCTAAAATTGAGGAGTAATTAACTAACACTGATGGCAAAATTTCTTTATATCGTTGATCACTTTGTTGGATTTCCCCAATCAGAATATGGTGGAGTTTGGAATGTTATCGCAGGTAATGATGATGAATGTTTCGATCTTATCTCTGGAGTTGACAACGGTGACTATGAAGATTCCTATGTGACTCTTCGTAACAATATTGTCAAGGCACCTCGTTTTGCTCTTGCTGATGCTGTAGAATCTGAAGTGATTGACCGTTTCATTACCTGATGTCTGTTAAGTTCCCCCATAAAGCGCCACACAACTATCATTATGAGCAAAGTCAGTTCAAGCGTAACATCACTGCTATTTGGATCTGTGATGATCGCCATTACGACTACAATAATGGTAAGTCTGTTAAATGTATCTGGGGTTTTTTCAATTCAAAAACACAACAGTGGCACGCACCAATCAACTCCTCAACAGTCGGAGATGTAGTGGACCCAGTGAGAACAACTCCTTATTCTTCTATGCAGATTAAACTCAACCCTTTGATGACATGTTTCCAATGAACACCGAACAAATGTTTTGCAAAATTGAAGCATACTGGAACAACCGTATGTGTGAATTGGTAACTGAGGACCGATTGGATGATGCTGATGCACTCTATCTTGAGTTTGTAGTTGATGGTGAAGAACCTGAAGAATACATGTTTCTGGAGTATCTGAATGGTGTTTGTTGAGGGAACTTCAGTATCTTACAAAAGTATCACTGGTGTGATTGCATTTGTGAGTGACCAATCTATCTCTATTCTTGTCAGAAAGGGAAAACACAAAGCACAGGATGTTCGTGTTGTGGTGTATCATAGTGATTTCAATCTCATCCAACCCATTGAAGAAAAATAACCAATCAATAAACTGTCACAACACCACTTGATTTTCTTGTCAAGTGGTCTTATAGTATAAACATTGAAACACCTTTGAAAATGTCTTATTCTGCCGAAGTTCAGTTCAAGTTCGATTCTACATTCAAACCTAACGCTTTCAATCCTGGTTTTTACGATGATGAAACTTTACCCGAAGAGCACTATCTGATTACTGCACCTGCTGCTGACCTTAACTGCAAACAGTATTTCAAACTGTTTGAGAAGTTTATGCTGTGTGTTGGTATGAGCCCTGCAAATATTCGTAGTGGTGCAATGTCATTGGTATTTAATGATTTTGTGTCTATAGAAGAACAACGCAAGGTCTGTGGGGAATATGAACTGACGATGGATGAAGACCTCCACGATAAGTTCAAAGAGTGGCAAAAACTTGAGGAGAGTATTGCTAAGAATGAACCTAAAATTAAAGGTGAATGGCAACTGCAGCAACAAGAAGATTTGATTGGGTTGCAATAATGAAACTAATTTCTTTTAAGCATCGTGAGGATTATGGACACGAGTGGTATGTTCAAGTTCTTCATAATAAAAGATGGGCACTACTTCAGGCATCAGTTTCTTGTAATGAATATCCATCGTGGGCTTTCGTCCAAGTAAAATCTGGGATGGGAACTTTACTGAGTATTATGGTCTGTGTCTATAAACTGGGATTTGATATTGGTGTCTGCGAGCACACTTGGAACTTTGAGTATCTGAACGACCTTTATGTTGAGGATTTGAATGATGAAAACACTTGAATTCCGTCCAGTCACAATCACTTATGTGAGGACTATAATGTTCACACCAACATCAGAAACATTTGAAGATTGGGATGTAGAACCAACACAAGAGAGTGTTTATGATTGGGCAGTAGAAGAGTTCCTCACTACAATAGAAGAAGAAGCAAAGGATGGTGAATGGAGAAACTTTACCGTTATCACAGAAGACCAACCACCAGTAGAAGTTGAATGGGGTGATGAAGAATGACGGGACATCCAGATGATATTATACTCACAAATCCCTCAAAGATGTTTGAGTATGAAAAATTAGCAAGAAATATTGATAATTGTGAGAATGTAGAAGAACTACAGATTTCACTCAAAGGTATGCTAAAGTTGTATATGAAACAACAAGAAGTAACGGCAGAAGTATTAAAAATGAGAATGTAATGAAATTAACACCAACATCTCTTCGTATTATTGGTAGTGTTCTGTTATTGGTTGGATACTTCATTCTTCTTTATGTGGATGTAAAGTTAGGGTGTTATTTTCGTTTGGTTGGTGGTTTAGTAATGGTTCCGTTCTCCATTAAAATTAAAACTTGGGATATTGTAGGATTACAGGCATTCTTCGCAACAATAGATATATCAAAGATTATTCAATTGAGTTATGAAAATTGATATTACAATAGAAGATTATGGTATAATTATAAATGCTCTACACTATTATAAGAAAGTGGAGAAGAAAGGAAACTTTCAGCAGTATGATGACGAAAGAATTAATTCCTTGAGAGACAAATTAGCACATCAAATGGTATGGGAACAATGATTGACTGGGACATAAGATTTCAAGCACTACCTGACGCAGAGAAGGACAAGATTGCTCTCCTGAGGGTTATAGAATGCTCAAATGGGTGTATTCAATTTAAGTTTCGTGATGAGGATGAAGATGCCTTATCAGTAGAAGAAACTAGAGAAGCAATGAAGTTCTCAATGGGATGTATGAAGACGATGAGTATTCCGTTAACTGAAGAAGTGATTACATTTGCTCCAGAAACCGCAGAATTGTTTCAAGAAGTTCGTCGGTTGTATATCAGTGGAGCAAAGAATAATAATATGGAAGATTACGACGAGTTCATGAAAGCATCTGTGGCAAATCTAAATGCTGTGGGTAAAGAACGCATTCTATTGGCACGAATAGTAGCTTTTAATCATATTTACGAATTGCCACCTCATACATTAGAATGGGGACTTGGATACATCTTCGGACTTATGGGATGGTAAATTATGATGTTTGACGAACCACTACTCAATTCATTACAAGGAACGATGGCAACGATTGACCCGTATTCAGTTAAAAAAGAAGCAATTGATGAGTATCGTATAGACACAATTGAGGAACGACTTACTCTTATTGAAGATAAAGTTGATTTACTCATTACTCAACTCAAAATAGAATTTTATAAGAAAAATGACTGAACGAGTAAAATTCACACATATCACACGAGTGATTGACCCAAAGACACGCATTCATTATCTTGATGCTGTTGATGAGGATGGATACCATTGGACTGCTCAAATGACCCATCAAGAAGAACCCTGGATTATATACAAAGAAGTTTGGAGAAAAGACCCCCAGCAACCTTATGACCTATGACTGACCGAAACTTTGAACGAGAACTGCATCATTATGTCTATAGAGACATGGAGAATGGTGATGATGTAGAAACGATTGATTACCGCTCCCTTGCTAACATTCTGGAAGAGTTGTGTGATAGAATTGAACAGTTGGAAAAGGACAACGAACTTTTGAAATCTTATGCTTGGGAACAATGACTGAAGAAGATAAGTATGCTCTCAAAGAGTTTCTCCGTGGTGTTGGTATATTTCTTGGTGCCTCTGCTGTCTTTATCATTATTCTGATGGTGCTTGCTTACTTTGCCTCTGGTGATAAACCAATCAACTCTGCATCATTTGAAGTGGTTGATAAGTACAAAGAGTGTGATGTAGTAAGATATGCACCACATCAAGTTGCTGAGTACAAGTATTTCCTTTATTGTGAGAAGAACAAATGAATGAAGATATGCCGTGGGTTAATCTCACACAAGAGGAAGTAGATGAACTTCGCAACAAGAAACACGAACTCACTGAATACGGTAAAGACAAAATCCGAGAACTTATGAGAAACCAAGAACCTTATCCTGATGCTATGTTTGAAGAAGCAGAGCGTCGTGAAGCAGAGCGTAAAGCACTTGATGCTCTTGATGAACTTTATGAAAAGCACGGTGATGCTATGGTGCGACTTGCTGAGATTGAAAAAGAACAGTGGGAACAAGATCAAAGAGGTAATCGTATCCTTGAAAGATACAACTACTTTTACAATAAAGAATGCTCTGGTCTTGCTCATGGTACACCAATCACTCCAGAGTTTCAGCAAGCAATGGCATTAGAATGTATGCTTGATGCGTTGAGGTATGAGAATCTCAACCATGAGTTTAATATGGTCTCTACTGATGACATTAACGCACTGATTGAAGCATTGTATCGACAAGGCAAAGGTTATCTCAAACGAGTTCAAGAGTTCAAAGATAGTGCTGATGGAGTAGCATAATGAACATTACATTTAAACAGCATATTCTTTTGTTGGCAGGACTTACCTTATTGTGTGATGAGTCTGCAAAAGTCAATAATACAGAAATGCAACACGAAATCTTGGAACTTTCTGAGATTATTCAAGAATATGCTGAAAGAAAGCAAAGGGCAGATGAACGACGAAATGCAAAATCCTGATGAAATCGTGCTGAAAGATGTGGAGATTTTCCACCTGGAAAGTATGAATGAACGCACATTATGGTGTGGTGTTTATGGTAAGGACGGTAAAATCTATCACTTGAATATTTCTGCTGATGGTGATAAACTAAGATACTATTGGAGTGATGAAACTCCGTGAGATTTGAAGAACCAACAAAATGGGAATACTTTCTTGATGGTTTTCGCAATGTCCTGTATATTCTAGACTCTTATGATACCATTGAGCATTTTCCTGATGACTTCTGGGAATCGTTGAGTATTGGATGGTATAGGGACTATATCTTTCCTTATGATGACCCGTTTCAAATACATATACCATCACCTGAACGCAGATTAAGATTGGGACAATGACCGATAAATCTAAAATGTTCTACAATATCTGGTGTTGTGCATATCAACGCCGAGGAATATATAGAGGAACTGATAGAGAACACAGAGAACACGAAACTGTGCGTATGTGTTTAGATATGAAAGATGTAAAGTTCTATCAGTTTGATACAGAAAGACCGAACTATCTCTAATGACTCAAACAGAATACATATTCACCCATCTCATCCCTACAGGATTTCGTTCCTTTAGGGATAACTTTCGTATGTGGAGAGACCTTATCACATCAAACTATCGGGATTATGCTCTACTTGAAGATGATGACCCTTATGAGCAGTGTTATGAATGGTTCTGGACTTCCATCAACTTAGATGAAACTTATCCCAAGGAGTTTCTTGAGCATCTGCAGCAGATGGTAGATGATATTGACAGTGGCAAGGTTAAGACCTATACTCTAGAAGAGGTTATGGAGGAACTAAAAAGTGGCGATGTTTGACTATCTTCGTTCTTCATATGACTTAGGTAAACAGTTCACAAATGTGGAATGCCAAACAAAAGATATTGAAGATGGTATTGGTGGCACAATGTCTCGTTACTGGATTGACCCAGTAGGTTATTTGTGGTGTGGGGATTATAGTGGAACATCAACATTTGAAATTATTGAAAAGGACGACCCACGATATAATTCAAAGTATCAATTTCTAAATTATGAGTGGATTTCTACAGGACAACACGGTAAGTATAGAGTTCACACAATCACGAAATATGTGGAGATTTATCCTGCTACTTGGGATGGTGAATGGAAAGATTGGCCCCGTTGTAAAATTCACTTCAAGTATGGTAAAGTAATGGACTATGAGAACATCACTGGACAAAATGAAACTCATTAAGAACTTACTGTTACGAAAGACAACTCTATCTGTTCCAAGTGAATATAAGTGCCAGT
>Ga0208162_1001076_pt1 | contig 14715 bp, 33 predicted proteins | sample CB_VirMetaG_4_FD_184539 | JGI IMG/M metagenome (GOLD analysis project Ga0208162, IMG submission 184539) | Freshwater to marine saline gradient viral communities from Chesapeake Bay - CB_1508_1M Viral MetaG (SPAdes) (version 4) | ecosystem: Environmental > Aquatic > Marine > Coastal | place: USA... | reverse complement strand
AAGTGAATAATAAAGCACCTATATAAACAAATGCTTTTACAAATACATCACTTAATATAATTCTTTCTATAAGTTTTTTCATAATACTTCTTCTAAAATTTGTGTTTCCCATTGCTCAATAATATCCGCATCTATCAGTTCTACAATGTTTGTTTTGTCAATTAATACTTCTGTAATAAAAGCATCTGGTTGTCTAGGAGCTGTTTGATAATCTCCGTCACACCCTTCGTCTAAAGCATATACAACTTCAAACTCTATATCTTCGTATTTAATTAAAGTAGTTTTTTCCATTTGTTTTGTTTTTAAAAGGGAGGTTTTACCCTCCCCTGTGTTATTATTCTAATTCTTGTTTTGCTTCTAATAATAATTTAGCTGCTCTCATCATCTTGTCGTTTGCTCTATTAAATTGTGCAGATACAGGATTTCTCTCCTCTGCATTGTATTTTATATCGAAAGTATAATCTTCAAGCATATTAGTAAGTGTTCTGAAAAATATTTGTTCTTTGTTTTCGTTAAGTGTATTTAATTTATTCATAATGTTTTGTTTTTTAAATTATACTGCTAATATACAACTATTTTTAATATAATTAACATTTTTTAATAAAATTTTTAATTTTTTTTTATCTACCTCTGTTACTGAATAGTATATTTTCCAAAATTAGGTCTTGATAATATAGCAGAAGTAATATATCTCAAGGCATCGCAAATGTGATTGTGTGCATCTACAGGTATATTAGTTAGCTTACCGCTTTTGTCCTCTTTCCATTTATAATTTCTAAATTCTTGTATAGCATTATTACTGTCTTTTGTTATATGTAGCTTATATCGTTTTAGTAAATCAATTCCTGCGTTAATACTATTATGTCCTTTTATACTGGGTCTTATATTCCATCCAGAACGCCTTAAGAAGTCGTTTAAGCGCGGTTCTGCTGAATCGGCATAAATTATATCTTTTCCGATATTAAGTTGCTTAAAATGGTTGTGTATATCTTCTGCGGTCATTAATGTCTTGTATAGATGCTCTTTTATATATAAGTTATGGTCTTTTTTATAAACTGAAACGTGAGCTGTCACATCGTTTACATAGCCATAATCTACACCTCGTCCTATAAATTGTGCTTCTAATGGTATTTTATCTACTTCAATATAATTAAATATTAATGCTTTGCTTAATGCTCTTTCTCCTAGTCCGTATATTCTCCAGTATTCTTCATCTGTTTCTTTTAATCGCTCTATCTCTTTTTTTATACTTTCTTCTAAAAAAGGATTATCTAAATAAGATGTTTGAAAGAAATCGCAGTCATCTCTAGGTATTATGTCATCGTAAATAAAATGAAAGCTGTCTGACGGATTAAAATCTCCTATAACTTTTTCTTCTGTTCTAAATAAGATTTGATTCCATTCTTCTTTTGATATTTCATTTATCTCATTAAAAAAACATAAGTGTCTTTTACGACCTCTTAACTTCTGCGGTTGGTCTAAACTTACAAACTCTATTAAATTACTGTCTAATCTATATTCAGAATTTGTCTTATTATGATTTGCTTCACTATACATATCTGTAGCTTGTAGTATGTCAAGGAAATCACGCATAACTGTAGCTCTTAATGCAGGGTATGATTTTCTACAGATTGTTATTATCTTATTAGAATTATTTGCACAGTAGTCAAAGATTATCCATAATAGGATATTATATGTTTTCCCGCTTCGCGTCCCGCCCTGCTCTATTATTATTTTTTTGTCCGATTGTAATAGATGCTTGTAAACTATATTAGTTTTTATCTGCATTGACTATTTTAACTTCAAAAGATTTCTTTTTATTATCGTGTTTAATCTCTTGCTTTGTGCCATTTAATCTATGAGCTTCTTCATCGCTACTAATCATTTTCATAGCTGCTATTTGTAAAACAGGGGAAGCATCTTCACTTATCCAATTATTTAATAGTTGTACTTTCTTACTGGTTCTATTTTCTTCTATTCCCTTTTTTATAGCGTTCGATTCGTTCAGTTTTAGGTCATAAAAAGTAGTTTTACCACAAGGTAAATATGCGACTAAATGTTCAATAAACATTATATTATGTTTCTTTATTGCTTCAATAGATTGTCTTTCAAGTTCTTTTATATCGTATGCCATATGTATATATCGAAAAATAAATCAAATTTTAGTCAGTTGTTTCTAATTCTTTTTCAGCCATTGTATTTACAATTAAAGCGAGTTCGTCTATGTCTTTATTGCATATGTAGTTTAGCTTGAGTTTTATAAGTTCTCGTTTCGCTTCATTGTTTGCTTTTCCTAAATCAGTAGTGATACAATTAAGCCACTCAAGTAAGTTCTTATTATAGTATCTGTATATGTCCCAGTTTTTAATACTGTGCAATACTGTAGTATGGTCTGAAGATTTGCCATTAGCTATGTAGAAGTTTTTTATGTCGTGCAAGGTAAACTTCTCATACTTGTATAATATAATTGAAAGTAATGACCTTGCTTCTATATGTTCTAGCTTTCTTGTGTTTTTAAATACATCTAGGTTTGCTAATTTGTTTACTTGGTTTGCTATTCTCATAGCTCTTTTAGTATTTACTTTTTTCTTTTTTCTCATAATATTCTTAATTGACTTTGATGTTCTTTAATTCGTTTCTGTGCAGCTTCATAATAATCTTTGTCTATTTCGTAACCTGTCAAATCATAACCGAGATTATGACACGCTATTGCGATGCTTCCACTTCCTAAATGAGTATCTAATATTTTATTATTCTCATTTGCATACTTCATTAATAACCATTCATAAAGTTTTACTGGTTTTTGAGTTGGGTGTATTCTTTCTCCTCCGTTATTATTTGCATCTTGCAACGCAGCACCTCTAGGCATCGTAAATATTCTTAATGCTTTATTAAAAGATGTCCACGCTAATTCTCCATCCGCTAAAGAAAAATCTCTTTGACCTTTATCCCAGAGAATCCATCCCATACTTGGTTTTAAATATTCGGTCATATAATTACCTCCCCATACTATTTGATTTTTAGATATTCTAAATAACTGTTTAAAATATTCAGGAGTAGGAATGTCTTTATCCCAATCTGTTTCTTTATATTTTTTATAACCCCATTTTTTTCCTCCTGCATTTTGAGCTTTATCTGCACCAATACCATAAGGAGGGTCAACTATTGCCAAGTCAAATTGATTATCTGACATTTCTTGCATAGCTTCCATACAATCCATATTATAAATGTTTATCATAGTACGCCTGTTATAATGTAATCGTCTAGGTCTGCACCATTGACAAAAAATGTTTTGTATATGTCTACTGCTTTTTTAGTTAGTTCTTCTCCGTCTTTATAAAACTCCTCGCTACATTCAAATATACCTATGTCTAAACTTCCCTTGTCTACTACAAGAAATTTAAACTGCTCGTAAGTAACATCAAAGAGCTGACAATATATATAGCATTGTACACTATATAAATATTTCTTTGCAGAGTGATAAAAGTTCTTTATACCTCCGCTTGTTGTCTTTAGGTCTACTATACCTTTATTACTTAATACATCTGCTTTACCTCTAAATGGAAATCCGTATATGTCGCCTATTGCAGGTACTTCAAATTCACAGTTAGTTATGAGTTGTAATGCTTGTTCGTTTCTGAATATCGCATCTGCTACTTTCTCTGCGTTTTGTTTTTCTACTCTAGTAAATACTTGACCGTGTTTAGCCACAGCTTCTTTATATGCTTTTGTATTCTTACTCGCTACATCTACAAATATTTGTTCTTGAAACTTGTCTGGTTCTAATACTGCAAGATGTACAAGTGAACCATCTCTTAATGCTTGACTTTCTGGACTTCCATACTCACTCACATAAGCATATTTTTTAGGACTGTCTAATAAGAGTTTTAAAGAACTGCTACTTAATGCTAGTTGTCCTAACGTATCATAGTAATAGCTGTCATCATACATCTTTTTAAGTACGTCCTGTTTCTTATAATTCTTTTGGTCTAATAGTTTTATTTGCATTTGTTTTTCCAATTTTTATAAAATTCTTTATTATCATTAAACTTTCTTTCTCTGACACCTCTAATATCTAATACAGATATACCAGTTTCTTCTGCAAATTGCCTTCTTACTTTATTTTTTTCCCAATATTTATTTTCGTTTAATTCATTGTCATACCACAAATAATAATCTTGAGTATATTTTATTCTGTATAATTTCATTGTTTTGTTTTTAGTGTTTTATCATTTTTAAATATTACTTGTTCTGCTACTCTAGCTCGTTCAGCCCACTTGATTTTTTCATTATTAACTTCATCTTCTCGTGACTGTAGTATATGATTTTCTGTTTCTAGCATATTAGTATATAGATACATTTGATTTATGTTTCCTATAAGATTTGCTATTTGTTTCTTTTTCGCACCTGTAGATTTCTCGTATGCTTCCTTTAGAAAGTAACCTATCATATTAAAATTACTTTCATATACTTGCTTCTGTACTATAGTCATTGTTGTATAATTAAGCTAACAATAATTGCTATAGTAAATATTATAAATGCAAGTTCTATTGTCTTATAACATTCTTGATTCTTTTTAGGGTCACGCCCTTGATTACTTCGATACTGTCTTTGTTTTTTCATTTTAATTTATTTGTTTTTAAATTGAGTTGAGCATACTGCTAGTCGCTGTTCTTTGTCAGGGTATTCATTTACCATTATTTTATCTGACATACATCTTACAATAAAATCTTTTCTTGATTCGTTTGCTTTTGGTTTTGGTATAGGCATAATTAACAATTTTTGATAAATATATAAAATTATTCTGGAACGACAATACTTGCCATTGATTCGTCCAATAAATAAACTTTCTTTAATACTTTCTTCTTTGTCCATAGTGTAGTGTCAGGACAATATAATTCTTTTACTACAGGCATCTCTAAATAGTTTAACCAGAATAAATATGTAGCTTTAGGGTCTGCTACTAAATATAGCTTTACTATTTCTTCATCCATCTTCATTAGTGCATCGTACTTGTCTTTTTCTAACAACTTGTCTGAATAATATTTATTTCTAAATTTCATTTCAATTACGCACTCGTGACCTTTAGGCGTTAAACCTTTAGCGTCATAATGTTCAAAGCCACCTCCTGACCATTCAAGTTGCCAATCCTGAAACTCATTCATAAACGTAACTACGGTCTGCTCAAACTTATGTATTCTTTCTATATCCAAGCTCGTATAATTCGTTTATTTGTTTAATCCAGTTATTCCATTGTTTCGGACTGCATCCGCAAGGTAAATAAAACTTATGCGAGAAATACTTACTATGAATAGTTGCAATTAGTTCTTGTTCTTTACGACTAATCTTATTACTCTTTACAGCTTTGAACTGTGTCCACTTGTCGTATTCTTCTTTATTTAGTTTCTGTTCCATCTCTTGTGATTCCATTTAGATAGTTTTTTCGTTCTTCACACCCGCAACTGTCATAGCCAAGTTTATTAGCTACCCAAGTTGCTATAGCTTTGCCCTTACCTAAAGTAATGACATTTATTATTATTTCTAATTTATCTCCTAGTTTCATATAATTTATTTTTAGTAGCTAAATATTTTATATAGTCATATTGTTTCTGGCTTAACTTCTTGTTCACTTGAAAATAATTACAGCATAACTTCAAAAAATCTATCTCTTTTAATTTAAAATTTTTATTTTTAAGCATATCTAATATATAATTGTATTGCTTTAAAGATAGTTGATAATATGCTTTGCCTCTAAAATATTCTTTAAAAGTATAAGTTTTATCTTCATATGGGTCAATATACCCTCCAAGACCTAAAGGTTTTTGTCTTTCTTTTTTTATTTCAAAATTATATACATCTAAACTTTTTTTTATTTGTTCTACTTCTTTTTCGTCTAAATGAAACCACTCGGTATTATTAGGTAAAAGTTTTTTTCTGGGTTTTAATTTACCAAATATATATTGCTTAACATTTTTACATTTATATTTCTTTTTGATTTCAGTTTCAAAGTCAAATGTATTTTCTAAATATTTTTTATAAAGAACTTTTAATTCAAAATCAATATCTTTTTGTAAACTTTGTTTTCTTTTCTTTACATTATTAGATATTCCTATTTTGTAATAATGAAAGTCGAAAGAATCCTTAAAAGTCATAATATATAAATATCGATTCATAATATTTCTTTTATCGGAATACAAATACCTTTACTAGTATTATTATCGCCTCCTCTTTTATCAAATTTAGTTCCTATATATTTTCTGCAAATATCTTTTAGTTTGTCTGTTGCTATTAGTATTATTTTTTCTTTGCTTAATACAAATGCATACCAGTCGCTTTGTGTCGTAGCGATTCCACTTGGTTTGTTTCTTGATTCATATTCAATATATATATTACCAGTATCTTTAAATTGTAAATCTGTTTTGACTTCTATTTTTTTATTAGCTAATATATCGTTTAAATACTTTTCGCCTAACTGACCTAATTGTAAATCATATTTAAAATCGCTATTAAAATTCATAAATGCTCTTTTAGTTTTTGTTTTACTTTATTATAAGTATTGTATAATGAATAATAACTTATATCGCTTTTTCTTGATAGTTCGCTTATTGATTCTCCAGAGTTTATAATGTCAAATACTTTTGCATCGTACCAACGCATCTCTTTTAATACCTTTTGTATTTTATTATATGCTTCTTCATAATTCGCATTATCGTCTTGTGACATATCTATTCCTTCAAGCTCAACTAATTTTACTTTACATTTTTTTCTCATTAAATCAACCCATAAACCTTTTAGTATTCTAAATACATAATAATAGTTTACATCTTCTTCATAACTAAAATCAATTCCTTTTTGTTGATTCTTAATTAATAACAAATACATTTCTTGTACTATGTCTTCTACTTCAGTTTGTTTTAAACTTCCGAATGTAGATACTATATCAATCCATCTATCGTGTTTCTTATATGCTATTTCTACTAGTGTTTTCAAAATGGTAAATTCATTTGTTCTATTATTGTACTGTTTATTGCTTGACTTTCTCCTATTTTAAATCCTACATTGTTTATAATAGATTTAATTTTTATAGGTGCGTCTATTGGTGTAGGTCGTCCTCCTGTATCAATTTCTTTAACTTTTCTAACGTGTATCATTGAATACATCCAGTCAGTAGGATGCTGAATATACCTATGAATACAAATAAAGTCATCTGCTCTATTGACAAACTTACCGCCTCCTTCTACGTCACTAGCCATAGGAGGAATAGGATGTCCTGCGTAATCTTCATTTTGATTATGCTTTTTTCTTAATGCTTCTGTAGCTGCGTGAGTACATAACCATATTGCTACATTATGCTTTTTGCAAAATACTCTAAATTCGCTTGTAGCTTGATAATCGTAATCGTGACCTGAAATACCTTTTAACGTATCTCTGTCTTTTACTAGAGAATTATAAGGGTCAATTAAAAATCCGTCAAAGTGCCAAGCATCTTTAATAACAGTAGCCAAGTCAATAAGCGACCTATAAGTATGCAGCTCGTTACAATCAATAAACTTAAAGTGATTAAATATGAACTCTTGGTGTTTAGTAAATTCTTCATCTGATATTTTGTTTATAGGTTTGACTGACATAAACTCAATAAGTTTCTTAATAATACTATAAGGTTCGTTCTCACTAGAAAATACAAGCCACTTAATATTATGCTTTATTGAATATAATAACATAAAAAATAAAGTAACTGTAGTTTTACCTGAATTGGCGTGACCTAGTATAATATTAAAATTCCCAAACTTAAACCTAAAAAATTGGTCTATATCTGGGAATCCTAAAGACAATCCTTCTTTGACTTTGCCAGTCCTTATATCGTGTATCTTACTTATCTGGTCATCAAAATTAATCAGCATCTTTTTCGGTATCTCTAACTAAAATTAATAAAATTAAATAACCTACTAAATCATATAACGTATCTTCTGTCTTGTCATTAATGCCCTTGTTTTTTATTCTCATTAGCTTGTCGTCTAGTCGAGCTTTAATCGCTTCTTCTGCTCCTAGCTTTGAAAATATATTCACAGGGTCTTGTGCAGTATTGCCATATGCTTTGTTTTTAGCTAATAGCAATTCAGTTAAATGGTTAGTTATTTGTCGTATCTGTTGCTCCATTAAAAAGGTAAATCTTGTACTACTTCTCTATCTGGATTATGTTGAGCATTTGTCACAGCTTCTTTTACTTCTTTTACTATAGGAGTGTTAGATTCTATTCTCCATCCTACAATACTATTAAAGTATTTTACTTCGCCCTGCGGACTTGTCCACTCTCGACCTCTCAAGTTTATATCAATACTTACACTATCGCCTACATTGTATTCGTCTAATAAATATGTCTTTTCTTTTGTAAAGTCAAGTTGTAAAGTTTGTGGGTACTGGTCATCAGTTGTTAATACTAATGGTCTTACTCTAAAGTTATTTGCAAACTCTTTAGTTTCTCCTATTGATTTAATCGTTCCTGTTAATTTCATTTTAATATGTCGTTAAATTGGTTAGTAAATTGTTCTACTTCGTCTAGTTTAATTTTACCAGAACTTGCTAATTCTATAGCTCCTTTAAATGCTACTTGTCTTAAAATACTATTATGAGTATCATTTGACGTTACAGGTTTGTCTTGTAAGTAAACAAGTTTTGCAGTTCCGTATTCTTCGTTAGTGATTTCGTAATCAATAACATCGCCTACTTTCTTTTTAAATTCTCCTTTTGAAAGAAAAGTATAAGCGTTACCATTTGCGAGAAAGACCTCGCTTTTTGTAAAAGTACCGTGTTTTAGTTGTGCAGTACCTTTTGACCTAATGTCTGTAATTTTACTTTGCATAGTTAAATATAATTAATTTTTTGTTTCTAAATAATTCTCTGTTTCTAGTTCTTCTAAAATTTCGTTCTTTGCGTGAAGTAATCTGTTTTTAATTTTTAAGTTTTCGATTTCTTCATTTTGTTTAGCAACGTGTTTAGTCAAGAAATTTATTCTATTATGTAGACGTTCAATTTCTTTGTTAAATTCTTCTTTACTTAAGTGTAGTGTCATTGTAAGTTTTTAAGTGTGTTAATTCTATCATTGTAGCTATTGTATCTAAATAAGTTTCTTCAGATACATCTCCTGACTTATATAATCTAGTAGCGTGTTCTAGTAATCTATAGTCAGATTCAATTAAAAGTTTTTGTAATCTATTCATAGTAAATGTTTTATTTTTTACTAAACTAATTAAAAAAAGTTAATAAATCAAGTGTTTATATAAAAAAAAGGGGAAAAATTAATCTCCCCTCTTAAAAACAAAACACTTACCGAATATTTAGGTTATAAAACCTATTAGATAAGAACTTACAAAGATAGTCGTTTATTCTCTATTTCCAACTTATTTTTAAAGTATTCCACCTTTTCGTGCAGGTCAGTCATACTAAACTTCACTACTTCTTTTGACTTATTATAAAGTCGTTTAGAAAGACCTTTTGATTTTTTATCTAATGCTAAACTAAACTGATACTGACGACCATATCTAAAACGATTACAGTATTGACATTGTGCAGCTACGTTTCTTTCGTCCCAACGTACTGACATTTCTTTGCGAGATATAAAATGACCTGCGTCTAATTCGTTCCACTTAAACTCTCTTTGACAAGTTATACATTTACAGAACCCTTTTTTATCTGCATCTCTTTTGCGTATGTATTCGCTAAATATTCTGTCAAGTTTGTTTATAAGACCTTTACGACTAATCTTTCTCATTTGTCCATTGCTCTTAAAAACTGTTCGCCTGTTGCTTTGTCAAGAGTTTTAATAGCTAGATATATTTGTCTACTTTGTTTTTTAACTTCTTGTTTGTCTTTTTTTGTACTGTCACTACCTAAATTAGCATATAACGTAGAATCCAATTCTAGCAACCTATCTATTTTGCCTTTGTCACTTACTCTTTTATAATTAAGTATTTTGTCTATCATAAATGTTAACATATTGTCAAATATATAAAATTAGAATTAAAAGAAAAGAAAGAAAAAGGACAAAAAGAAAGAAAAGAAAAAGTCCCCCTAGAAAAACAAAATTCAAATTTATCTGTTCCAACAAGCGTCCATCTTTATTAGGGTCTTGAAGTTTAGCTATAAGCGAAAACAAATATATAAATTATTTTGAATACGCTTTGTATAGCATAAATTTTACTAATACAATTAAAAGTATTATTGTCCATACGTTTGGGTGTGCTTCTCCGCACATTCCTAAAAAATGTTCTATTGCGTTCATATTATTTACCTTGACCTTTATATCTTTTCAAATAGTTTTTTGATGCTTTTACTTTAGAAGATTTAGATTTAGCGTGTATGCCTTTTCTTTTGCGCTTATTTGACTTGTATATGTTTACTACTAGCTTTGCCATTATTGTTTTCTTACTTTTTCAATACTACGACCTCCAAAATAAGCACCTATTACAGTAATTAAAACGAGTTGTAATAAGTCAGTCCATTTTTCTTCTACATTGAATTTTAAAGAACCTGAATCTATAAATACCATCAATACAGTAGTAACTATTAAAAATACTAACACTAAAGGTCTAACAGAACGAGTAAGCCAGTTTCCGTGTTCTAAATCTGCTTTCCATCTTTCAGTAACATTATGCTGCATATCTTGTTCAGCTTTTATAAATACTTCTGTCATCTCTTTTTCAAACCTTGCTTTTTCTTCTTTACTAAAAGTATGCTTGTCTATTATTCCAGATATTTTTTCTGCTACACCACCTGCAGCACCTCCAAAGATTTTAGCTAGTATTTCTTTCATTATGTTATATCAATGTATTTAGTTTTACCTTCATCTCTAACAGCTTTTAATATCTTGTTTCTGTTTTTATCTTCACTAACATATGAAACGTGTACCCAGTCAGGATTATCTTCATTACCAAATTCCCATATCATTTGGTCAAAATCTAAATTATCCTTTATGTAATTAAACATCTCTTTATTTGTTTTGTGTCCGTATATATCGTCAATATCAATAGCACGTCCTTGACAATGTTGTGAGCGTGAAGAACCTCCTATAGCTTCATTTAAAGCAGTTGAACGATAAAAAGAATTTATTTTAATTGCACCACCGACCCATTCTCTCAAAGGTTCAAATACTTTTTCTGCTACTAACTTCATATTACTTAAACTATCTCCATTAGGCGTATTATCTATTCCTAATCGTAAAGCTGTAACGCTTTTAGTTGCTTCTTTCTCTGAAATATGTTTGCTAATCATCTGTACTTATTCTTCTATATTTAGAACTGTCTATTGCTTCTTGCATTTCTTCTACAGGTGCTTTTATTGTTAAAGAAATATCAGCATCCCATCTTCCTACTAAACTGCTTCCTTTATATATAAATATAACTGGCACAGCTTTTATTTGACGTTTAATGCTTGGTTGTTGGTCTTCTAATAACGCCTTGATTATCCTTGCACCCTTAATTTGATTTAGCTGCTTATAATCATTTTTAGAGTTCCAAGAACTATTAATATGCAGAACTGTATATTCTTGACTACTCGCTATAGCATATACAAACAACGCAATTAGGACAATTAAATTTTTCATCTCTGTATGATTTCATATAATTTTTCGTCTATTTTATCTAACTTATTGCTGTTTTCCTCAACTTGCTTTGCTGTATTTTCGATTGTTTCACGGATTAACTGGTCTTTCAAATCGTATTCAGTTCGTGATATGCTAGGTTCAGGAAGTAGTTTAGCTTCTTCTATACCTGCGTTTAGGTCGGTGTACATTAAAGCAAGTGAAACAGCCCCTGCTATTACGATACCAATGGTTCTTAAATCCAGCGTTAGCTTTGTGTTTTCACTTACTTCGTTTTTCATAGTATTAACTTTTATTTTCTTCTTTAATTTCTTCATAAGAACCATCTTCCAAGTTGATATTTATTTTACCATACTTTTCTTCTAGCTCTTTTTTAAACTTATTTTCTTCCTCTTGAATACCTGCCCACAAATGTAGTAATCCGTGTTTCTGTACTTCAAGCTGTCCCAAGTCGTGCTTAATAGCAGCGAACTTCTTTTGTGATTCTTGTAATTTTTCTAATTCTTCTTTAGTAATTTTTGACATTGTATTAAATTTAAATTTCTATAAATATATTAAATTAATCCCAGTTAGGTCTTAATGTTTCATCTACTGGGTTTATTTGTAATTCAATTTGATTATCTAAATTTTCTTTCATCGCTTCAACATCTAATCCTGCTTCTAACCAAGCGACTACATCTTCTTTAGTTAAGTCAGCATAAGGAATAAAGTTGTCTGGGTCATAAGTCACACCTAACGTACCTATTGAACTTGCTGTGTGTTCTCCGTTCTGTGCAATATAACTCCAATGTACTGTGTAGATAACATCGCTATTATCTCCGTCTTGAATTTTAGCGTCTAACGCATTAATTTTCCAATTATAAGTATTTGCCATAATTAATTATTTTCTAATATTTCGATTCTTGCTTTTAATTCTTGTATTGATTTTAATAGTATAGGCACAAGTTTAGAATAATCTACTTGTTGCATTTGTTCTCCGTCTTTTTCTCCATTTACTGCTTGAGGTATAACTTCTTGCAGTTCGTGTGCTTTAACTCCGTAGCTTCTTGTTTTGTCTGACTTCCATTCAAAGTCATATACGTTTATATTATTTACTAGGTCTAATCCATTAAAATCTTTATAGTCATCTTTTAATCTATAGTCAGAACTTGTATTAAAAGCCGTTGCACTTCCTGAAGTATGTATGCTTCCAACTTCTCCGTTTGCATTATAATATATCTGTACTTTTGTTGTAGTTGTACTTGGTGCTGATTGTTTTAATCGCATTAATGTACCAGAAGTTTCAAAAGCTGCACCGCCTCCAGAACCACTTGGTACACTTGTACAATTCATTAAAACGTTGCCTGAATTTATAAAACTTGAAGCATTGTTTTCTCCTGCAAATCTGACTGTTTCAACATTACTATCATATAAACTTAATCTACCTTCATCTCCAGTACCCCCGTGTACTAATTCTCCTACTTTATTTCCATTTGAATGATATACATCTAATCCTTTATTTGAGCCACTTGTCCCTTTTATAGATAGCATATTAGTAGGCGAAGTTGTGCCAATTCCTACGTTTCCTGCATTTGTTATTCTTAATTGTTCCTTTAAGGGTGTAGATGCACCTTGTTGAAATGTATAAAATGCCAATCCAGTAAAAGCACCATTATCGATTTCTGTAACTGATGCTATTCTGCCACCAACATTTCCAGTATTATTGACCGAAGGGTCATTAGAACCAAAGTCAATTTGTGAATTAATTTCTCCAGCAGAGGTTACGGTAGAATTTCCACCCTCAACTTTTAATACACCAGTAACCCCATTAGCTGCTTTTATATGCAAAAGATTTTCAGGCGAATCAGTTCCAATTCCTACGTTTCCAGCAGCATCAATGTCCATTAAAGATGCACCAGAGTTTCCATTTCTAAAACTTAAAGTTGTTGTAGAATTTACATTTGATTTACCAATGCTAAAATCATATCCTGGTGTTGAACTAAAAAAGATACCGCCAAAAGTTGTATTAGATGCTGTTGCTTGTGAATTTCTTAATGTCAAAATTGCTCCACTTGTTGCCACAGGAGTATCTTTAACGTGTAATTTACTTGTAGGACTTGTTTCTCCAATTCCTACGTTACCTGAACTGTCTATAGTCATTCTTGTTGCAGAATCATCTTTAAATGTAAAATTTTGAGCTAATAAAGTTAAAGGTCTTGCATTTCCTCCCCCTGTTTCTACTGCTCTAATTGTTCTTGCACTTGAAATATAACCTATATCTATTGCTGATGCAGTACCAGAATCAACTGTAAATCTTGTTAAACCTGAACTGTCTAAAACAATTCTATCTACATTTGCTGTTCTATCTTTTATTACAAATAAACCTGCTGAATCTGACTCTAACCTGTATGACCTACCATTTGTTGATGTATTAGTCATATCCATTTCGGTAGCAATTCCTGACAATGTTAATGTATTAGCTGATGCTGTAGTTGAACCTATTGAAACCCTTCCGTTTGAGTGTATACGCATTCTTTCTGTAGCACCTGTGCCTGTACCAAAAGTTAATGGAATGTCTGCAAGTGTTTGAAGTTGAACTATGGTAGCACTTGCATTTAATTCTCCGTATCTTGTTCCATTTTGACCTAAATCAATTCCAGAATAAGAAGTTCCATTTATCTGTAACTTAGCAATACCAGTTCCTCCTATACCAACACTTCTACCATAAAATCTACCAAATATATCTCCGTCTGTAACTCCTATACCTACATCCCCTGAACTGTCTATACGCATTCTTGGTGCATTATTAGTACCAAAAGTTAATGGATGGTTTGATATTGCAGTTAAATTTAATCCTCCAGTATCCATTGCCAAATACCCTTTAGTAGAATCTGTAAAACCTGAAAGCCATATACTTGAACCTGATGATGGATTACTTACTTCTAAAGCTGTATACCCACTTCCTACTGGTCTTGGCGAACTCGTCCCGATCCCTACGTTTCCAGTAGATGTTATACGCATTTTTTCAGAGCCATTAGTATACATTTCCATTACCTCTGATCTTCCACCAATATACACGCCTGAACCACCCGTATTTTGAAAACGTATAAAACATCCAGTTCCAGGAGCGTTTAAGTGTA
>Ga0208162_1001074_pt1 | contig 14718 bp, 31 predicted proteins | sample CB_VirMetaG_4_FD_184539 | JGI IMG/M metagenome (GOLD analysis project Ga0208162, IMG submission 184539) | Freshwater to marine saline gradient viral communities from Chesapeake Bay - CB_1508_1M Viral MetaG (SPAdes) (version 4) | ecosystem: Environmental > Aquatic > Marine > Coastal | place: USA... | reverse complement strand
GCCCTTGCTGTTGGAGTCAGCCACCTTGAGCTGAAGCTCCCGCTGGTCGAACTCGAGCTGGTCGAGTCTCAGCTCGTGACGTTTCAGCCTCGCATCGACGCCCTGCATCCGTTCATCTATGCGGCTCGCCTGATTCGTTAATGCCTGAACATCAGCAGATAGCCGGTCCAATTTGCGGTCAATACTCGCCAGAGTCTGCTGTAAGTCCATTGTCTCCATACCATCTGAGCCTAAGTGCTTGTTCACACTCAGATTTTAGCCGTCTAAGAGAAAAATATCACCATCAAATGAGAGAAAGTGCTTCACATTCAAATTCTCATGTGTTTATACTCCGGCCAGAGGCCGGTCAGGGACCGGACGGGAAACCAGCACCCAAAGGAGGGTCAACACATGGAACACATCGCAATCAACGCTAAGTACCAGCGCCAGCTCAACAACCTGTACAAGGCCGACCGCCGCTACTGCGCCGTGGTCGATAAGCACCAGCTCAAGCTGGACTCACTCGATCCCGACAGCGACCGGTACCACGACGTCGCCATGCGGCAGGAGGACAAGGAGTGCGAGCTGTACGAGCAGTATCAGGAGGCCTACGTCTGGGAACTGCCCCAGCGTGAGCTGGACGCCTTCAGCAAGGCATACGAGGCGTTCCACGGTTACACGCCATACCTCGTGTAATGAATCCGATGCTGAGTCGTTATAGCCACAACCGCACTGATGAGAGCTGGAGGGAAACACCAGCCGAAACACCCCACGGGGTGTCTGCGGAATCCACCGCTGAATCGGTCCTGAGGAGGGCCAACACTATGTTCGAATTGAATATCAAGCACGACATCGATCGTTACTCACCTGACACCCGTCAGAGCATCCAGATCCACCAGAGCCGCGTGGCTGAACTGAAAGCGATGGTCATGGCTATCCGACACCTCGAGAAGGCTGAGACCCAGCTCAAGGCCGCCGGCCAGTTCGCTCACTGCGAGTCAGTCACTTGGACTGCCGACAAGCTGGACATCACCCAGCACGAGGCGCGTCAGTTCATCAGGTCCACCGGTCACGACATCCAACAGCAAATCTGGCGCGAGGATCTCGCCATCGAGTCAGCCGATTACAAGGAGGCGCAGGCATGAACGACTTCACCTCACACGACATCGGGTGCCTCCTCATCGGGGGCTTTCTCACGGGCTACATCCTCGCTCATTACATCACCGCTTAGACCTAAGGAGGTCACCATGTACTACATCAATCAAGAAGATCAATTCGGTATCGCTATGAAGGTCAAGACCTTTTCCCAGTTCTGCCGACTCCGCAAGCCAGCAGAGGGATCTCGATGGGGTGTTCGCAAGCGAGCCAAGATCGAGAACTTCGACGCCATCGACGAGTACGTCGTCAAGGGCGGCAAGCTGGTCAAGACCGGCCAGTCTCACCTAGTGATGACTAGCGACTGGTAAGACCCCGTCTGACGATGGCTGGAGGGAAACCAGCCGAAACGCCCTGCGGGGCGTCACGGGAATCCACCCGACAACGACCTAAGGAGGTCGAGATGAAATTTGCAATTCAGACGCAGTACCTGCCCGCAACGGACACTCAAGGCGCCCGCATTGTGGCGAAGCTCAAGGGGCCAAAGCACTGGCACTGCAACCGCCAGCGTCAGCTCACCATCCCCTACGAGTACGCCCTCGACACTGCGGACAATCACTACCTCGCGATGGCTCGACTGGTCGCGAAGTGGGGCGATGCTAATGACGCTGAAGGCGTGATCGCTGAGAGCACCTTCGACGGCTATTTGTTCACGCAGGGATGGCAGACTCGCCATACCCACTACCGGCTCCAAGTGAAGGGATTCATCCCATTGGACGCGGAGGTTGCGGCATGAAGGCCTTCGAGGAGCTGTTCTCAGACCTTGAGTCTGACTTCGACGCGGTGCCAGTCAAGGCCGCGTCATCTGACCACGAGCGACGGGTCAAGTATCCCTGCCAGAAGTGCGCCGGAACAGGCACCTTCCACTGGGGCTACATGAACCCACGTTCGGGCAAGTGCCACGCCTGCAATGGTCGTGGTCACTTCTTCACCTCAGAGCAGGACCGTGCCAAGGCTCGCCAGCAGAACCAGAAGCGCAAGGAGCGCAAGCTGGCCGACAACTGGGAGTCGTTCGCCGCAGAGCATCCTGTCGAAGCCGCGTGGCTCAAGCAGTCGTCTGGCAACTTCGCGTCATCGCTCAGGGATGGCGCCTCACGCTACGGTTCGCTCACTGAGGGTCAGCTCAAGGCAGTCCAGCGAATCATCGCTGACGACGCGCAGAAGGCCGCTGAGCGCGAGCAGGAGGCAGGGCAGACCAAGCTGGATATGACTGACCTGTTGCACCGGTTCGAGCTGGCCCAGAACGCCGGCATCAAGCGACCCAAAGTCAACACCGGAGACCTGCTGTTCACGCTGGCGCCTGCTAGTGGTCGCAACGCCGGTTGCGTCTACGTCAAGGGTGCCAAGGATGATTGGGACGAGCGCCCCTACCACGGGAAGATCACGCCCGACGGCAGGTTCTACCCAGCGCGTGACCTCGACGAGTCCATCAAGCAACGCATCCTCGAGGTCGGGTCTGATGTCGTCAGGTCATCCAAGGCCTACGGTGCCGCCCACAACACCTGTTGCTTCTGCTCCTCAGCGCTGACCACTCACGAGTCTGTGTCCAATGGATACGGGCCGGTGTGCGCTGAGCGATACGGCCTCCCTTGGGTGGTCACTGAAGCATTCAAGCAAGCCCAAGCAGAGCTTGCACAAGCCAACAAGGAGTCAAGCCAATGATCACTATCTACGACCAGAAAGTAACGTCGCGAGAGTTCGCCAAGTACGCCGTCCTGTCCTACGGGGCATTCACCGCCAGAGACTACTGGCAGGACCACGCGGAGCTGGGGGAGGCATACCAACTGATGACTGATTCAGAGCGCGGCATCGTTGACTGTCAGATCACCCGCTACGCAAACGAACTGCTCGAAAAGCACTACTGGAAAATTCACAACAAGGTATTCGAGGACTGAGGAGTACTAGCAATGCCAAAACACACATGGAAACCCTGCACCGATCCAATGGCTACCAACATGACCCACAAGGTCGGTGTCGTGTACCCATCCTATGACCAACTGGTTCGACTGTTCGGGCCACCCACCAGCAACGGCGATCCCTTCAAGACCGACGCGATGTGGGACGTCGAGTTCAGCGACGGGACGGTCGCCACGATCTACAACTGGAAGAACGGCCCCGCGTTTGGCGGTCCTCCAGTCGAGCAGATCTTGATGTGGAACGTGGGGGGTCACGGACCCGAAGCGCTGACGCGAGTCAGATCCGCTGTCACCTCGATCATTTACTGAGGCCTCAGCCAGTCGGCCATCTGCGGGTGGCCTTCTGAGTGGGACTTCCACTGACACGAGCCAAAGGAGGCTTACATGCAAAACAGAGTAGTGAAGTTAACGGGGTTCAAAAAGCAACCCATCGGTGACCGCATCTGCCGGTCGGTTTATCAGAACGACAGGGACTGGGCTGAGGTGCAGGCAATGGCATTCCAGCGAGGCATCCTCGATCCAGACAACTGCTGGTTCGGTGACATCGCCAAGTTCAATGAGCAGGGTTCTGGGTTTGCCGGAACAGTCTCTGAGTTCCTATCCATCCTGCAACGCAAACAGCGTGGTATTTCCATTAACAAGTAACAGGCACTGGGGTGGTGGTTTTCTTTTCCCCGCCCCGATTTTTTTAAGGAGAACAACATGAACCTGAACCTATCAATTGAACAGCTCGAGATGGTGGTCACACTGCTCTGGCGCGAAGCACACAACCTCAGCCACGCTCAAAACCTCCTCACGGATTACGAGAGCGCGGAGGACGACGACGTGCCGTTCGACACGGTCTTTTGCATGTCGGCGGCGAAGGTAATTTTCGAGCGTCAAATGCTCCTCGATCAGATCGTCAAGACCATTGAGTCTGAGATCGGATTACAGGCTGTACACAATGACAAGCTCCAGCGGTGTGAGCTGGTCAACAAATCAAAGGAGGCTGAGTGATGGACCTCAACAACTTACCTTATGCGGACAGGAAATGCGCCGCGACATTAGTGACTGAGATTCTGTTGCGGGAAGACCGCCGACTGTCAATCACCGTGAACGATGGCGAGGAGGACACCCTCACCAAATCGTTTGACCTTGGGCAGGTGCTTGAACATATGGCGACCACCGACTGGGACTACATCAAGGTTCATGAGCAGTCGGGTGACGGTAGCTGGCAGAGGTGCGGCTGGTTCTGGCTCATCTATGGGAACGGTGGATCTGAACCCATCGAGACCATCTCAGACTACGCATGGAACCCTGAGACTGAAGACCTGATGGAGAGCATCTACCGCAACGTGGAGCTGAAGCTCGAGGGGGTCGCCTGATGGAGCCAGTGTACCGCTACACCATAACCGACAGGGCTACGGCCCTGTTACTTGGCGGCTATCGTGAAGACGAGGTCGTCTCAAATCTCATGGTCGAGTTCACCCTCGACGAGTTTCAAATCGAGGACTTGCCCAAGCTGGTCAGGTTCATCAACACCAAGAGGAAAAAAGCTGATGCACTACGAACTGCCTAGCCACATACTGGAGACAATCATCTCACCCACCGGAAGCTACAAAGCGGTGACTGCTCACCACCAAAAAGCAATGGCGGTTGAGATATTGAAGCGGCGCAAGATCATGGCCGAACTGGAACGCAAACTGGGGGAGCTGGTCATCGATAAGGCCGACCTGATTGCACTGAAAAGCTTGCTCGCAAAGGAGTTAACCCAATGAGTACTTTTGAAATCGGAGAGAAGGTAGACGTTAAGGTTCTGGATGGAGAGAAGCACTTCATCAAGAACCCTCGTCACCCACGACTGGTCAGCATCGAAAAGATCATGAACCAGTCAGGTCTGGGTCCGCACGACTGGATCTATTACGTGGAGGAAATCGAGGGAGAGAAGGACCGCTGGTTCGAGGTCATCGAGGTCAACATTCCGGTCATCGAGGACACCTTCAAGGATGAGAACGAGGAGCAGATCCTGCTTGGAATCTGTGAGGACGCCTTCCCAGAGACGCCCCTGTCCACCAGTGGTTACTTCGCGGAGGAGGCGTACATCGCTGGGGCTATGTTCCGCAACTCAGAGTACACCGTCAGATTGCATCGAGAGTGCGGCTTCAAAGGCCAGAGCTACGGTGATTATCTGCGCTACACATGGGAGCTTCAGTAATGGTTACTGCGTTAATTGAGATGGAACTGAGCGAGCTAGATGTGATCAACCCTGTTGTTCATCGATGGACTGAGACCGTAGAATCTGAGGGCCGCGTCGAGCAGGTGCGATTCTTTGAGGTTGAGTGGGATCGCATCGAGTGGAACGGTCATATTGTGGAGCTGGACACCGACGGTGAGAGAGACCTCGAGGACTACCTGTCGGAGCAGTACCCATGATCTTTGAGCTTGCGACAAACAACAGCGACGATGCCAAGATAGCAGTCGAAGCGGCAAGGCAAATGGCTGAGCGATTCAGGGAGCCGGTGGCAATCCTGTTTGACTACTCGACCGTGCTACTGCGCCTCAACGATCAACCGGTAATTGAGATCGTGTACCCTGAATGGTGGACTGGAGACAGGTATGGATAACAACGAATCATTGCGGAAGGTTATGCATGAGCGTCAGTTATCAGGCAAGCAGGTAGCAGATCTGCTGGGCATGACGGTGGAGGGCGTCTACAACTGGACCCGAACACCAGAGACCCGTGGCTACCGGCGAATGCCAGACACCGCCTACAAACTGCTGGCGCTCCAGCTAAAACTAGAAGACACCCCGCAGTAGCGGGGTTTTTTATACCCTGATGAACCTGTCCACGCTGTAGTGGAGTAGCACCTCGATGTCCTGAGGATCACCCCTATCTCTGCGCCCACCGATTGCCGTGTAGTCTGGCGTGTCAGCGAGGTTGATGTAGCCGACGGTGTCAGTCCATGCCACAAACAGAAACGACGGGATGCCAGACACACTGGACAGCATCCTGATCCGTGCAATTTTGTCAGCGCTGATCATATAGGTGTTGAAGGTGGTGCTGGCGTAGTTACGCACCTTGATCTCAACCATGCCCACAACGTAGCCATCACGCTCAAAGAACCAGTCGAGACCATACAAGCGCTTGGCCTTGATTGCCTTAGCGTTGTAACGCTCAGCCAGCAGGGTGGCTATCTCTTCCTCGTTGGCTCTGTCTTGAGCCGTCTCATAGATAGGTCTAGCCATTGCGTTTTTTCCAGATCCGCCGTGTCCAGTAGGTCACGATCTCGTTGAAGTGAGGTACAGGCTCAACCGCTGGCAGGCTATCAAGAAATTTCTTGATGGACTCCACATCCTGCTGGGCGTAGTGGTGAGGTAGCTCGAGGTAGAGTGACCGGAACATCAGGTCGTGGAACTGTGGGTCGATGTTCTGATGGACGTAAGCCTCGACCGCTGGGTAGTCGAGTCTCTCTGCCGCGAGCTTGAGGTGCGCCCTAAATTCTGGAATCCGCAAGAAGCTTTTCCCTGACGATCATGATCCCTTCTTCCAGACCTACCGTGCAGGTGTAGTCATGGTTCTCTGGGTAATCTCCCACTACGTGCAAGGGGAAGACCATGCGTATGGGACGGCGATCAAATCGGTAGATAAGGAGGGGGATATATTTTTCTCCCGCCGCTTTTAAAATTTGCTCCCACCACCACTGTTGGTGGATGTCCCCCTTGGCGTAGCGCTTGCACTCGATCAGGAACGGTCCCAGCTTGAGGTCACCCTCATCCGCCACCTGATACTGCGTCAGGTTTCGACGCAGTCCTTGAGTTGCTTCATCCCCCAGCCAATCGCGAAACACGTTGACCACTTCGCGCTCGAACTGAGCGCCCTTTGTTCTTGAATTAACCATTGGATATCTCTTGCATTAACCAACCCAGATACACCTGCGCTTTCGCGAGGTCTTCCTTGGGGTTGTCTTTGTCGGCGTAGCGCCATGAGTACTTGATGATGTTGCCCTTCAGGTAGCCCTGAAACGCTTCGGGAGACATGCTCGCTTTGATGGCGTCGATGCACTCGAGGTCAGGGAACTTGTCGTTCTGACTAGAGTAGTGCTTCGGCCTCGAGACTCGGTCCCAGTCTTCCGGTGTCGCATCGTTTAACGATAAGTGATGATGTTTGCTCATGGAGAAACTCCTCTGTTCCGTAGCGCTCAATAAACTGAGCTTTGTAGGGATGGCGAGACACGTATCGATCATTCGAGTGGCCCAGCCGGTGATGTGCAGGACACAGGGGGATGGTCTCGAGGTGACCGCCTACCTTGGTCTTGCCGTGTATGTGGTGAACTTCAGCAGGGGATTTGACGCCCATGTACAGCCGGCAAACTATGCAACCCAATTGAACGATGGCGTCCATCCATTCATGCTCTTCTTTGGTAGCCCAGTGCGACTTCATGCGATGTTTTCCCGCATTTCGCCATGATCGATGTAGCAAAAAAACTCAGCCATCATGTCATCGAGATCGATGGGGATTGGACGCATAGATTTTTGATGAGTGATAACCCACCCATCTTTCTCAAGCCTGTGTAGAGCTTCATAGACTGCGTTTATGTGGACCCCAAGCTCATCAGCAAGCTCAGCCGCAGTCGGCGGAACCCTGTACTCGATCCAAAACTTAATTAACGCCAAGTAATATCGGCCCATACCTTTGGTCATTTTTTGCGGAAAATCTGTCATCCCATCAATGTCCTCATCTCTGCCCGTGTGGTAGCCATCTCTGTCTGCCACGTTTTGAATGCCACCTCTGCCGCCAGTGCGTTCTGCTTAGCCGCCGCGAGAGCGCCTTTGGCAGTGCCTCTAGCAACACGCGCATCAAACATTTCCTGCTGGTCATCTGCCCACTTGGTCTGGGCCGCAACAGTCTTGTGTCCGTGCTGGTTCTCAGCGATGAACATCAACTTCGCGGCTGTCCGTTTCTCTGTGGCTTCAGCCGTAGCTAGATTTACCTCCGCTGTCTGTACTTCAGCACCAGCTTCGCGAATGTCCCTAGCAAAGCGCTCGTTATCCATTGGTCTTCTCCTTCGAATAGTTGATGTAATACTTGGCTGTTTGACTCCGGCGCTCTTGGTACTGCAAGCAACGTGGATCAAACTGAAACCCGACCCGACCCTCATAACCCCCGTTCCGGTTCTTCAGGATCTCGAGGTACACGTCCCACTGCTTCACAAACTTCTCGTCAGGTTCCTCGTTGAGGATCGCCGCCTGCTCGAGGTGGTCTGCCTTCCGTTTGTTTTTCCACAACGACATGAAGCCGTCGGCAAGGTCCGTAACAGAGCCGGAACCCTTGACGTCGAACTTGTTGGGGGCGGTGTTCTCGTCGTCACCCTTTCGAGAGTGAGTGACCAGAAAAATTGTGGATGCGGTGGTCTGCTTAAAGTGAACGAGTGTCTCGACAAACTTCTGCTGGGCTGAGTAGTCCTGCTGATCAACCATGTTGGTCAGTGAGTCCACAACAAATACGTTGATGCCGTAGCGGGCGTAGGCGTACTCAAAGCAAGCCAACAGCTTTTTGGCGCTGGGTGTAATCCTGTCTTCGTACAGCCAGAGGTTGCCCTCGAGCCAGCCCAGTAGCTTGTCGCGGTATGCCTCCGGCGGATGCTCTGACCCGCCGGCCTGACGTAGCATCCTGTGCAGTAATCTTTCGGGCGTCATCTCCGGCGAACAGATCAGAACCTTGTTACCCTGCTCGATGGCGTTCAAGCAAAGCTGGCCCAACCACATTGACTTGCCGTGTCCGTTAATGCCGGTAAGTCCCCATAGTTCCGATGGCCGGAACCTGATGTCCTCCTCATCCAGCTTTTCCCAGCCGGAACGAAAGCCCATCGTGTCGGAGTTGGAGTTCTCGAAGATGGCATCAACTCGCTCCTTGAATTCCATAACAGAATGCAGGGTGTCTGGGTCTTGCCATCGGGCGTCTTCATACGCCGCCTCGAGGACAGTTCTGGCGCCGTCATAACCCTGCTTTTGCAGTAGCTCGTTGATGTCTTTGGTGGGCAGAGTGATGCGGTAGCACCGGTCACCGAATCGCTTCTTAATTTCCTCAGCCGCAAGCTCACCCTCTTCATCCATGTCAGTGGCGATGATGATCTCTTCGAACCGCTTGAGGTTCTCGAACTCCTGCTCGATCCAGTTGAGTTGCTTGCGTCCCTTGCCACCACCGAAGGGAACCGACAGAGCAGGGAAGCCAAGCTCGCTCGCCGCTATCTGGTCCCACTCACCCTCAACAATCCAAAGCTTGCGACTGTCCTTGGGCATGGTGTGCCACCCGTACAGGATCGGGCGGGTATCTTTCTGTGGCATGGGATGCCCGTCGTAATTGATGGGCTTGTTCTTGATGAACACGAGCTTGCCGTCGGGATCGAAGTACTGAAACACCACATCCAGACCACCCCGTGACTGCGTCTCATAAATCTTGTGCCGGAAGTACACCTCCCCCACATCCCTGAACCCACGACTCTCCATGTACTCATGTATGTAAGCGTTGTTGCTCTGTGGTGGTGGGGTGGGGAGGATGTATTTCTTTTTTGCCGCCGGAGAAATTTTTGGCTTGGCCGCAAACTCCCTGATGCTGTATCGCTTTGCCCCCCAGTCCATTGCCTCAGTCAGAGACACGTTCCTGCTTTGTTGGATGAGGTCCAGCATGTCGCCAGAGTCACCCGTGGCAAAGTCGATCCACTTGCCACACTTATCACCATGTAAATAAACGGAAAGACTGCGTCCCCTGTCGCCGTCAACACTTCCTACCTTGTAACAACCTGACTCAACGACCCCGTCAGGAAAAATCTCTAGACATATTTGATGTGCATGTCTCCCTAGTTCTTGCGACAAAGCGCGTATATCCATTACTTAACCTCAGCTAGTAGATCGTCGTTTCGACTTATGTTCTTGAAGCGATCCAGAGAGTCCCAGTCAGGACTCCCTATCCGTTGCCATCCCCGTGAGATAGAGAAGGGGATGAGTTCCCTCAGGTCATAGCCATGCTTAGCCATTTCCTTGAAGTCGTGTGTTTGGCGAGTGACGGTGTTCTTAGATGGCTTGCGACTGCCAGCCTTGTGATCCCACCACAACTGCCATGCCTGTTTAGGAATACCTTCAGGACATGAGTTGAGGAGGTCTTCTTTCCAATGGTTATTCTTATTAGATGTTTCTTCTTTCTCTATAGTTATTCTTTGCTCTTGATTTTCCACATGTGGAATATCCACTTGTCGATTTTCGACATCTGCTTTTTTGCAAACTGGCAACTGTTTTTCGTCGTACACTTCCCAGTCAAAGACAGTTTTGCCCTCTTCAACATATCGGACTCGACGGATATACCCACTCTGCTCTAAACAGTCGGCAATGTTTCGGATGCGAGCTGGAGTACAGGAAAAGTGCTTCGACAGTTGAGACTGAGTGACCCGCCAATTGTCTATATGAGAGAGCAGATAGCAGAGTAGGCCGATAGCCTCTGGCGTTAGGTCTCGGTCACGGAGGAGATTGTTGGGCAGTTTTGTATAGTGACGACAGGTCTGTGACGCAGGCTTAAAGATCATACTAGTCCATGTATTAAGCAGATGAGAATTTACACCCAAGGACGAAAATTGAAAGCTACATTTAAGGCGTTGTCAACCTATGGACAAAATATCTTTAGTCGGTTAAAAAGATCCTCTATCACACGGATTAGTATTTATGGCTTGGGACAAAGAAACCCGCGCCGATTTCCTCAATAAAGAGTTTGATAAAAAGGGAATCGCTAGATGGGGCAGAGCGTCATATATAAAAAACAGAATCAAATGCTCTAATGCAAGTGCCGCCGCTTGGCTGGAGGGGTCACTGCCAAAGAATTTAGATATGGCTATAAAATTCTGCGATATCTTCGATATAGACTTATATCAGTGGGTAAACGGAGAAAGCCGTGGGCTAAACATAACGGAAAAACAGCTCACAACTTTATTGGTTAGATGTAAAAATTTTGAAGACGAATACGGAATTGATTTGTCAGCAGAGCAACTTTCAGTATTGGTTTTAATTGGTTTCGAGGATGATAAAAACATGGAAGCTTTCATGAAAAATCTCCGAAGATTCTTTAAGGGAAGCGCAAATGAGAAAACACCGACTGAGTAACGCCGAGTTTATCGCCGTGCTTAGAGCCGCACTCTACAAAAAAGTGAAAACTGATGGCGATTGCGAGCCGACCGATGAAGAATTTGCGAAAACTCTAGAAGTATTAGCGTCTAAAAACAAATCTGAGTGTTGAAATTATCATTTAGCTGATGTAATTTTAGTGTAATTACAGGGATGAATTACACGGAAGATACACATGGATCAGCTCACCAAAGAGTCTATCTGGACTCGGCTTTCTGCAATAGATATTTCCGATCAGCTCACGGAAAAAGAAGTTCTAGAAGACGGAACGTCTCTAAGCATCTTGCCGTGGATGAACGCTCACGCTCTCATGATGGAATCATTTCCTGAATACACTTGGGAGTTCACCGAAGATCCTGAGGGCAGGGAAGTACACTACTTCAACGACGGCACGGCTGAAGTTAGATGCCGCATGACCATCGGGCCTCATACGCAAATTACCTCTCTCTTTGTTAGAGATTTCTCCGGCCCCATCCGCAACCCAAACAGTGGACAGATCAACACTACAAAGCAACGCTGTCGTGTAAAGGCGATGGCTGAGTTTGGTCTGGGCCATCAGCTCTGGATTAAGTCGAAAGCCCAAGAGGAGGTTGCCGCTGAAGCAGTTCAGGAAGAGCTACTTCCTGACGAGCAGATTGTTGTGGAGGAAGCAACACGAGATCGGGTAGAGCGGCTATGGCGTGAAGATACGTGGGAAAAGATACAGCAGTCCCGCAACAAGAGCGCCGCTCAAAAAATCTTTGACCGCTTCAATCGCAAGCTAACCCAGTTGGGTCTGGAGGATTACAACCAGAACCGATGGGCTGAGATCTGCGATAAGAAAGGGTGGAAGGTATGACGTTCCTCGAAATGCATCCTCAGGGATCTGAGGGGTGGCTCAAAGCACGGGCAGGAAAAATCAAAGCTAGTGTGTGCGCCGCATACGAAGGCATCCACCCCTACATGAGTGTTCAGGATCTGGTTCGCCAAGAGGTGAGGGCGATTCTAGGTGCCGAGTCTGAGTTTCAAACCAACGCCGCCGTTGAGCATGGCTCAATGATGGAAGAGTACGCCCGCGTCAAGCTGGAAGAGATCAAGCGCTATCGCGTCGAAGAAACTGGCATGGTGACCCATCAAGAGCATACGTTCCTAGCCGCGTCACCCGACGGGCTGGTGGGCATCGAGGGTGGTTGTGAGTTCAAGTGTCCCTATCCTAAGTGGACCAAGGCGCCTTACTCAGTCTTTGACGAAAAGCGAATCATGTACTTGTGGCAGTGCTACATGGTCATGGAGGTCTGCGATCTCGATTGGTGCGACTTCATGTGCTATCTCGCAAAAGATCCTCAGGCCGAGGGTCAGTGGCATATCGACAGAGTACAGCGCAACTGGGACTGGCTTGATGAGGAGCTAGACGGTCGCCTACTGCCAGAGCCAAGCAAGGGCAAGGTCACCCGACTCGATCTTTACAAGGCTTGGTACGACTTCATTCAAGAAGAGGCCGCAGATCCAGTGCGGGCGCAAAAGCATCTTGATCCTCTCGTGCCTGACTACGAGGAGATCGAAGACGCTCAGCTCACAGAGCTGGCGGATGTACAGGGAAAGATCAATGAGATCGAAGTGCTGAACCACACGGCGCTTGCTGAGCTTGAGGAGCTGAAGTCACACCGTGACTCCCTCAAGAAAGAGCTAGTTAAAAAGTATGAGCGCTCCATTACCAATGGATGGGTGTCCATACAGGTCATTCAAAAAACACCTCCGGTTGATTATCGAAGGGCTTTTGAGTTTCTAGGCGGGGAACAAGCCCTGCTTGAGAAAGACAGTTCGCTCGACACTTTCCGTCGCACGAACAATTCACTGCAATCATCAATCAAGACAATCGGAGACAACTAATGCAGAACAAACCTACCGCCTTTGAGGCAATCAATGCTGGTAAGGGGCGCCTTTACCCGCTAGATCGAGAGAAGAAGCTTGAGAAGTACAACAAACTCAAGCAGTACGGCTGGTTCCAAGAGCTTGGGAAAGAACAGCAAGCTCTAAAGATTCCAAGTTTCGACGGCTGGCTCAAGATCGATCAAGAAATGATCGACAAGTTGCAAAGCACTCTCGACATGAACGGAGGTCAAGCCTTCCGTTACAACCTCGAAGTGGCTGAGCAAAAGCGAGACGGCGAAGTCACTCAACTCAATGTCGAGTTCTGGCTCCCTAACAAGCCTGCAAGGCCTGCGCCTTCACCTGCGCCGGCTCCTGTGCAGGACGACCTGCCAGAGGATGACATCCCCTTCTAAGGTTATTTATGGGCGGTTTAAGACTTACACGAGCAGTCGGTTCTCTCCTCTACGGAGGGGAGAAGCTCGATCCAGAGAACCCTGAAGAGACTTACGATCACAAGATGTGGGTACGAAGAGTCCGAGATCACGATGGAGCGCAAGATTGCTTCGTAACAATCACGAACAAGGAGGGCATGACAGACCTTGTTCTCACTGTTGGGGACAAACCTTCTCGTTTGTCTTCATCAGTATCTATCCAAATGGTGGGCATACAGACCTATTTTTATGGGAACGATGACCACTGTGAGGTGTGCGGACGGGGAGATCCCGCTCAAAGAAAGAGCGTCCCTCAAGCTCAAATCTTGGTCAAAGCACCAAGGAGATATCAAGTCATTCGCGAAAACACGAGGAAACGTAAACAATGAGCGAAGTACAAACCATCATCATCGACGGCAAATCTTATAACGCCGAAGACATATCTGAGCGATGCCGGAACATGCTGGTACTCGTTCAGCAAACTAACCAAAGCATTTCAGTGCTTGCACCGCTGATCGAGTCGGCGAGAGCGGGTGCTGATGCAATCTTATCAGACGCTAAAAAACTACTGCCGGAACCCCTTCCCGCTACTGATGAAGTAGAAGAGGCAGAAGTCATTAGCGAAGATTCTGGTACCATTAATTAGCCAAGGCCCGTTTGGGTTTCCTTACCGGCTTGGCGCACCGGTTGGCACGACGCGCCACCCTCCCAGTGAGAGGTTCCTTGCTTGGGGGACGAGTAGACATAGATCGTCGAAAACTCCCCCTTTTTTAGTTAGACTTGGACTGCTGTGAGAGGGCTTCATACACGGAGAGTATTTATGAAGTTCAGAGATGTAGCAGAGCGTTACCTAAAATTAAAAACAAAACGAGGCAACAACAAAAGTCGAAGCGCACAGGCGGCGATCAGGAGCTTGATCGATAGATGGGGTAACCGTAGTGTTAAGTCCATTCGTCGAGTTGACATCAATGACCTGAAGGAAGAGTTACTTTATGGAAAGGGACTTAGTAACGCCTCTGTCAACACGTACCTCAAGTACCTTAGGCTGATTCTGAATTACGCCAGAGATGAGTTAGAGATCGTCGAGACGGTGCCAACGATCAAGACGTTGCCAGAAGAAATGAAGGAGCTTTACTTAGAGCCTGATCAAGTCAGATCGTTAATCAGATGGCTCGACCCGCTTCGGGCTGACATGGTGGAGTTCGCATTGGCTTGCGGTCAACGCAACAACAATGTGC